>ERZ1292625.177-Hain-H41-01um-R1-177-length-110210-cov-35_pt3 | contig 33981 bp, 53 predicted proteins | sample MGYA00564400_ERZ1292625 | MGnify/ENA primary metagenome ERZ1292625 (study PRJEB36523, sample SAMEA6512639) | groundwater metagenome | collected 2019-01-08 | study: AquaDiva: Metagenomics assemblies of 32 groundwater samples
GTCCCCGGTGTTCCTGTCCCCGGTGTTCCTGTCCCCGGTGTTCCTGTATCCTTTGATGGTTATATCACTAAATACTTTCTTTTCCCTTGCTTGGTTATAAAGCCACTGCCCCCAATCTACATGTCCATCTTCGTGCAACTTTTGGGCCGCAATATCAAGCCTTTCTCCATTCGGGAACAGTTGGCAGAATCTTTTATAACCATCAGTACAAGGACTCCAAGTTTTCAGCAATTCACAAGTCAAAATTTCTTTATCTTTCGGATCCATTATTTTATTTACCCTCCAATTTGTCTAAAACAGAATAATGAGCATTCCAAGCGTCAATAATTTGACTAATAAAACTATTCTTCTTTTCTTCGGAAGCTGTACTTAACATATTGTGCCCACTGGATACAAGCACTTTTTCAATACTACGAGCAAAAGTGAGCAAATCATCGGAAGCGGCCATTAATTCAGCTATTTCTTGTCTTCCATGAGGATTAAATTTCTTTTTGTCTACAACTGCTATTGTAAACCATTTACCATGTGCTAGTGCTTTAATAATTCCATTTTCTGCTTTCCATGGGCCAGATAATCCGTTCATAATTGCCTCCTATAACTTTTTGATTTCAGCCCGTAAACGCTCTACTTCACCAGCCCAATAAGACAAGCCGTGAAAATCAACTAACCCGTTTGCATTTTCAACTAGCCATATTACAGACTTTTTCGCGTATTCCAGTTTCTCTATTAATGTGTTCATAAATTCCTCCTTATGTTTCCTATAATATACAAAACTCTTAAAAGAATGTCAATACTTAACATCTCCTCGAAGCCCGGTAAGGCAAGATTTCTTGAATTGTAAACATTTTATCTGTTCTTACTGGCATTACAAGGGAAACAATTTCAGAATCAGAATAAACAAAAACAGGGTAAAACCAAGCGTCCCCACATTTATATGTTAATTTCCCTATTGTGTTTTTCTCGATAAAGGAAATATAAACAGGATTAATATAAACATCTTCAGCGAATTTTAAATATTTATCACTCCTTGCATCCAAAACGGAAATAATATTATTCCATTCTTTAATTTCAGATGTAGGCTCATTTCTTAACAGCAATTCCATATTAGCGGAGATTTCTTCTTCGGAATAATTATGCTCTGGCTTTGGTCCTTTAAATAGAAAGCAGCCGTCACCCCAGAACTCAGGAGTATAATACATCTTCTCAAATTTCATTTTATTTAAATTAAGATTTTTATATAAACTAATTTGCTTTGGTTCTGAGCCAAGATCGATTTCTGTTCCGTCAGGCAAGTTTTCAGGAATACCAAAATAAGCCGGATTTAATTTATATTCTTGTGTATTTGTTTTAATTAAGATTTTCCCTTCAGAAATAATTCCAATATCAGAACCTATATTCTTTACAATCCTTTGCGCCTTATTCTTGATTGTTTCTGTTTTAACTAATTTTATTTTACGTTTAATCTTTTGTATCCAAACTCCATTTTCGTCTTTCTTCCAATTTTCTTCAACAATTGGATTAATAGAAAACAAAGGACTTGGATAATTAAATGCTTGGATCATTTCAATCCTCCCCAATATTGCCCTCGAAATTTTCCGCTACTTGCTGGCACAATTGAACAAATCTTTTCATACCTCTGGCTTCGTATTCGGAACTGGCATTTTTAATCATTTCCTGGATATCCCAATCATTTTCATCCTCAAGTTCATTAATGCAATCAGCAATATCTCGGCTTGTGTTTTCAAAGCGGCAATAGCTCATATTAGACATAACTTTTCTCCTCATTTAATTTGAATTATGTCTTTATACAAAGCATGAAATTTTCCATCTATTTCTATATCTTCGTGGAAGTGACCGAACCAAAATTTCCTAAACGAAACAAATTGAATTATCTCTTCAAAGTACTTATTTAAATTTTCTAATTTATCCCCATAAGAAACACCACAAATAGCACCTAATCTTTTCAAAACAGAAGTAGGGCAAGTATGCCCTACAATGTAATCAACTTTATTTTCTACTTTCTCAAGATTTCTCAACCCTTCCTGAAGCTCAGAGTAATTAGGTTCCTCTTCAGACCACCATAAAATCCATTCCGTTCTAAATTGTTTGTCAATGCTTTTCGCCCCACCCATTACAAAGAAAGTATTATTGTTTATATTATAAATCTGGCCTCTTCTCAGGTGAAAAATTGAATCGCTGACCTTTCCTACAATCCCACCGAATTTTTCAACCCTTTCTAATTTATTTAAACGTAAATGGTTTTCGTGGTTTCCATCCAAAAATACAGTAGTCCATGGACGAGAATTTAACCAATCTAATTTGTACAATTCATCTTTGTCCGGTTCGTTCATCCACAACATGCCAAAATCGCCGCAGATAATTAGAACATCTTCTTTATTTAATTCTTTCCCTATTTAATTCTTTCCCTACGGGCCAATTCTTTGACGAAAATCTAAACAGATCACCGTGAATATCTCCCGAAATAAAAATCTTTGACATGACATTCCCCTATTTTAAATGGTGCGCAGGGCGGGAATCGAACCCGCATGGCCGAAGCCGAAGGATTTTAAGTCCTTTGTGTCTACCAATTCCACCACCCGCGCTTTGTATTGTATAAAACTTTATTATTTGATGATTCTAACTAAAACGAAATTCAATATTGCTTCCGATAGCCCTGGACGCTAATTCAATACCAGCCTCAAAATCCTGTATTTCTCCGTCAGACCTGATTTTGAAATTTTCAGGAGCATAATGCCAACAAAGGACTAAACAGCAAACAACAAATAAATCATAAGCTCTGGCATTCGTTTTGCAAAAATTCAATTCAAGTTCAGGAACTCTAGGAATATAAAGTGTTTCACAAGAACCATTGAAGTAAATCTCTTCTGGATTAATATCAAGATCCTGGATATCAGCCTTGACCTCCAAAGGCAGAAGCTTATAAGCTTCCTGAATCCCTGAAATAATCAATATCCAAGTATCTTTTTCGGTAATCCCGTTCTGATAGAAATAATGTGTATATCCCATTGTGGCCTCTCCTTTAGGAAGTGTTGTAATCTTGAAGGACGCTTAACTTAAGAATATAATACAAAACTCTTAACACTTTGTCAATGTATTTATGAAAAAGAACAATGAGCGAATTCTGAATTAAAAGAATTAAAAGAAATAAAAGAATTATAAACTTTATATCTTCCTGTTATTTATTTAATTCAATTTCCAAATAAGGGGTGTTTGTGGATTTATGTGTAACCCCATAAACCTTGAGGACTTTTCCGCTTTTTGATTGTATTCTATCCCCGATTAAAGGGCGACAACACATTTCGGTTGGCCATGATTCTATTTGATAATCATCCAGATTAGTTCTGCAATGAACGAGAATTTTCATAATTTCACCGTTGTTATTTCAATTATTTCTTGCGCTGCTTCTTTTTCATGTACTCCTTTTTCGTAACAAGTTTTCAACATTCTTTCCGCTCTCGGCGACATCATAATACCCTGAGCATCACTTGTACTCATTTCTTCAAGTTCTTCAATTTCAAAACAAACACTTATTGCATAATCTTCTATTGTTTCCATTTTATTTAGCCTCCCAAGGCAAAAATGTATCAGCATAGCCATGACAATGCGCCGTTTCGTGTTCTAGGGTTTCTGAATCACCGCGCATTACTCGGATAGTACATTCTTCCGCAGGATTAAGAGGAACCCAAGCACAACCGGAATACACGCCTGGGACTTTGTGCTGACGCAAACAATCCCAATTAAGCAAAGCATAGTTGTCGTACTCAATTAATTTCACTTTAGGATTTTCTCGTAAGGTAATTCCAGGAAGTAATTCCTTAGAAACCATTGAACACCCACTGAGAAACAGACAGCATATAATTAGTATAATCTTTCTCATTTTATTCTAACTCCTCTATTTTAAATTACGTCCACAAATATAATGTATCAACCAAGACAGAAAGAGGAATGATAAAATATAACCCTCTTTTCTTTGGTTCTATATTTTTATACATATAATCTTTCATAATTTCAATAGCCCTATGTGCATCCTGCGAATTAAAATATAAAATAGGACTAATTGATTTTCGGTCTCTTTCTTCAAACGTAAATACAGTAGGTACCGCAAATTCTGGAATGCCTGCTGTATTGAATCCAGTAAAAAATTCGTAACCGATAGAGCTTCGTGTCCCATTATTGAAGCGAGGTCCAGAATTTATAATAATTAAAGGTTGCATCTGCATATTTTCTCCTTATTTTCAATTTTATTTTAAACCCCAATAATCATTTTCTATATAGTACAAAACTCTAAAGAAAATTACAAGACATAATTTCTTAATCAAAATAAATTGCCGGTCTTTCTCCGGCTGGCTTCATGGCGTCACCTTAAAAAGAAGATTAATAAAATATGTTTTTACATTTTGAAGTAAATCTAATATACAAAACTCTTAAAGCATTGTCAAGGATAAAGAACTATATGAATTAAACAAATTCATATATCTAAAAAGAACACCGAATAAATATAGTAAAATAAAAAGAATTAAATTTATAGCGTACGTTATCCCGTACGTACTTAATAACGTACGACTAAATAGTGTAGTATAAGGTGTTATAGAAATAGTTTAATAAAAAGAATATTTAAATTTATTAGGCAATCAGGTTTTTAGATATACTGTATATACCTTAGGTTTATTAAAAGAAATGTATTAAGGTTATTTTGTTTGTAGTTAAAATAAAACATAATTAAATAAATTTGACAGGTAACTTTTAAGATTAATCAAATAAAGGATTTCCTGTAAGTAGTGTTATTCCTGTATATGCCCGGCCTCATCCGCCTCTTTTCTCATATCACCCCACAAACAACCACATTAACCCACTATACCCCATTTTATACAATTCACACAAAATCCTTTTTCAATTATCTTGATCTAAATAACAAACAAGGATATTGTATTAAAGATAATTGGTTTGTTTAATACTTTTATATGTGAATCAGATACTAGGAATACTATTGAGGACTACAGGAGGAAGTACTTTAATTATTAAAGTACTTTTATTTACTTATTACGCTTTACACCAAAGAACAATTCACGAGCTTGTATTTCAGTACTCCAGGGTTTACAGTAACCGTATTTAAGCATTAAGGGCTTACACAAAGCATAAGCATGTATCGGAGGTAGATCGTCTTTGGGGATTATATTGAATGAATTGTTACTTGGATAATGATAGAAGGCATGGATTTTGTTTGTTCTGATTAGTTTGTGCATTTGTTTTTGTCCAGTATAAATACATCTTTTGTACAGAATATTAACAAAAAGTATTAAAGTTTTCCTCAATTATGCCGATAAGGTTTTGTATATAATCTAAACAATAATTGATAAGAATCTAAACTAAAAGGAGAAGATATGCCAAAGAGAAAACCAGTACCTAAGAATAAAAATCAATTCAGGATAATAAGAGAAAAATTAAGATTGTCTCAAACTGCTGTTTCTCAATTAACTGGTATTCCGAGAAGTAGAGTTTGTTCATTAGATAGTACCAAGAAAGAAGAATATACTAAACAACATTTGTATTTATATACATTGTTACTGTTTTTAGATGAAAACAACTTACTTTTACAATGGATTGATCGGGCAAAGGAATAAGAATAGCTCTTATTATCTCTTGATTCCTTTGATTTACTCACTATTTCAATAAAAACAAATACTTACGATAGGCGTTTTTACGGTTTTATGAAAGTTTCACTAGCGACAAAATCTCTTTTGTTTGTATCAATTACCCTGAAAGCATTATAAACAAAGGGTTCTTATTTCAGGCGATTTAAAGCTGTTTGAGTTGATTTTTGTTTATTTATACGTTTTCTCGCAATCAGTTACTTCCCACCATCCCCTGTATTCAATTCCGTCTTTAGGATCATCTTCTGACATACGGATATTATCAAACAATTCACCAGAGGTATAACCTTCACTTAACATTTCCGCAATTCTAGCCTCCGCTGATTCGTCAAGAGGTTCGATATGCTCTTCCTTGATTTCTTCTTCATACCACCACCTGTATGTAATCTTTTTACTACATTCCATTTCTTTCATTTGTTTTTCTCCTTTTATTTCATAATACAAGATAAGATAGAGGCATCAGGGAATTCTGTTTTCAATTCCTCTAAACTCAAGTTATACTGAATTGAATTACTTTATATTTCATCTTGTTCCCTGTATATGTTCCTTCACATACTTAGTCGCTGGGGATTCTGACAATCAATCCCGATCAAGGCATTGTTCCGCTGCATATCTGAGGCAACAGGCCTCAAGGAAATCATTTACTGTTCCAATCGTCTTGGCCTTATAATTAAACCCGATTACAACTCTCCACTTTTTATCTTTCTTAGAATAATTTATTCCTTTTATTCCAGATTTATTATCTTTTCTCATTTCCTGCTTAGACTGAACACAGGAAAAAGATGCCTCTTCCAAGTTTTCTATCCGTGTTCCCTTAACTTTTCTTGTTCTAGTCAATCTGTTTTCTGGAAGATACCCATTAAAATATAAAAAAATCAATCGGGCAACGCTATATTGAGAATAGCAGATCCTTACATGATTATGCCCGTCTCTACCTGTCTTAGTCCCTGCCCTGTCTCCAGCTTTTATGCGAATCCCTCTATCTTCTTTCCAATACAAATTACCGTCTTTGTAATCGAAAAGATCATGCAATATTTCTTGCGTTATTTCCGGGATCTTTTTAATTTTCATTTCTTCACCATAAACACGTTGTATCCTTGTCTAGCGAGGTTGTTTAATCGAGCCATAGTCTTCCCTGTAGTATATCCATATTCACCTTCAGGCAGCTCTACAATGGCAGCATAACGATAAGGATAATAAGATAAGAACCTTATACAGGCTTGTGTTGCTTCTTCTTTATCTTTGCATATTGTGATAACGCCAATTGCTTTCATTTTGTTCCCTTTATTTGTTTTAATTGTAAATCCTAGCAAGCGGATAATTCTCAGGTATCCGCTCATAGAACCGGCAATTGTTTAACTTAAATTACTTACAATTAAACGCCACCCCAATCTTGTTACGCCACTTTGATGCCTGACGCTTGGTGGGCTCAATACCGGCCTTTGTGCATGCCGCCTGAAAGCTCTTGACTGAGGTTGCGAATGTCTTGTTGTTCATTGCGAGAATTTCTTTAATGGTCATTATATTTCTCCTTTAGGTATATTATGAATTGCTCTTCATTTTAACAAGAAATAAATATCAAGATAAATCAGGTATTTGTAATTTTTATACTTGAGTTTTCTCTTATTAGTTTTTCTCCTTTTAGTTAATACGTAATGCATATTGATGAATACTAATTCATTAATTCCTAGCATAGAGCACAAAACCATGCCCCATATTGTCGGTATAAAAATTTGCTGAAGTCTTAAAATCTTGGATGTAATCCACAGTTATCCCTGGGCACGTAGTATCACCGTCTGAGTACTGAAATACATCGTATCCCCACGCGGCGGCGTCATCCTCAAACTGTCTTTGGTTCGCACTCAGCAGTTTCTTTTTCATATCTTTCCTCCTTGTTTTAAATACCTTACACCGTCAGGCACATATCCGCAAGTTCATCTTTGTAATAAATTTCCTTATTCTTTCCGACCCTGCACAGAAAACAATCTTTCGTGGGATTATACGCTACTAAGCGAATCCATTTACTTTCTCCCTTAATCCTGGCTTGATAGTACTTTGAGACTTTCCAGACTGAGGTACAGGATTGTGTTTTCATGATAGCACCTTTAAAAAAATAAGAGATTTTTGACTTCCCTTTTATAATCGGCAGATAAAGGAGCAAAACAATTTTTATTCCTTTCCAAGCTAGCCGTCAAAAGGATTTTAGTAAGAACATAATCTTCTTTAGAATACTTCCCGATATCTATTCCGCCTGACTTATAAAGCCTTTCACAATCCGTTAACAAATTAGCTGAAAGGGTTTTAATCAATTCCTTTGTTTTCTTTTTCGTTTTGGCATCCATTTTAATCCTCCTTTAATTTCCATAATCTTTCCCCTAGTACTCTTCAGTTTGAAAATCTTTAAAGAATAAATACAGGTACAAGCAAAATCCTAAAAATCCCGCTCCTGTAATAACAAAACAAATAATTAAAATTAAAAGTGTTTCCCTTTATTCTACAATATCAATTTTCGGGATATTGATCCATGCAGGTCCACCAATTGTGTTAATTAAAATCTGGCAATGTTCTTCTGCAAACATTTTCCACAATTTGCTTTCAGTCAACATAGGGCTGAAGTTTTCTTTTAAACATTCTCTTTTGTCAAGATAAGGCATTTTGACGCTTTCCCCGAATACTGAATTCAAATAATATTGTCCGTTCATTTTCTGTTTTCCTTTATTTATAAGGGTTTTAAGGTAACATGCGATTTTTAGCGTATTATAGGCACCATACAGACGTTTTCAGAGCGTACCATTGTACCCTACACGGATACTCCTAATCGTGGCGTGGTGGTGTTCATACAGCCTAAAAATCGCATGTTAGATTAGTAGCAAGGAAATTTCCTGCATTCCGCATCTGCGTTATTTTTCGTGAAGGTATCGTGTACTGAAATTTCGTACCCTTGCCCTCTTGCCGCTACAAGAAAAATTTCCATATCGCAATCCTCTTCCAGATACGCAAAAAATCCTTTCTGGTAGCTATAAGAACTGATTTTATTCTCTATTCCTAATTGCTTTAAGAAAGATTTTTCTACTTTCAACCAACCATGGCCGGGATCATTTATTTTAGTACAAATACTTGTTTTCATAATATACCTCATTGAATTAGTTAATCTTAATTGTAAGCACTAGCAAGGGAATAATTCTCAGGCTATTCCCTTATAGAACCGGCAATTAAAAAGAATCACAAAAACTTACTTTCCTTTCTCCTGATACTTGTTCAGGAGAAGAGGCGTTACGGTAACACTTTGCTTTTTCAAGAACAAGCTTTATATCCTCTTTTCTCGTTTTCCACATTGTAGGCATATTCGAGATAATGGTATCTATTTCCTCAAAATGAGAATCCTTGCAGAGTTGCTCAAGTTCCGCGCCTGTAAAGTATTCAGTCTTTTCTGATACATCAAGAGATACACTTGAGTGGTGTTTCTTATTCATAATTTCAATTATCGTTTTCCGCTCTTCCAGTGTAGGATACCCGACAAAAAATATTGCATCGAATCGCCCAGGACGAAGGAATTCAGGTGGCAAACTGGATAAATCGTTAGACGTAGCTACAATAACGCTATCGCTTACACGGTCATTAAACCACGACAAAAGGTGACCTACCTGCCCCTTGCTTGTTCCTGAATCGCCTTGGCCCATAGAAAGGGCTTTTTCTATTTCATCAAGCAAAACAACGCACTTGCCAATGCTATCAACAGTTTTTGTAAAGAGGCGCGTTTTCTTTTCCGTTTCACCAACAAGACCACCTTTCATGGCACCACAATCCGCTATTAGTAAATCAGCTTGCATGATACCACTTAATGCTTTTGCAAATAGCGTCTTACCGCTTCCAGGAACACCGACTAACAGGATTGAACGAAGTCTTGGCATATGGGAATTTTCCGGCAAAAATGCTTTCATGCGAGCAGACAAAAACCGTTTTGCTTCATTCAATCCGCCTATCTCGTCCATGCTTTCAAAATCCGAACAGATTTTCAAAAATCCGGTTTTTTCAATCAAGGTTTTACGAGCAGATAGAACACCATTTCGCGTTATTTCTTTATTTTGGATAGCTTGCAAGGCAAGGCTGTTTTCCGTTTCCTCATATCCTAGGCCTAAACAACTTGCCGCTATATCGTTTTCTATTGGCAATCCATATTGCTCAAAGCTTTTGATCATGCCTTGAAAAGCTGAAAGGGAAGGTAAACTGTAGTCGATATGATGAAAAATCTTTTTCAATGTATCGGGTAACTCTGAATCGGTGCAAACACAACATAAAAGTACCTGCCGGTTTTTGAGTACCTGATACGTATTCAAGATTATTTGTTGCACCGTTTCTTGCTTCCAGAACCAATTAAGATTTTCAGCAACAATAATACTCTGTTTTAGCGTTTTGGCGTATTCCATCAACTGGAATACCGGATCTTGCTTTTTGTCGTTGCATTCCCCGTTATCCATACCTGAAATGGCATTCCATTTCAGGATAGGAAAATCCGCCGTTATGGTAGAAACTGCTCTTTTTATTTCAAGCGTCTCTACCAGGCAAAGGGGGACACCGGCGCGAATCATGTTTGACATATTCAGGTTATTCATTTTGTTTTCTCCTCTTGATTAGTTTTAATTGTAAGCACTAGCAAGGGGCTGTTTTTATTCCAGCCCCTTATAGAACCGGCAATTTAGTTGATAGAAAGAGACCTGACAAGGTTAGTCTCGTTTACGTCCTGATAGTCGTCGGGAGTAGCGCAAAGGATACTCTCTAATGCCATTTCACTGAATTTTTGAGCAGTACCGAATAAAGTACTTTCCAGTCTGCTAGTATTGCTCTTTATGCTCGTTTCGTGGGTAGAATAAAACGTTATCCCATTAAACAAGCTCCAGCCCGTATTTTGAGCAGACAAGGGCAAATTACTTGCGTTATCGCCTATAATTTGCGCCAGTCTTTCCTGAATGTTTTTGCTTCTTGTACTAGGATCTTTCCCGTCTTTTGTCGGAAACATCCCGGCGATTATTTCCGCTTGTTTCGTAGCATTGAATTTCATCCTTGCAAGTTTCTGGAATTTTTCTTGAAGACTGCTTGCCTCTCCCTGCATCTCTTGAAAGGCTTTTACCCATGCGGATACCTTATTGTCAGCTTCACGGGTCTGCTTTGTGGCGAATACTTCATCCGATTGCAAGGAACGCTTCCAGACGTTAAAAGTATTTTGACATTCGATCCGCAGGGTACCCAATCCCAGGGTAAGCTTCATTGATCCATCATGCGGCAAAACAGCGTTAATCCATTGTTTGATAGTCGATCCCTCTCCTACCTGGAATTGTCCACCTTCCAGCGAAAAGCAGACTTTCTCACCTGAACCAATAGCGCAAATATCGGTTATCTTGCCCAACTGATCAAGGTGGCGGAACAAGGTTTCGTTTTGCATGGGAACAAAACGGCCTTTCGCCATACGTAACGGAGCGCCCAAAGATGTATTGTTTAAGATGAAATACCCTGGTACCTCGTCTCCGTTTCGGTCAAAAACAGGATCAAGGCTAACATCAAAATCCGCTTTACTCGCGCTGAAAAGTTCCCGATTAGTTGCGCCAGGGTAACAATAATTTTCCCCTGCTTTAAGATCCGCCCACCAAGGATTTTTATCGGATGAAGTTGCAAACATCCGATTAACTTCCATGTTAGATGCCATGATTTTTCTCCTATTAGTTTTGTTAGACTACGGATTAAAAAGCGATTAGTTAGTTTTCATCTTCACAGTAAGCGGATTCTATCCTTTTGCTGCAATCGTCACAATACAGTGCTGTATCCTCATAATTTACGTTATGTGCTACAATAGCGGCATTGTATTCGTCATTCTTGTTTGCACATTCAGGGCACAAGCAATTATTCTCTGCATCCATATAGAACAAAGGATAACCACCGGGCCATGCATACGTAGGAAGATTACTATTATCGTCAAGTAACCCTTTCATACCTTCACATATATTTTTCATAATCCTTACTCCTTTAAATATTAATTGCAAGCCCGGCCACAATAGCCAAGCAAATAAGAAACCTAAGGCAAATTATCATGATGGTATCTAACATCTTATTTCCCTTTGATATAATAAGAGATATTCAGTACCTGGCAAAAGGCGCTCTTGATACTATAAGAAACACTTTGCCAGATAACACCGCCCCTTGTATAGATAACAAGGGATCGGAAATGTGTACAATACAATATAGTTGCCTGCATGGTTATATCCTCCTGTTAGTAAGTAAAGCCGATAAAGACAAGTTTGTTTCTCTTAATAAAAATCTCGTGGTCCATGTCTTCACAGTCCTGGCAAGAGTAAGACTTGCTTGCCGCATCATAATGACCACGGACATAGACAGTCTTTGCGTTCTCTGTTCGCTTGATAAACTCGCCTTTCTTAACATCCTTAACCGCTATGGTCTGCATGGTCTCTCCTCCCTGGTAATGATTAAGTAAAAGATTAAACATAAACTCTATAAATACAAAGTAATCTATCAAAACAAATAAAACAAGAGCAAATATCAAAATAAATGAAATAAATTTTAAAGCCTGGAAACATCCCGGAAAACAAAGACTTTAATGTAAATAGCAACATCCATGCCATAAGTATTAAAGATAATACTACAGAAGATACCCGCAAACATGCATGGTTATGGGGAAAACGTCATAGCCGCACGCAAAAAACTTTTTAATATCCAGGCAAGGCAAGATGTAAATAACGCTGCTAGGTGCCTTTAAACGCTAAATAGAGGGTATCTGATACAAGAGAGAAGATAGATACAAGAGAGAAGATAAAGAAAAATTTATTGTGGGGAATGAAAGACATCAGGGTGAGTTGATAGAATTAGTTAAGCCTAATGATATGTGGATTGTATGATACTATGCGGGATAGCTGATAAAGATAATGAGATGTAAGGAAGTTAGTTTATCCTATATCCGGTAAGGGCAAGAGAACCGGATACAGGGAGGGTTAGTGTGTTAGTGTGTTAGTTGTGGCTAACTTTATGGGGTATGGGTAATATTTTTCGGCGACCCCACCCACCCCGAAAGCAGGCCCAGCATTACGCGGAAGAATATATAAATTTTCTTAAGTTTTCTGTTTTGGAATATTCCTTTAACACCATAACTACACACCAAGATACTTTATTCCAGAAAGATACTTGGGAATTATCTTATACGGGATGGGGTTCTCATTTATAAAAGTTTTCTAAACCCATATTACGGATTACAAAATATTATAATATATTTAAAATACTAAATATTCTGTTTTTGAGTAGCGTTATCAATCCTGTTCTTCGCAATTTCAAAATATTTGTCGTCTTTTTCGATACCAATAAATTTACGATTTAGATTTTTTTACAAGCAACTCCTGTGGTGCCAGATCCTATACAGTTATCTAAAACTAATTCGTTCTCTTTAGTATATGTTTTAATTAGATATTCACATAATTCTATTGGTTTTTGAGAACTATGTAATCTTGAATAATTGTCTACGCATTTGAATTCTAAAATATTTGTCGGGTATCTTGTCGTAGACCCACCACTATAATCTCTCTTATTTACCCCCATGATAAGCAGAACCGTTTGAACAACCTTTCGCTGAATTTGTGGGAATATGTCCGTCTGTAATTTGCGGAAAATATTTTGATCCTCCAAAAATACAAATCTCTTCAATCTTTCTGATTGGCATTCTTTTAGCATGAAAGAAATTCGTACCTTGATTCTTTATCCAATACCAACAATATTTGAATTGTTTTAAATTGCTGGAAATTAATTTTGTAGTAAATGGCTGAGAAGAAAATAAAGCGATTGTTCCATTATTATTTATAACTCTATTATATTATAACCACAATTTATCTATATCGATAGTTGAATCCCATTTAGGAGCTGTCATCCCAAAGGGTAAATCGCATAAGACCATATCTATACTACCGTCTGGAATTTCTTTCATTAATTCTAAACAATCACCATGTAATAATTTCATTTTACAATTTCTCCATCTATCTTAAGACTATCTACTTGCCATGCCCAATTAACGACAAGGTAATCTTGTAGCGCTTCTTCATCTGATTTATATTCATGACCTAATGCCATTCCCTTACTCCTTTGGATCTGGATTGCTCTTTCTTCTGAGATAATATAAACTCTGTTTTCATCCATGTGATTTGGTGTTTCGTAGATTATCATTTTATTTCTCCTCTTAAATTATTAGAATAAATTTCAATAGCTAATTTTTGCAATTCTTCTGGATAATTTTCGTTCAAAAGTTTGATGATATCAATAATTGGGGTGCTTATTCCTCTTTTTATTTTATCAGTTAAACAAACATCTATTACAATAAATCTGTTTTCTCCAAAACATCTACCAACGCCATATTTATCTTCTAACTCATCGTGTAGATCAAAAGCTATTGACCTATTGCAGTCGCAGCCACCATTGCCTTCACTCCACCAATATAGCGAGTAATTCAAATCCTTATTCACCACCGTCTCTCTTGTTTTCGTGTCATACAGTTTAACTAACATTTTATTCTCCCCTTTCTATTTTACAATATAAGCAATCGCAATTCCCTTCACAGATGCATGGTTCTCCCATATTGTTCTTGCAAGTTTTACAGTGTTGTATTTCTCTAAAATATCCTATTTGTGTTGCAATATCATATTTTATCAAATTTTTATCAAATGGATTCTTAATCTTCAACGTATGTGCTAACTCACGCCCCTTTGTGGTTGCTCGGCTTTCTTTTTCTCTTTCAAATAATCGACAATCTATACATCCGTACCTTCCGACTGTTCCATCTACACTTCCAGTACTGTTTAATAGCCCTTCTGTCCATCCCATTGGTTTATTACATATTGGACATTTATCGTTTGATTCATCTGTACTTGTTCTTTCGCCAATAGCCATATTATTCTCCTACGGGGTATGGGTTGTTTTCTCTAAAAGTTTTCTGGTTCAAGGTATTAAATCCAAAATATTATAATATATTTTTGTACTAAATATTCTGTTTTAATGTATTTAATAGTACATATTTGATCTGTTAAGCCCTTTAAATGCAGTTAACGGTACATATTTGGTACATACGTTGAAGATTAAGGTGATATATCAGAATCATTGCTGTCTCCATTATATTTATCTCTAGCTTCTAGAAAAGCATTCCTATATTCCTTACCTTTAATTCTATTTGCATATCTCCTATTGTTATAAATTTTATCTGCTATCTCTTTGTAAATATCTTCGTAATTATCAATAAAAACTTTTCTCTTTGTAGTATTACTTTTATTTTCTATTTTAACGTAACCCCATTCCTCCAGGATTGATAAATTTCTTGAGATAGTTCTTTCGGAAAGGCCGATTAGAGTTGATAGAAATGAATTTGTCGCAAAACAACCATTCTTATTATTTTCATAAAGCTTAAAAATTCCGAATAATATTTTAGCGCCTTCGGGGATATTTGTATTTAAAATCAATGAGGTTGGAATACATAAATATTGAGGTCTCCCACTTTTCTTAACATTCTTAATTCCGTGAACTTCCCTATGATGTTTTGAACATAAGATTTGTAAGTCTTCTGGTAGTTCATCCCCGCCAAATCTCTCATATGTTAAATGATGAACTTGAATATTTCTTTTACTTTTACAAGTTTCACATTCTTTTCCTCTAATTGAAAATAGAAATTGTCTAATCTTTTCCCACTTTTCAGACTTATAAAATTCTTCCCGTTCTTCTTTAGTATAAAATTTACCCATTATCTTTACCTATTTGTTCTTGGATCAAAGATGCAAATTTTTCCTTATTCAGCGAAATATGGACAGTCGGTTCTCCATAAAACTTGAAAACCTTAGTTTTTACAATCCCTTTATCTTCTAATATTTTAATTGCTCTTATATATTGTTTTAAAGTAATTCTACATTCATCAAACCAATCCACTCTTCTTTTTGCAATCCACTCTTCTCCCCCTTTAATAACTCTTAATTTTGAGTTACCATTTTTGCTTGGAAGATGCCAATAAATAATTTGAGACAACATTATTCCTGCTATGATATCCCCAGTCATGTCAATGTACGACAAATTTAACTTAATAAAATCTTTATTTGCCTTTTCTACCTTTAAAAAATTTTCCCAGCCCATTGTTTTCTCCTGTTATAATTTGTGTATCTGAACATAATAAATCATCTTGCTTAATAAGTCAATGGGTATCTTATCGGCATATTCAGAAATAACTTTAAGGATATTTTCAAAAGAACGCAAATAAGTTCTTACCTTCGTCACCATTAGGCATAGTCCTATAACATAGACTACAACAGAGAATACTAACATAGACTACACACAATATTTTTCTTACGAAAAATATAAGCATTTAAGAAAACAATTAAATACAATTCAGGTAGCTATCGGTTGCTAACGCAACCGAGTGGAGAACCTACGGTTCTCTTTATTCAATGTTTTATATTTTGTTTTCAACTTTCTTATATTCAATCAACATAATTTATTAAAGTTTTTAATTAAATATGCCGATAAGTATCGTGATTGAATACTTAACTTGATTTAGCGTTCATAACTGAAATATTGAATTTAATTATGCAGTTAACCTTGACAAATTTAAAATAGTGCTTATATTTTGTGCACTTGAAACCAAAAGAGGTATTATGAATCCAGAAGATATTAAAATTGATCAAATACCATTTGGCGAATATTGCTATGAGATTTTGGACGTTGATTTAAAAGGTTCCGTTCCAAGGATTAAAACAAGAAATTGCCCATTTTGGAGTAAAAACATAACCAAGCCAGAACAAGAAAATGGGTATTGCTCGTATTTAGATCAAGGGGATTGGGAAGGGTTCGGGTTGTTATGGGATCAAGTGAAAGAATGTAGTATTAATCTGTCTGAAGATATTTAAGGAGGATATTATGTTTCAATATCTTTGTAGAACTTGTAATCATATCTTTTGTAATTCAGATGGGTGTTTGTCTTATCCTTGTGAGAAATGTGGTTGCGAAGCTAAGAGAATTAATTAAACCATAATATATTTATGAAAATAAAATATACAGAAAAAGATTTAGCTAAAATTGTTGTGAATAATTTAAAAGAACAAGGTTGGGAAATATATCAAGAAGTTGAAACTGGGTGGGGCAGAGCTGATATAGTTGCCAAGAATGGAAATATTTTATGGGCAATAGAATGTAAGATGTCGTTTTCCTTAGCCGTAATTGAACAAGCGTGGAATCATATCAGAAGTCACAAATCTCACTTTGTATCAGTAGCAATTCCTAAAGGCAAGGGATATTTCGCGGAAGAAGTTTGTAAGAAATTCGGAATTGGCATTTTATCCGTCAATTGCAGGAATGAAGATGTTCAAGAAAAGGCAAGGCCAAATTTTAATAGAAAAGCTAGTGGTTTAGAACTTCATGAGGAACAGAAGACTTGGTGCGAAGCAGGTTCTCAAAGTGGAGGTGGACACTATACACCATTCAAGGGAACGGTAAGGGATTTGGTAAATCTTGTTAGAAAACATCCAGAAGGGTTACTATTTGCTGATGCTGTTAAAAAGATTGACCACCACTATTCATCGTTCGGAACAGCCAAAGCATGTTTATCTAAATTTATTGGAACCGTAATACCAAATCTTAGGCTAGAAACAATCGATAAGAAATTGTATGTATTTTTAAACGAATAGAAAGGAACCAAAATGCTAGACGATTTTGACGAAGAAAGAGAAAAAAGAAATCACAAAAACAAAGGGAAGAAAAAATCGAAAGAGTTGAGAGATAGATTCAATAAAATGCAAAAATATAAAAAAGAAGACGATGAATCTAAGGAAAATCTAAATAAATGGATTAGAGGAGTTGACGAGGATTCTGATTAAAGATTAAAAAGTATTAAAGTTTTATATTAATTATGCCGATAAGGACAATTAGATATAGGAGGTTTAAAAAATGTAATGCAAAATTTATTTGAAGACGATTCAAAATTTAACGACATAATGGAAAGGCTTGAAACAGAATTACGTTCATTTCAGGAAGAAATTGCCAAATTGGATGAATTAGTAGAATTCTTTCCAGAACTCGCTGTAGAAACAACGGTAAAAAAAGACCAATTAGAAGAGATCATTGAAACAATTCAAGAAATAATTGAAGATTATTCATGACTAAAAAAATAAAAGTTATCACAACCGATTTAAATACAGAACATAATCCTCCTTCTAAATTCTCTGATTATATTCAAGAAACAGAAGATTTAATAAATAGTACTGACTATAGTGCGGATGAATTTAATCAAGCTGTTAAAATTATTCAATCGATAACAGATTTAGAAGAATTGCCTTGGAAGGTTCAAAGATTTTGTGCTGAATACGTAGTCCATTACGATGGCCAAAAATCAGCGATAAAGGCTGGTTGGCCTGAATGGAACGCTAGTACATTTGCGAAAAGGCTTTTATCTCATCCTAGAGTCCGTGCGGAAATTGAACGTCTCCAGAAGAATGTAGCAACTAAATTACAAATTACCCAAGAAAGAGTCCTAGAAGAAATTGCGCATATGGCATACGGTAATGTTGCTAATTTTTATGATGAAGAAGGGATATTAATTCCTATTAATAAATTGGAGAGAAGTGTCGCCGCTAGTATCCAAGATATGGTCTATGATAGGGGCGGAAGATTATTAGGATATAAATTAGCGGCAAAAAGTGTGGCTCTTGATGCTTTGTCCAAAACCCTTGGTATTTTTGATAAAGGATCTGATAGAACGCTCCCGGTTGACCTTAAACAATTCCTTTCAATGCTTCCTCAAGAATTGCAGGACAACATCCGCGTGGGTTTGGCCAAACGCTTGACTAACAAGAAATAACAAGTGCTAATATGCTAGATTATTTAATACATGCAATAAAAATAGAATACGGGAAAACTTCTTACTACAGGTCGTTCTTTATTTCAGAAAACGATATAGAGCCACTTTGTAATTGTAAAAATGGACATCAAGACCATTCTGATGCTTTGTACTGTAAGGAAGCAGTCAAGAAAGGTATAGAATATGTTGTGAATTTTGTATAGTAAATTGGTATTGGTGTGGATAGGTTGATCCCCGATAAGGCAAGTGTAAACCCCGATTCTTGCTTTCCACACTTATTTTAATTTTTGGGGTATCAAGTATGGGGTGAAAGATGGCGAAATCAGTTCATTATAGTGTAGATGGTGAAGTTCCTTGTAAGAAGAAAGGTGATTTACAAATAACAAGCAATAGGGACGAAGTGACTTGTAAAAGATGCTTGAATAGATTGAAAAATAACCCAACTGACACTTGCAATAAAATAAGTAAGAGATGTTCTAAGTGTAATGAAATTTTATTGATAGACGAATTCTGGAATAATAAATCCGAACCAGATGGAAAGTGTTTAGAATGTATAAAATGTATTAGGGTATCTAAAGGTACATATTCTGAGCCTGAAATATTGCCAGATAATTGTAAAAAGTGTACAAATTGTAAAGAAATGAAAGAATTCTCTGAGTTTAACAGGGCGAAAGATAAGAAAAGCGGATTGACTAGTTGGTGTAAGAAATGTACATACGAAAAGACTAGGCCTAAAGCCATTCATTATTTTGTAGGTAATAAGCCATATTGTGGAGACTCTTCTTTTGTTAAATACTCAGAAAATATTGAGGAGGTCAATTGTAAAAGGTGTCTCCACAAATATAATGAAAGGATAGAATACTTAGCGAATGATGGATTGAAGAAATGTAGAAAGTGCGAACTTGTATTGCCGGTTGAGAAATTTTTAAATAATAGTCAAAAGAAAGATGGTAAGAATAATTATTGTCGAGAATGTCAACATGGACTATATAAAGAGTATGAAGTTTTACCTGAAGGATATAAAAGATGTACCAAGTGAGAAGAGGTTAAAGAATTCTCGGAATATTCTAAACAGAAAAATGGAAGATTCGGTCTAAATTCTTCATGCAAAGAATGTTGTAAGAAGGCAGCAGAAGAAAATAAAGAATATATTTTAGAGAAGCAAAAAGAATATTATCGAAATAATAAAGAAAGAGTAAATGAAAGGAATAATAAAAATTACCAAGAAAATAAAGAAATTGTAGCGATTAATGGAAAGAAGAGAAGAATGGAAAATCCAGAGAAACAAAGAGAAAAACATTTAAAGTGGAGTCGGTCTATAGCAAAATATTCAACTTATTCTGGAAAATTAACGGTGGAAGAATCCCCAATTCTCATGGGTGATAATGAATTATGGTGTAAATGCACCTATTGTGGGAAATATCATCCAATTATAAATTTATACGCAAAAAATAGAGTTACTTCACTAGAAGGAAAAGAAGGTGGGGAAAATAGATTGTATTGTTCCGATGAATGTAAAAATTTATGCCCTATTTTCCATCAAAATAAATACCCAAAGGGCTTTAAAAATTATAATGACGGCTCTCGTTGTAATCAAGCAAGGGTGAGACAAATTCTTCTCGATATCCAATTCGATGAACTAGGTTTTAACTGGTGCGATCAGTGTGGTGAAATATTTAAGCCAGAAGAACTATATTTCCACCACAATCTCCCAATTGGAGATGAACCCAATGAATATGATAATGCATCTCATTATATGTTAAAGTGTTTTAAGCATCATGATCATAGAGGTTGTTTGGGTAATAAGTATGATTAATTTCGATGATGTTATATTAGACCAAATGATTGAATTGTTTGGTGAAAAAGAGATTAATGATGCTTTATTGGAAGGTGATTTAACTAAGTATCAGAAAGATCCAATAAGCTTTTTCAAGGAAGTTCTTGGAGTAAAACACATTTATGATGATTTAATAAAAGTTTGTGATAGTATTGTTCAAAACAAAATAACGATTGCTCAATCGTCAAATGGGGTTGGAAAAACGTGGCTACTTGCCCATTTATCAATTTGGAGATACTTGTGTTTTCCTGATTCACAAATAATTTTAATGGCGGCTCCACCAGAGGCTAATTTAAGAGAAAAAGCATTCAGTGAAGTTCTTGATATTATTTATAAAAATAAGAAATTATTTAAGGAGCATGTAGTAACAACTCTCAAGGTTATGCCTAAGATGAGCCTGAAGTCTGATAACGACGAAGAAGGGAGCAATAAGCATTTTATCGTTGGGAAAAGCATTCCTTCTGCCGGAACTGATGACGAAAAAAAGGCCAAAGTGTCGGGGGCACATGCCCCTAACATGTTCGTGGGGGTCGATGAGGCAAATGGTGTTCCAAATGCGATATTTGAGGCACTGGAGGGTGTGTTGGTTTCCGAAGACGCTAGGCTATTTTGTACTTTAAATCCAAGGGCTAAAATAGGTTCTTGTTGGGAAATGACAAAAAATGGCACGGCAAATGTAATAATTTTATCTAGTTTTAATCATCCTAATGTTACTACAGGAACGGAAGTTATCCCAGGCGCTGTTAGCCAAAATAAGGTTGTAGAGCGTTTAAATTTATGGTCAAAGCCTCTCAATCCTGATGAGGAAGCAGATTCAAACTGCTTCGAAGTTCCTGAGTGGTTGGTAGGTCAAGTTAGTAATTCTGGTTCTGGTAAGCAGTTTGAGCCCATTGAACCAGGATGGAGGAGAATTACAAATCCTGCATTCGCAACGGTATGTCTTGGAACTTATCCAAGTAGTACGGAAAATTCTTTAATTGATGAAAAAGATATCGATGCAGCTGTTTCCCGCTGGAAGTTATATACTGCACAGTATGGGAAAGATGCAACGAAGGGCATTAGTTGTCTGCTCGCTATGGACGTTGCCGATGAAGGCGGGGATTCTAATAGTGTTTGTTTAAGATATGGTAATTATATCGCAGGATTTCGGACTTGGAAAGGGATTGACATTGACAAGAGTATTGATAAAGTAAGTCAAATATATGTTGACACTGATTCGTCTCAAATTAACGTAGAAGCGGACGGCATAGGAGCTGCGATACCACCAAAATTATCGAGAACATATTATTGGAAGTGTGAAAACAAAGAATGTGAGCATGTAAATAAAACTTATCTTGATGAAAAGATTTACCAATGCCCTGTTTGCCATAAAGATATGGCAAGAAAACATATTAGTGCAAGAAAAGTTTATGTTAGTTCTCCGAGTAATCAGAAGTGCGAGTTCGGCAAATTCCATCTGGTGAGAGATCAGTTGGCGTGGGCTGTCGCTGAATGGCTTAAGAAAGAGCAGTCAGCAATGCTTCCAGATGACCCAGAATTAAGAGAGGAATTATTGTGTTACCAGTTTTGGGAAGATCCAAGTTCTGGTAAAATTAAAGTCAGCGATAAAAAAATGATTAAAAAAGCCATTGGCCGTAGCGATGATAAATTTGCGTCACTACGGCAGGCTTTTTACGAACCGAAAAATTTAAGCATCAGAATAGTATAAACACATTACGGGAGAAGTATGAATAGCTTTAATTATATTTTTAATCAGGTAAAATTGTTCATAAAATATTATGTACAGAATAAGGAAATAAATTTTGAGTTTTTTAAATGTAAATTAGAACAACAATATTCAAAAGGTGCTTTATTCGTCTATAATGGAATTGATTTTTACATTAAGGATTTCTGTTCTGATGAGTACGGGGAAAATAGAAAGTTAAATAATTCAGAAGATAAAATATATGTAGTTTGCGAGTATTATGATTTAGATAATAAAATGTTCCTAGAAAAAATAATGCATCAAGATTTCGTTGATTATAGAATAAAACAATATAAGAAAATACTTGAGGAAAATAGATGAATCTATCCCAATGCGAAATACAGTTAAAAGCAAGCGGGTATAATACGAAGGGGAATAATAAACTACTCCCTTATTTATATCCGTGGCAATATGGTCGAGAATTATACAGTGATCAAGATTTTTATCAGATGTTAAATTCGTATAAATCTTGGATTTATGTATGTTCAAAGAGAAACGCATCAAATGTAGCTAATTCAACAAAGAGATTATATGTAGCTAAGAACAATAAGGGGAAAAGGCTTAAGGGGTATCAAACAAGGGAAGTTACGAAGTCTACTGAGAAGAGGATATATGAAGATCCATTTCTCCAAAATATTCCTGCGGTAAGAAAAGCCGCTGAATTTGAGGAAATATTAGAACATCCCTACCTTGATTTGATTTCTAAGCCCAACAATTTTATGGGTAATTTCGACCTCATGGAAATGACTCAGTTGATGCTTGAACTTACAGGCAACGCTTACTGGCATATCCAGCACGATAAATTTGGGACACCTAAAGAGATATGGATACTACCAACAGTCGATATAAAAATAGTTCCAGACCGGAAGAAATTTATCTCTGGTTATTTGTATACTAAAGGTGGAGAAGAAATCTTTCTTGAAGAAAAATCAATTATCCATCATAAATTTCCTAATCCACGTAATCCTTATTACGGATTTGCCCCGTATAATGCAATCCGTGAAGAGTTCATGTTGGGTAATTCTATAAATAAGTACGAGGATAAGATGTTTGCTAATCAAGGTGTATTGAGTGGCGTTTTTGAAACCGATGAAAGTCTTGATGACCACGCTTTCGAGAGGCTTAAATTGGAGATCCAACAGACATACACGGGCTTGAACAATGTTGGCAGATCTCCATTGCTTGACAATGGATTGAAGTATAAGCCGATGCAGCAGAGTGCCAAAGAAATGTCATTTTTGGGTGGGCGCGAACTGGTCAAGGAGAGCTTGCTTAACGCTTATGACCTCAGTCTCGCCTTATTCTCGAAAGACTCAAATCGGGCCAATGTTTTTGGTGCACTCCATCTTTACGCTAAACAGGCAATTGCTCCTAGACTTGCAAGAATGCAAGAAAAAATAAACCATAAATTAATGTGGAAATATGATCCATCATTGTTTATGTTTTACGATGACTGTGTACCTGATGATATGGATTTTAAATTAAATGAAAGAGTCAAGAATGTTCAAACTTCCGTTACTTCAGTCGATGAAGAGAGAATCTTAATGGGTAAAGAACCATATGGCGGAATATTCAGCGAACCATTTATTCCTGTTAACTACACAATTCCTTCTGGGATTCTTCAAAGTATTGCAAATGGGACGGGAAAAGGGAATATAGTTGATTCACCTGAAAAAATGAAAGAACTTTTAAATAGATAAATAACGTTTTGTGTGGATAGGCTGATCCCCGAAAACAGAGAAATCCTTGCTCTGCTTCCACACTAATTTTAATTCAAGGATATGCTTAAGGAGGCATATAATGGAAGAAAACGAGACTAAGATTTGTAACGCCTGTGGTATTGAAAAACCGCTGTGTGAATTCCCCAAAGATAAAAGAAGAAAATGTGGTTATAGTTTAGAATGTGAAAAATGCCATAAGGGAAAATTATTAGCAAGGCAGAATAAATATTATCAAGAAAATAAAGAGGTTGTCCTTGGTATAAATAAAAAGAGTCAGGAAAAGAATAAGGAAATCATTAGAGAGCGAAAGAAATTATACAGAGCTAAAAATAAAGAAAAAATAGCAGAACATAAAAAGAAATATGCTGAAGAAAATAAAGAGAAAATAGCTGAGTATCATAGAAAATATAATAAGGCTAATTTTGACAGAATAGCTAAAGAGAAAAAGGAATATGCGGAAAAGAACAAAGAGAAGGTGGCGGAATACCAAAACAGATATAGATTAGAAAATTTAGAAGAAATCAATAAGCAAAGACTTGGGTATAGGCAAGAAAATAAAGAACTGATAGCGGGAAGGGACAAAGAATATAAGGATTCGATTGCAAAATATGAAACATATAAAGATCAACTAACAATAGAGGAAAATGCGATTGAGGGCGAAAATGGAGAACTTCTTTGTCTTTGTAGTTACTGCAAAGAATACCACCCAGTGACAAATAGGAATGCTCATAATAGAGCACAATCAATTAAAGGAAACTCTCCTAAAGGGGAGCAAAGATTATATTGTTCTGATAGATGTAAGGAAGAATGTGATGTTTATAATGCTAAACTAATACCAAAATCCTTAAGGAATGTGACAGACAAAGCCCGTTGCAACCAAGATAGGGTAAGGCAAATTTTACTAGATATCCAATTTGACGAAATGGGCTTTAATTGGTGTGACAAATGTGGAGATATTTTTAAACCAGAAGACTTAATATTCCACCACAATTTGCCAGTAGGTGATGACCCAAATGAATACGATAATGCGGCTCACTATATGCTAGTTTGCAAAGACCACCACGGGCATAAGGGTTGCCTTGGAAATCGGTACGAATAAATCAATAATTCTCTACAAGAGAATCTATAAAGGCAACTCTGAGCCAGTCTGACGAATCAGAGATTCTTTTTAATCAAAACGGGAGAAATAAATATGAATAATTGGCCAAAATTAGTTGAAGAGTATGAACCACTAATTGGCAATAAGTATATTGATGAAGAAAATAACGAATATATTTTTATCGGGCTACTACATGGTGACGACGATTACTATTATGTAATGTGGAGAAAAGAAAAAGTTCGGCTGTTATCTTGTGTTGGTATTTTAGAGCAAATGGGATTTAAAGCTGTTAACTAAAACGGGAGAAATAAATTTGGACGCACCAAATGATTTAGAATTAACAATCCAGAAGTACCTTGACTTAGGTAAAAATGCTAGAGCTACAGCTAAAGCATTAAACCTTCCAAGAAGTACAGTTCGTAATAGGTTGAAGAAAGCAAAAAATAATCCTAAGTATAAAGCCCTTCTAAATATCTCTGAAGATTTCAAAATTACAGATACAAGTATTTTAAACCAGCAAATTCAAGAACTCAGAAGACAACTGGTTTCAGCACAAAAAAATACGGTTCTCTCTGAACAAATTAAGAAGTTTGTTTTAAAATTAAAAGATTCAGATCCAATTTATCCTGAGTGGTTGGATAATAAAGAGTATAATCATAATGACGGGATTATTGGTGTCCCTACTTTAATTCTAAGCGATTGGCACTACGGGGAGATGGTGGACCCTGCTCAGATATTCGGCGTAAATGAATACAATATGGAGATTGCGAAGGAAAGGGCAAAAATTGTAGTTGATAAATGTATTGACCTTGCTTTTAATCACATTGCCAATCCAAAATATCCTGGAATTATTGTAGCATTACTTGGAGATATGACCACTGGACTTATTCATGACGAACTAAAAATTACTGGCGAAAAAGAAGTCCTCCAAGTTACCCTAGAATTATTAGGAGTAATGATCGAGGCAATTAATAGACTGGCTGATGCTTTTGGGAAGGTATTCCTGCCATGTGTCGCTGGTAATCATGGCAGGTTGACTCTTAAGCCAAGGGCAAAGGGTTATGCATACGACTCTACCGATTGGCTGTTATTTCAACTACTTGCGAAGTTTTTTGAAAATGATAAACGAGTAAAATTCTTAATTTCAGATGGTGAAGATGCACAATATAAGGTTTATGATTTCACTTACCGGATTTCCCATGGCTCTCAATTTAAAACCGGTGGAGACGGCATAATTGGAAGCATTGGTCCGATAGTTCGCGGTGACATTCGCAAGCGGTCTTCGTCTAGGTCAATGGGTGCCGAATATGATGTTCTGCTTTTAGGTCACTTCCACCAATCAATGACAATCGCACAACGATGTATTTGTAATGGCTCATTAGTTGGGTACAGTGAATATGCAGCAAAATGTAACTTCCCATTTGAACCTCCAACCCAGAATTTCTTTATTACACATCCGGTTCATGGAGTAACATTTAATTTACCGATTAGGATTGAGAATAAAACACCAGAAAAGAAAAAATGGGTTTCTTGGGAAAGCGAATGAACACCATAAAATATTTTACCCTAAAATATCACGATTATATCTTTAACGAATACTTACAAGTACTAGGATTCGTAATATTTTTCAAGGTTAAAAACACATGGCTTTAATTTATCATTTAGTACGAATAAAGCAGAATACCCATGGACAATTAGAACCTGTAAATAGAGATTATTGCCCGTTATATAAAGATAAAAACGAAATATCTGTATGCCAAAATGGAGATGAATATTGTTTCGGTATTGAACAAGGAAACGCAATAAAACAATTAGACAGTATTACATATTTAATTCAATGTAATTATTTTAATGTAAAGAAGTAAGAGATAAAGAAGTAAGAGATAAATAAGATAGGAGGAATATAGATGGAAATAAAAACTAAAAAATATGTGTTCAAGGATAATTCAATCTTTACACAGAAAATCCCACTAAAGACATTGAATCTTAAAAAAGAAGTTAGGGATTCTTTAGAAAAAAATAATATCGATGTAGAAAATGGATTTATCCTAAGAAAAGGGTATTCTATCTCAAATTCAGTAATAGAGGGTGATGATAGGACTACTGTTGATTATATCACTACAAAAGATATTGATAGATCCAATGAGATTGTATTGCCTCAAGGCGTTATGCTAGATCAATATACCGCTGGCAATAATGTTGTATTATGGGCACATAAATATGATGAAATGCCGCTTGGTAGATGCCAATGGGTAAAGAGTGATGGGAAAGGACTTATCGCAAAGACAGAATATGTCCATGCAGAAGCGAACCCAAAAGCTGAACAAATGTGGCAATATAGGAAAGCTGGTTTCCCTATGGGAAAGAGTATTGGTTTTATCCCGATGGAATATATTGATAGGGAAGACTTTAATGAAAAAGTGATTAAATCATTTGGATTGACTATGGATGAGGTAAAATATGCAAGTCGTATTTACACAAAATCAATGCTTCTCGAATATTCCGATACTCCAGTTCCAGCAAATCCAGCTTGCGTAAGCCTTGCGGTTAAATCTGGAATTATTGAGGATTCAGAAGTGAAAGATTTTGGATTCGACATCGAATTAATTTCCGAAGATGAAACCAAAGATGCCCCACAAGAAAAAGCTAAAATTATTGGACACATTGATTTAGATTTTTCTGGAATGCCAAATACTTTAGATGGTGCGAAATTTATTTCTTTAGATACTAAATGTGTTGATTGTGAAGATTGCGGCAACGAAGAAGTTATCGAACCCATTCAAGAAGACAATGAAGAAAAATCTCAAGATAGCATTGAGAACGTAGAAGAAAAAGCTGAAGAGTCAAAGAAACCATGTAAGAAAGAAGATGGGGAATGTCCTGGCGAAGATTGCGAGAATTATGGTGATTGTGATGAAGAGATGAAGAAACAATTTATTGAAACTTCTGTAGATAAAGAATCTACAGAAACAATCTCTGAACAAGTTGAGGAAGCAGTTATCGATGAAGAAATTAAATCCGAATTAGATGAAATTATTGAAGAATCATTTAAAGAAATTGAGGAAGAAAACATAGAAACTAAAGAAGAGGATAATCAGGATTCAATTCAAAAGACTATAGATTTATTTAATTCTATGAAGGTTAAGAATTTAACAGATGAAATGAAAGAACAAATTAAAAAGCAATCAGATTTTGACGTTACTGATGTAAAAACTGAACCCGCTAGTTTTGAGTACAAAATATTCTGCAAATACCTTGGTTGTAAAATAAAAAATATTTTCCCAACACAGTTCTTTATCCCAAGTGCAATGAAAGGGAATTATTTGTCCGCATTTAAAAAACAACTTTCTGTATTTAATCTATTAGACCAAAGGAATTTTTATGGGAATGGTGGAGAAATCCCCTTAAGGTTCCAAGTTGTAAAACTTAATTCTAAAATGAGCGAAGAATTTCTTATTGATGGGACTCAGTTTTATGAGTCTGAAGATAAATCAAAAAGATTCGTAACCCAAGTATACCCTGCTTGGGGTGGTGTTATTTTAGATATTTATACGACCAAAGACGAAGAGGCAGTTGAATTAAATAAGTCTATTGTAAACAATGCAGTGCAATGGGTAAAAGAGAATAATTATCTTAAAGGTGAAAAATTTTCTATTACTGGTGATTTTATTGAGAAGACTGGGATGGATTGGAATAGTGTTATTTTCCCTAGTGATGGTGATAAAAGCATTTTAATGAAGAACATGGATAGATTATCTAAGAATAGCAACGGTCGTGGGATTATGCTAATTGGCCCTCCAGGCACTGGGAAGACTATGACTGGGAAAGTATTAATGGAACAAGAAGATGTTACATTTATTTGGGCATCCTCGAAAGATTTTGGCTGGGGTGTTAATAGTGCTCTTGCCCTAGGATTTGATATGGCAAGAGACTTAGCTCCCTCTATTCTATTTTTGGAAGATATTGATTCTTGGATTAGAAATTATACTGTTGATCTTTTAAAGACAGAAATGGATGGTATCAGGTCTAATAAAGGAGTTTTAACTATTCTAACATCTAATTTCCCTGAAGATATCCCGGATGCATTGATTGATCGTCCAGGTAGGTTTCATCATATTATAAATTTTTCTTTACCAAATAAAGAAAATAGAATAAAATTATTAAAGTTTTTTGCAGAAAATGCCGATAAGGAGATTATAGAAAAATTTGCAGATATGACAGAAGGATATAGTGGTTCTCATTTAAAAGAATTAGTTGATTTTGCAAAAATGATTTCAGAAGATGAAGAAATTTCAATAAATGATGCTCTCTTAAAATCCTTTGAACAAATGAAAGAACAAAGACAATTGATCCATGATATCAAAAATCAACCGAAAAAGAAAGAGTTTATTGATATTGAAGAGGTAGAATTAAAAAATTTTTCTAAAATAGATTTTGAAATTAAAGATACTAAGCCAGTAGAAACAATTATCGATTTTGAGATTAAAGAAACTAAACAAAATGTAGATTTTAATATCACTAAAGAAGAAGCACAAGAAATAATCAAAAAATCAATTACGAATGTCGCAAAAGAGATGCAGTCAATTGAATCTTTAGTTGATGAAAGAATTAAAAGAGCAAAAGGCATTATTTTTTAAATGAAAAAGAAAAAAGTTTTCAACCCAAGAATAGAATTATTTTCGGCTTTTAAAAGACCATTTGAAAGTAATTCAGATAATGTTATTAGTTTAGAAATTGATAAAGCAGCCGCCTGTTGTGCTTGCACCGCTTGTACAGCGTGTCGTTAAATAGATGAGGAAATAAATGATAAGAAATGATTTATATATTTTATCTAAGGATTATTCTAAAAAAACAGATATAGACACCTTTTTTAGAATAATCCTATTCCCTAAAGTGGAGCATGGGCCACTCAAAAGGAGATTGGGCAAAAATAAAAAAATTTATACGATAAGAGTTGAAGAAGAATACAATAAATATTCTGTCGGTGAAATTTTAGAAACGGAATGGGAAGATTTAATAACTGTAACAAATATAGAAAAAATCACTAATATTGATCAATATAGGTTTTATGATAAGATAGGTGATGACGTTAAGGAATTTTTATCAAAATATAATGAATTAGATGTTGTTGAGTTGGAAATGGTTACAGATATCTATATACTTTTATTAAATAAAATTAGAAAAATAATCATAAATTTTTCGAATGGCAGTAATAAATGATTAATTACGATTGTATTCTTATGTTATCTGGTGGAAAGGATAGCATACTTGTTTTAAATGATTTAATAACCAAAAATAAAAAAGTTTTAACTGTCACATATAATGATGGATTTTTATCTGGATATGCAAGAACAAATCTAAATAAAACGATTGATTATTTTGAAGTTGATAATTTTTTTATTAATTATAATATAAAAACAGTAGTTTCTCAGTTTTTAAAAAGCGATTTGGTTAAAACTGTAGATATTTATACTTTTGTAGAAGTTTTTCAGAATATATTGTGGGACAAAGTAAAATGTTTATCAAAAATGTTTGGTAACATTCCAGTGGTTACTGGTAATATTGGTTATTTTTCATCTGAAGTTCTTTTGCCAATACAGTACAATGATTCAATTAAATTTCTTAAGGATCTTGGCGTGGAGATACCAGAATGTGAATGTGATTTTATCAGTTATTGGGCAGAGAATAAATTTCCTGAAAATTTAGATATATTAGAGAAAATTGGATTTATTGGTTCCGATGGGTTAAATACAGAAGACGATTATTTAAAAAATATAAGAAAAGAGTTAAATGATAAATATAAGAAAATCACATTGGATGATGTAGTAGAAGAGAGATGGGAAGAATTGACAGCTCCTAAATATAATATAGGACAAAATACAAATTAAGGTTATACATCCTCAGTATATAATGTACTAAAAATCATAGAGGATGTCAAGAAAATTGCTGGAGACACCTAAGAAGTGTTAGGCGATTATAATAAAGAATATTTGGAGGAATTAAATATGGAAAAGAGTGAATTTGAAGCACTTGTAAAGGATACTACCGCTGAAGCCGTTAAGGGCATTATGGACGCTAATAACGAAAAGCTTGCTGACGTTATTGATGCTAAGATCAAGGAAGCTGTAGTTGATGTAGAAAAGCGGATTGTGGTTGGGAAAGAGGAAATTGATAAAGACCCTACCGCTGGCTTTAAGACTTTGAGCAATTTTGGTGTACATGTTTATAAGGCAAATCGTGGTGTCGTTTCTGAGGAACTTCGTAAGTGGGAAACCAAAGCCGCTGGCGATCCGTCTCAGAATATTTCTGATAATGAAGCTGGTGCGTATCTCATCCCCGATGAATGGAATTCTGAATTGCTTAAACCAGTAATGCAGGAAGATCTTGCATTCGGTCGGACTCGAAAAGTTCCTATGCAACGGAATACCATTGCTATGCCTTATATTAATGGGTTCGATGAAAGTTCTGGCAAGACATATGGTAACGTACAAGCGACTTGGATGGACGAAGAAGAGGTCCATTCTAATTCTAGCATGAAGTTCGGTAAGCTTCAGCTCTCCCTGAAGAAGCTTGGACTCATGGCTTTTGTGACTGATGAAATGATTTCTGACAGCCCTGCTTCTATGGAAGTTATTCTTCGTGATTCCTTCCGTGATGCGTTGACATTTGAGCTTAATAGCGCATTGATCCGTGGTTCCGGTGCTGGTCGCCCTCAAGGCATCTTGCTATCCCCAGCTCTTATTTCTGTAACCGCTGAAACTGGCCAAGCCGCTTCAACTATTCTCTACGAGAATATTGTAAAGATGTATTCTCGTATTTCTGATCGTTCTAATGCAATCTGGATGGTTAATCCCAATACTCTTCCTCAGTTGGCTACTATGTCAATGGCGGTTGGGACTGGTGGAATTCCTGTGTGGATTCCAGCGAATGGTGCCGCAGGTCGCCCGTTTGATACCCTTTTCGGCCTCCCTGTTGTTTATAATAAGCACTGTAGCGCACTTGGAACTGTCGGGGATATTATTCTTGTAGACTGGACTCAGTATTATGTTGGTCTTAAGGCTGGGTCTGGTGCGAATGGAGTTTATAGTTCTTCAATTCACTTGAAATTTGACTATGACCAAACAGCTTTCAAATTTGTATTCAGAACGGACGGCGCTTGCGCTTGGAAGAGCAGTGTCGTTCCGCCTCAGGCCACCAGTGATACGATTAGCCCGATTGTAGCTCTTGCAACTCGTAGTTAAGTGATTATAATAGTAAGTTAATTAAATGTATGGGGATAGGGACGGCTTAATTACCCGTCTTGAAAGTCAGGAATTCTCCCACCTGATTTCCCCATTTTAAAGTTATGGGATATGTTGGGGAACGTAATGGTAAGAAAATCAAATAGAGTAGAAGTAAAATGTGAGACGTGCGGCAAAACTAAATTTGTAAAACCTTCGCAGATAAAAAGGAACAAGGCTGGATTCTTCTGTGGTAAGGAATGTCGAGCAATTTGGGACTCTAAAAGAATGAAAGGTGATGGAAACCATAACTATTCTAAGCAAAAAGTAAATTGCTCTCAATGCGGAAAAGAAAAGTTAGTAAAGAAATCAAGAGTCGAATCACAAAAATATTTTTATTGTAATAAGGAATGTGAAGGTTTGTGGTTATCTTCTAATCGATCTGGAGAAAATCATCCACAATACGACAAGGTAGTTGTGTGTTGTTCTAATTGTGGGAATGAAAAATCCATTAAGAAATGTTGGGAAAAACTTCATGATGATTTTTTCTGTGATTATAAATGCATGGGCGAATGGATTTCAAAAAATAGGATAGCTGAAAACTCTCATAATTGGCGTGGCGGGATATCTACAGAAAAATACCCACCGGAATTTGATGATTTTCTAAAAGAAAATATAAGAATTAGAGATGGCAGAATTTGTCAATTATGCGGGATAACAGAGGAAGACAACGAACAATCATTATCTTGTCATCATATAGATTATATAAAAGAAAATTGTTCTGACGATAACCTCATATCATTATGTGTTAAAAATGGCTGCCATGTTAAAACAAATGGGAATAGAGAATACTGGACAAATTATTTTCAGAACTTAATGAAAGAAAAATACAATTGCCAATATTAGTAATTCAAGTAGTAGTTTTTGGTTTGCTGCACGTTCAACAACATAAGAAATATAAAAATTAATGGAGGAATAAATTATGAGCGGAAGACTTATTCAGGAAGTACATTTTGTAAACGCAATGCCTACTGGCGCAGCTATGGACGATTTATATGAAGGCGGATTTTCAACTGACATCGTAAACATGTCCAATTTTGACCGGGCAACTTGGGTAATTGCTAGGGGCGTAGGAGCGACTGGCACTGCGACAATCACCATCGATTCGTGTGATACAGTTGTACCAGGGACTGCAACCGCGATCCCCTTTGTCTATGCAGTAGCATCTTCTGGTGACACTTTTGGCGCTGTAACTTCCGCAACTGCTGCTGGTTATACGACCGCCGCTGGTGCTGGGTCTACAGTAATCGTAGAAGTAAATGCTTCTGAGCTTAGTGGGACTAATAAGTTTGCTCGTCTTACTGTGACAGAAGGAACTGATAGCCCAGTATCTGGCAGCGTTGTTTGTATTATGTCTCAGCCTCGGAGTATTGCAGGCACTGACACCACTACCGCAATCGTTTAAACATAGCGGATAATATAGCGGTATACAATAATAAAACGCCCACTAACTTCTTATTATTTAAAATTGGGAAGTTAGTGGGTTAAGTGGGTTAAGTGGGTTAAAATGTAGCGGGTTAGAGAAGTAGTTAACTCGTCAGGCTCATATCCTGAAGATCATAGGTGCAAATCCTATACCCGCTACCATTAACATTAGAGGATTTAATTTGAGTAATCCGAATAATTTGGGAACAGAATATGTTAAAGTGAAATTCCTTTCAGATTGGATGGGTCATCCTGAAGGGGCTACCTTAACAATCACGAAGGTAAAGGCGAATGAATTAAGAGCAAGAAATGTTATTGAGGATTTTGAT
>ERZ1292625.1139-Hain-H41-01um-R1-1139-length-33976-cov-9_pt1 | contig 33976 bp, 30 predicted proteins | sample MGYA00564400_ERZ1292625 | MGnify/ENA primary metagenome ERZ1292625 (study PRJEB36523, sample SAMEA6512639) | groundwater metagenome | collected 2019-01-08 | study: AquaDiva: Metagenomics assemblies of 32 groundwater samples
AGCTCGTTCCCCATTGATTGAGAAGTTTTTTTAATCGATAGTTTTGTTTAGCAAATTCATTTTTTAAAAAATTGACGGCAGGATTGCGTGGTCTTTTTAAACCTTCAATAGCTAACCCAAGAGCTAAGCCCAAGCGACTGTCTGTAATGTCTGTTTTTTCAAAATAAATCTGCGGGAAACGATCCAGAACACGGACGCGATTCACTGGGGCCTCGAGGGATTGAGTCAGGAAGGGACCAAGGCCCTGAATAAGACTGACGCCTCCGGTGAGTTCAATTTGCTGAATGACGCCATTAAATTCTGAGCGAAATTCAAGCAAAGAAAGCTGTAGATCGCGAACCATCTCGCGGACACTTTGCGTGATGGTGTCCGAAAAAACTTTTGCATCATAACTGGTTTCTTGTTTTGTTGTCAGAATAAAGGCTTTAAGTTCCATTTCGCGAGTGGCCTCGAGCAATGGAATTTCATATTTCTTTGAAATGCCTTCCGCAATATTTTTTCCGCCCCACAGCAAAGATCTGACTCCGATTAAATTATTTTCGTCAAAAGCGCAGACCAAAGTTCTTGAGTAGCCAATATTCAAAACGATGCGAAGATTTCTTTCGGGTCGATGACTTTCCGTACCTATGGCCGAGGCAGGAAAAGCTGGAGGAGGCTCGTTCCATCTTTCGAAAAGGTTGGCAAAGGCCGCGCCTTCAGTCGAAATGACGGAGGGCTCAATTCCAGAGTCAGAAAGCAGTTGCATGACTCGAGCAATGTGCTGTTTTGGACTTGCGCAAGCGAGCACCTCGGAAGAGGTTCCCATGTGACGTATTATTTTCGCTTCGAAAATTGAATTTTCGATTGAAAAAGGAATGTCGTCTTCGAGCTCGAGCGGTAATGTTTTTGAGATTGTCTGACGATTTGTAAATGGAAATATTTTATTTCGAATCGCCACTTGATCTTGACGAAGAGCTACGCAAAAGCGTGTTTCCGCAGGATCATATTTGGTCGAGAGTTCGCGCAAAAATTCAATCGTTTCGATATCTCGGTCATGGTTTGGATTTAAACTCAGCTGATGAATTAAATAGTGATTAATGACAAAGCCTTTTGATGTCGTTTGAATTTCGACAACTTTAATTTGGCTTGAACCTATATCAATCCCAATTGATTTCATATCCTATGAATCCAATCTCTTCCGTGATCACCATCTTACAGCAGTAAGTTTGCTTAAAGACTGGGGAAATTATTTCTCGGTCCAGTATACAATTCTTGGTATGCCTTTGGGAAGAGGATTGGTAGCAGACGGAGAACCTGGACCAGCGACTGGGGTACCGGCCGTTTTATCAGCAGCAGCATCTGCCTCTGCTTGGGGATTATCCTTTTTGGCATCTGCTTTCACCAAGTCATTGAGGCGAGTGGCGGCTTGATTTAAATCCATAACGATAACATTGATTTCTCGTGTCGAAGAACCAAAATTGCCAATCGAACTGATACCAAATGAAAAAAGTCCAGAGGTGACGATAGGCACATCGGCTTGGGTTACAGTTATGCGGGCGCCTCGAGCTTGAAGAAATTGCCAAAATTCCTCGGCATTCTTGAACGGGCCGCCTTCAGCGGGATTTGAAACTCGTTTTTTTATTTCATTAACAATTTCTTCGGTGATACCGGGATCAATAGCTTGGAGAACTTCTTTACTTGCTGTATTGGGATTGATTCCCTTTAAGCCATAAATAGTCACATTTTTTTCCAGGATATCAAAAAACTCGTCAGTCATGCCTTTGACCAAGCGAAGCTCCTGCAGAGTGCGAAAGCTTCGATTGGGAGGAAAGTCATCGCTGCCGGTGAGTTCTTTATAATAAGTTTTTTTATCTCCGCCATTCAGCGACGCACTTTTGTTGCTCATCCAGTCAGTTATATTGTTGATGAGTTCTTCAAATCGGAAACCTGAATAACGACGGGCAAAGGCTTCATCCGACAACATTTTATTTGAAAATAAATTAAGAATTTGTTTTTTGGTAATATTTTTAAGAGTTTTTGATTGGGAATTTAAATCATTGATATCAATTCGCGATCCTTCATCAGTTATCGTGGTAATGAAAGTGGAATCCATACTTGATTTTTTTACAGTGTCATTGATCTGATCCGTGTCGACCGCATTCGTCCCTTTCGGAAGTTCCAAAGGCCACATGAAAGGGAATTGCCACACCTGATCGATCATTCCATCGGTGGGTAAATTTTTACCAAGCGTGCCCACAATCGTTTGATAAAGTTTGATGCGAAGAAGGCTGATATCTACACCTGATCGAGCCGCATAGTAGGCTTTAATCCGATTAATTTGTTGAGAATGGACGATAAACTCGACTTGTGTGTCGTACATCACTTCCATCGCCAAATAAGTCATCAGTGACAAAGCAACAATGGCGGTAATCATGGCAATGCCTCGACGATTACTGATGGGTTGATTTAAAAAAGATTTTGTTTTTTTTAAGAAGGGTTGCATTATTTTCCTCCCGGGGGTGAATTTTCATCCGGATTATTAGGAAAATGAATTGGCACCACCATTTGCATAGAGAATTTTTTTACGGATGACAATTTTTCGCCGGTTTTTTCAATGGTCAAAGAAATTTCAACGGCAGAGGGAAAATGTTTTTTGGTGGCACCGTCTCCGGCTTCATTTGTTTTCCAATCTTTAACCCAATCTTGTTTTCCTTTGCCTAAGTAGCGTAAATTAAATTCACTGACATTTTCCAACAGCACAACTTCTTCCCCACCTTTGAGCACATCTTTATCAACCCAAGGCGAGGTTCTTCTCCATAAACATTTGGAAGAGGTTTTTCCATCGGTGCTTTTGCAGTCGCGAAGGGAATACCCCACTTCGACATGATCGGCTTGGGCGGAATTTCTTGTTAAGCGGGCGTTGTTCATAGTGATAAAATTCAGATCATTTTCGGTACCCATAAAATTGGTCTCGGGATCTACCCGTGGAGCTTCAATTCCCAGCCCTGCAAAGGGATCAGGTGCTCCGGAAGAATCAACGGCCATAGGCGGGGCTGGAGTGACCGGAGTTTTTTGGCCTGCGACGGGTTGTGCGGCCTTCTTTTTCATCGCTAACACAAGTTCTTTTTCCCAATCTCGATGGTGATAAGCCATTTGGATATCTCGTTCAAGCAGCCTCATGCCGTCTCTCATTCTTGAAGTGATATCGACTTGTTCTTGGATCTTTTTTTTTGATTTGATAGCTTGTTGAATACTTTGCGCGGCCAGAGTTCCCATCGTCGCTAAGATAGCGATGGCAATCAAAACTTCAATAAGCGTAAACCCGGCGTCTGATCTTGTTTTTTTCATGGACCACCGCCGCCCATTCCACTGAGTGCCCCCAGTGGTGGTTCCTTATTGAAGTCGACAAAAAATAAAGTGACGCTAGCCTTGAGTGGCTTCTTTGCTTTGTTGTAGGAAACGGTGACAGTAACTTCTTTGATCGCTTTACCCAAGTATTCGGAAAATTGTTTCATCAACATAATCATCAATTGACTAGCTCCACCATCGCGTCCAGTTAAAGCGGCTGAAATATCTGGCATTTCAAAAACCTTAGAGGTCATTTCCCAGCTGTAATCCGGAGCTCCTTCGAAATCATCTTCCTCTTCATCGGGAATAGATTCCACTGGTTTGCCTTGATATTTAAAATCGATTTCGGCGACTTTTCTTTCTAAAAGTGCCGCCATCTCTGTGTTGTACTGAGTTTTTTTCATGCGACCGGTACTGCTCGACCAAGCGCTGGCCAAGAGAACAATTCCCGATGCTAAAATAATCATCGCGATAAGAACCTCTAAGAGAGTAAATCCACGATGGTTTCGATTCATCGACTGATATCCTTTAAAGATTTGGCTTCAGGTAAAAAATCAGCTTGCCCGCTTAAAGGATTAAAAATGAGCGTCCAGGTGTTTTTTTTATCGGTAATTTGCAAGGCGGCGGCATCGACAAAACCCTCTGGAGTAAAATAAATAAAACCATAGCCATCACTGACTATATCTTGATTGATCACCTCAACAGAACTAAAAAAAAGACCTTTCGGAAGTTCTTTCTCTTTTTTAGTTAGCGTTTTAAACAATTGAAAAGTTGTTTTTGGGGCGTCTTCACTAGAGGTTGTATCTGCTATTTTTTCTTTAGAGTTGGCCTCGCGAATTTCATTACCGGAAGATTTTTCGACCCAATATTTTGGTTTGTTGGGATCAAATTGAATCACTAATCGCATGGTTGAATTCGTCAGACGGGCATGATTGCGAATTTCTTTGCTCATAACAATTAAATTTCTGGCTACGGACCTGATGTTGTTTTCGTTTTTTCGAATGCGCGAGAAACTAAAGGCCATGATTGCCGCAATGATACCTAAGACAATAAGAATTTCAATGAGGGTGAATCCCAACGAGCGGCTTGCTCGCTTAACGCTGAAAAAAAATAATTTATTTTTCAGCGCCGGAACTTTCTCCGGTGTTCGTGTCATCCTCTGAGCTAATGTCCTTATCAAAACCAGCTCCACCTTCTTTGCCGTCTCCGCCTAAAGATTTAAGAACGAATTCTCCGCCGTTAAGTTCGTAACTATAATCTCGATTCCAAGGATCTTTGAGCTTCTTCGTGTAATAGGAGGTCGGGCCCCAATTTGCACAATCATCTGCTTTAACTAGACCATCAAGAGATGCTGGATATTTACCACAATCCATATTGTAAGTAGCTAAGGCATTACTGATTAAGCCAATTTGAATTTTAGCTTCTTTCATTTTTGATTTTTTTTGAGAATCACCAAATCGCGGAGCAAGAAGACCAAAGATAACTCCAAGAATACCCATGACAATTAATATTTCAACGAGCGTAAATGCTTTTTTATTTTTCAGGGTTTCGCAAGAAAAAATAGGGGCGTTCATGGTTAGGTCTCCTGTAAAGTTGAATGAAATAAGTTTGGTTTAATTTCCTAGATTTGTCATCTCAAACATTGGAACAATGATGGAAAGAACGATAATCATGACAACGATTCCCATAATAATTGTAATGACGGGTGTGATCAAGGAAGTCATTCCATCAATTTTGTTTTTGACTTGAAAATCATAGGCATCCGAGACTTGAGATAGCATATTTTCGAGTTCGCCGGTTTTTTCGCCGATGCTCACCATGTGAATTACTATTGGAGGAAATTGACCCGAAGCTTTTAAGGGTCCAGCGATGGATTCCCCTTCAGAAATATTATTTCTGGCTTCATCAATAGCCTTGGCCACCGATTGGTTATTAACAACATTTCGAACGATATCTAGAGCGGCTAACATTGGCACACCGCCCGTAAGCAAAGTGGCCAGTGTTCTGGTGAATCGTGATACAGCTACCATGCGAATCACCGGACCAAAGACAGGAAGCTTTAACGAGATCGCATCCCACTGGGCCGAGCCATCGGGTGTTTTTTTCCACTGCATGAAAAAAAAGATTGAGCCGCCGATGGCGCCAAGAATTAAATACCAATAATTAGTCGCAAAGGCGCTGATATCGATAATGACTTGGGTGTACCAAGGCAAAGTCAGCTCTGGTGAGGATTCAAAAATGGTTACCATCTTGGGAATGACGAAAGTAAATAAACCAAACACAATGACGAAAATGGCAACTAACATAATAATCGGATAAGTCATTGCGGAGCTGACCTTGGCGCGAAGTTCCGCGGCATCTTCGGTGAATTCTGCAAGTCGCATCAGGATAACATCCAAGCTTCCTGACATTTCGCCGGCCTCGACCATGCTGACATAGATGTTCGAAAAAAGATTTGGATACTTGCCGATCGCTTTATGAAGCGTGCTGCCCTCGTTGACCATATTTTTACAATCGGCAATCGCTTCGGCTAAAACCGGTTGTTCAACTTGTTCCGAGACCGCCGTTAAGGCGTCAACTAATGGAATGTTAGATTTCACTAGCACGGCAAGTTGTCTTGTCATCAGTGCAAGATCTTTAATGGCGACACGGCCGCCACTTCCAGCTTTTCTTTTTTTAGAAAATTCGTATTTCTTTTTGTCTTTGATTTCTGTGACAAAAATTCCATCTTTTTTGAGTTTAGTTCGGGCGGATTTCATATTCTCAATATCGATAACGCCACGAACGTTTTTTCCGAGTTTTGAAATTCCTTTGTACTCAAAAAGAGGCATTCTTCACCTAAATATCTAACTGCGTGTTGCTGAGGAGTTCTTCAATAGTGGTAATTCCAGCTAAGACTTTTTGAATGCCATGATCCCGAAAAGTGATCATGCCATTAGCGATCGCTTGTTTTTTGATCGTGCCCCCATCTTTTTTCTGCATGATCAACGAGCGAATATCATCCGTCACGGGCAGGATTTCTTGGATCAAAGTTCGTCCCAGATAGCCTTTCATATTGCATTGATTGCAACCGACCGCCTTACAAACGTTTGCTTTCATGACTGATTGTCTGGTCATACCCAACATTTGCAATTCAAAATCAGTGGGTTCTTGAGCGCTTTTGCAATGAGGACATAGCACTCGCACCAGACGTTGCGAAATCACTCCTAATATAGAGGTGGCAATTAGAAAAGGTTCAGCACCGATATCGATCAAGCGGGGAAAGGCTCCGGCCGCATCATTGGTATGCAGTGTAGATAAAACCAAGTGACCCGTAAGTGAGGAATTGATCGCTAAGTCACAAGTTTCCAAATCACGAATCTCTCCGACCATGATTATATCAGGATCTTGACGAAGAAAAGACCGCAATCCCGCCGAAAAGGTCAGGCCAATTTTGGCATTCACTTGCACTTGGCCAATGCCGTGAATTCGTTGCTCGACGGGGTCTTCCACTGTAAGGATGTTGACGTCGGTGCTATTCAACCGAGTTAAACAAGCATAAAGCGTGGTTGATTTACCAGAACCTGTTGGTCCTGTGACCAACAAAATTCCATAGGTTCTTTTGATGAGGTCATCAATTTTTTCCAAGCTCGGTCCCGAAAATCCCAATTGTTCGAGCGCCAGAATGACATTCGATCTGTCTTGCAAACGCATCACAACGCGCTCGCCGTGGGCCGTGGGTACGGTTGATAGACGAATATCAATGTCTTTGCCGCCGACTTTTAAAGGAATGCGACCATCTTGGGGCAAACGTTTTTCCGCGATATTCAGATTGGCCATAACTTTAATTCTAGAAGTGATCGCATTTTGTAATTTTTTAGGTGGTTTAAAAATATCAAATAAAATACCGTCGATGCGAAAGCGCACCATCATATCTTTTTCATAGGGCTCAATATGAATATCGGAAGCTTTTTCTTTCACGGCGCGGAACAAAAGTGAATTCACCAGTTTAATAACCGGAGCATCGTCTTCTCCGGCTTCCAGTAGATCGACGATGGGATCATCCAGATCGTAGTCTTCATCGGCAATTTCATCTAATCCTGATAAATTCGCGGTGGATTTTTCATAAACTCGGTTGATCGCATCTTGCAACTTACCCGTGGTTGTTACCAAAGGCCGAATTCTTTTTCCAAATAAAACTCGCAAATCATCAAGGGCTTTCAAATTGATCGGGTTCGAAGTCAAAACAATCACTTGATCTTGATCTTCCTTGAAGGGGAGAACGAATTTTGTTTTTGCGTAATTGATCGGTAGATTTCGAATCAAATCCGCTGAAATGTCATTCACCGGAATATCTTTAATAAAATCCAGTCCTAATTCTTTACAAAGTTCCGCAACCAATTCATCAGCCGTGGTAAATTCCCGTTGAAGAAGCGCATCGCCCACGGTCGAAGAACGAAGCACCGAGGGGTTATTCAAAACGGATTTAATCTGCTCTTCCGAGAGCGAAGTCGATTTTTGTAAAATGGATTGAACGTCCATAGCCATTCTTTATTCCTTACTTAACTGAAGAGTCATCAAGGGGAGCGCCCGCTGATTTTTTTTGCATTCCATCTATTGTTTTTCCAAACGGGTCAACGCCGCCTTGATTTTTTATATAATCCAATCGCTGATTGAGTTTTTTACCCAAGATACCTCGGCTATCATCGGGGTTGCGAATAATTCTTGGGGTAATAAACACTAACATATTTACTTTTTGTTTTTCCGTTTCTTTACTTTTAAATAACCAACCTAATAGTGGCAAATCGCCAAGCAAGGGAACTTTGTTGATTTTTTCAATTTCTCGGTCTTGCATCAAGCCACCTAGGACGACGGTATCTTTATTTCTAACCACAATATTAGTTTTGATTTTTCTTGTGGCAAGAGGAGTTGTTGAATCAAGGAAGGCTTTTGGAGTGGTACTGCCACTGGAAGCTTGTTTTACGCTTTGTTCAATCTCCATACGTATGGTTTCTGATGTTGGATTAATAAAAGGTTTTAGCTTTAACTCAATTAAAGCATCGCCCATAACTGGGGTTACTATAGGTTGCCCGCTTTGTGTATAGGTAGTTGTACTGTTGGTGACAACTTGATCACCCACTTGAATTAAAGCTTCCTGATTATCCATGGCGATCACTTGTGGTTGCGATAAAATATTTGCTTTGGTGGTTCGTTTTAATAGAGAAATTAAACCAACCAAACTTGGAACTTTTGTTTTTGTAGCACCAATCTGGATATCAACGGTTTTGCCTTCCGCAAATCCTAATACCGCGCCCGCTCCACCGAAAGGATTAATGATTTCCTCAGTGCTCAAAGTATTAAACCCTTGGCGACCGATACCCCCATCACCAACAAAGTTGTAATAACCAGGTTTAAATTGAAACCCATCCCCAGCAGACATTTCCATAATAATGGCTTCAACAAAAACTTGATCGCGGGGAATGTCTAAACGACCGAGCAGACCCAGAACCGTTTCGTAATCTTGTTTGCTGGCAGTAATGACCAGGGAATTGGTGCTTTTATCCGCGGTGATTTTCACATCGCCACCGAAAATTCCAGGGCCGGAAGAGTCCGAATTGGGAGTGGGAGGTGGAGGAAAAAATCCTGAGCCCGGTCCGCCAAAAGCATCTTTTTTTGGAGCCGCGTCTTTAGCAACACCTGATAAAACCTGAGCGATCTTTTCGGCTTCTCCATGTTTTACGTAATAAACATTCACTCCGCTGGATCCATCCAAATTCAGACGGAAATCCAATTGCGAAAGTAATTTTTTTACTCGCATTATTCCAGATTTGTTACCAACAACAATGATCGAGTTGGTGCGATCGTCGGGAATAGCCATGAAAAAGCTAGCACCCTGTTGTGAGCTTGCTCCACCAGGACGAGCAAATCGCGGTGCGCCCGCAGCGAAACTGCCGGGGGCTCCAGAACTGACGCCGCCTCGATTGTTGCCACCTTGGCCTTTGTTAACAATTTTATCGACCAGATCCGCTAGGTCTTTGGCTTTAGCAAATTTAACAGGAAAAACTTCCATCTGTTCTTCGAATCCCGGAACGTCCAATTGGTTGATGATTTTCATGACGCGATCAATGTTTGCGCCGTAATCAGAAAGAATGATTGAATTTGTTGGAGTGTAAACCGACATCTCGCCATCTTTCGAAGGCAAAATTCGCAACTCACGATTTACTTGTTCCGCTAAAATATGTTTCAAATGAATGATTCGTGTGATCATTTGATCCGAGTTGGGATAGTAAGCTCCAGAAAAAGTTTCAATCGAATCCCGCTGTGCATTTCTGGCCGACTTAACTTTCAAGAAACTGCCGCTGGGCACGACGGTAAAACCATTGATCGCTAAAGCTGAAAGAAAAGCGCGATAAGCTTCAGCCACAGTCAATTTGCTTGGTGCGATGATGGTGATTTTTCCGCGAACACCGGGATCAATAATAAAGTTTTTACCAGTCAGTTCACTGATGGCTTTAATGACATCGGTGATTTCCACATTGGGAAAATCAAAAGATTCAATTGTTTCCGGGAAATTTTCATTGGTGATATCTTCTGTTCCAGCACGATTGAATTTATTTTGAGTTTCTTTGCTTAAGGCTTTGCCGTCTTTATTTCCACCAAAACTTTTAGTGGAGCCGGGACGATTGCTCGAGGTGCCTGTAAGCCGCGAGTCCATAGTTGGCGGTGGTGGCGGGCTGAAATCCGGCGGTGGTGGAGGAGCGCCAAAATCAGGCGGTGGTGGTGGAAATTCATCTTGAGCCTTAAGATTTTGAGTAGTGAAACTGACGCCAATGACGAGCGCAATCAGGACCCCGCTGCCGATATTTATTTTTGTCTTTTCCATGACTGCCTTTCTTATCGGATCATCCTGATCCCGTTCAAACAAACTTACTGTTTAACATCAAATTTGAGAGTCTCATTTTTTCCGCCACGCTCAAGTTGAAGTTGTATTCCTGGTGCGCCCTTTAAGGCTTGGTACATTTCCATCGCTTGCTGAGGACTGGTCACAGCATTGCCGTTCACGCCAGTGATCACGTCACCTTTTTGTAAACCCAAACGAGTGTAAATGCTGTCGGCCTCCATATCCAGAATTCGCCAGCCATAAATTTCGCCTGTGCCGGGTTTTCGCGCTGGAACAGCCCGTGCCTTCATTAGAATCCCGGATAGATCCGAAGTGTATTTATTTAGTTCCGTACGAGAAATTTCATAAGTATTAGGCGCCACTTTTTTCACATCGCCAGGATCCCCTTTAGGCGCTGCTGCGCCAAAAGAAACTTTCGCATTTTGCGCGAGCTCAATGTATTCCAATCGCCCTGTGTTGATGTTTCGGATAATTACTTTGCCGCGTTCAATTTTTTCCACAGTGGCAAGGTTCTCGATTTCTCGTCCGGGCGAATACGAGATCACCTGGTTTGCTTTTGTTTTGACTTCAATCGCCGCAATTGATTTTTCTGGTGAAGAGTGAACAAGTGTACCAATTAAATTCAGTGGCAATGTTGTGAGTACTGGCACCTGTTCCGCTTTTTGTTCTTCATTTTTTCCTACAAGTTCAGGGGGAATTTGATCGAGCGAGGAAAATAAATTTCTTTTGATAATACTTTGAAAAGCTTCGCGACTTAAACCTGGGTTTGGGGGAGGCGCTTTCAAGCGCAATTGCGCCGACTGTGAGGGGAGCATCAAATCGCGGTAACCGACAATCAACAGATCAGCGATTACGTAACCCATGAACAGAACTAAAAGTAAGCCGTACCATCGTTCCACAAAAGGGCGCGCGATTTGAGCATTTTTTTTAAACCCTTTAAATGGCTGCAAGTCTCGATTCCTTTCAAGACATTGGTATATTAGTAAAACTTGCCGGAATACCGGTCGTGGTAACTCGCTTAAATCCTATCAAAGAGTCGGGGAAAAAGTACCATCTTTTGTGTTCTCGACAAGTCGGCTGGACTTCGGTCTTGATTCCGTAAGTAAGATGATGAGTTTAATATTTTCAGCTAAACTAAAACTAATGGAAACGGATTCTTTTTTTGTTTATTTTGCCGACTCACGCTGTCTTCAACGCGAAGAAGTGCGACGTTTTTGCCTGCGCATTCCCGAAGTTATCACTGAACTGCGTCGCGCTCAAAAAGAATCAAATCACGAAGATGTATTTATACTTTTATGGAGCGATGAAGATTTTCATAACATTGATTTGCAAGAACAAATATTTTTTTTCAATGTCATCCAAAGGGGACTTTTTTATCGCCTAAAAAAAGTGCAATCGGGTCATTTTGTGGTGTTGCGAACCAAAGAAGAGCTTCAACAAATTCTGGATTCAGATATGGAAAACAAAGAAGTCTGGTTAGTAGGACCCTTGGTGGATTCCGCAGCCATTTTATTTATGAAAAGTGGCGGTCGATTGAGAAATATTTTGGAAGAAGACACCCAGCTTCGCGAAGCTTTTGAATTCTCGGAAGCTCCCGAAATTCAGGTTCAGTAAATACCCCAATTTTAGAAGTAGTTTAGGAAATGAGGACGCGTCCTAGACTGCGAAAAAAGGTTCCAATTCGACGGGTTGATCATTTCGAGGATGCAAAAATGCCGGAGGATCAAGTTCCGGCGGAATCATGGCATAGAGGCCGTAGGCTGATTGTGTGGTGATCCAATCCAAGGGGCGACGTAAAGTCAAATCGGATTTCATTTGCAAATACACTAGAAATTCATTTTCACGAGCCTCGTCAAATGCGGCATGCAAAAGACTTTCAAAAATATCTTCATTATCTGCATTTAAAAAACACAGATAACGAAAATTAAGAGGAGCTTCGACTTTCAGTCGAGAATAAGGTTTGGTCAAAGTTCTGGTCCATCCAAGCCACCGGCCAAATTTCAGAAATTGGCGGAAGTTATGGGCGCGCAGCCCGTACTTCATCGGGATAAATTCTTCGATACCGCCCGAAGACCAAGGGGCGACACAGCCAACCACATTGTCGTGTCGATCCATGGCAATTAAAAAATCACTTAAATCAAGACCGCGCCAACGCTCAATTTGCTCGGAAATTTTTGTTGAATTCCAAAATCCCGAAAGATTTTTTTGTTGAGATTTTTTAGCAATATAATGAAGGACAGCATCCCAGGTTCGTATCGATGCTCGACGAATTTTCATTTTAGGTAAAGGATTTGATGCCCACGGAAATCGCCCATGCAAAGACACCAAATGAAATTTTCGATAAAGGTAATAGCGAGGCAGATTACGGCGTTGATCCCGCGGATGTAAAAAGGTATTCAAGGCTTGCACTTCATTCATATTCAAAACACTAAAAAATATTTTTGCACCTAAGGTTTTTTCGATTTCACTCATCACCGGAAGGACATGCTGACCCCAAGTCAGAATTGTTTTTCGATGTTGGGAAATTCTAAGGTCGCGGGCAAAAGCAACCGTCGTCTCTTCTTTGTTAACCAAAACATCTTTGACGACGAAGGAGGCCAAACCTTCAAGCAATTGAGTTTTATCTGCTCTCAGCGAATAAGTGATGCATTGATCGGACTCGATCGAGTACCGCAGAAAAAAATCTCGAGGTCGATCGATTTTCAAATCAATGGGCCCACTGGTAGGGAAACCTTTGAAGAACTCTTTCAGTTCAGAGCTATCCTGTGTTTGGGCAACTTCGAGTTTCATAAAGTTTTGTCCCAGTTCATGTCAGGATGTTTTGTTTGATGATTTACCCAACGGGCGGCAACAAAAAGAAAATCACTTAAACGATTCAGATAAATTAAGACCAATCCGATTGCAGTATCTGAAGCTAAAATTTCGGCGGTTCTTCTTTCACTTCGGCGACAAATCGTGCGGGCGACATGAAGCTCGGTAGCCGCAAGATGTCCACCGGGAAGAATAAAATTTTTCAATTCGGGGAGGGTTTCGCTCATTTCATCAATAAGATTTTCTAAAAACAAAACGTGGGAATTTTCAATTTGAGGTAAAGTTTTAGAAACTTTATCTTCGTTGCAGGCCAAAAGGCTTCCAATACGGAACAAATGATTTTGGATTTTTTGAAGCGAAGGAATAAGGCTAGATATTTGTTCAGGCATCTGCAAAGCTGTGATGACAACTCCTAAAGAGCTATTTAATTCATCCACTGTGCCATAAGCTTCGACACGAGGATTGAACTTATCGACGCAAGAGCCATCAACCAATCGAGTTTTTCCTTGATCGCCAAATCGAGTGTAAATTTTTGCTTTTGACATCGAGTCCCTTTAATTTTTGACCAGCAGCTTTGATTAATTCTGAGTGGCCGATAAGACCTTGTCAACCGTGGGTCTTTTGCAATAAAGTAAGAGAATGCGATAAGGAAATTTGAATGGATTCAAAGAGCCCAGCCTTTCTTGTAACGATTCCTCATTCTGGGGAGCAAATTCCAGATCAAACACCTTGGCTAAAGTCTTTGCCCGAAGAAATTTTAATGTGCGATGTGGATCGTTTTGTGGATCGCTTGTATGAGTCCAGTCTTTTGGAAATGAAAATTCCTTTTGTTAAAACTCGTTGGCATCGCTATGCGGTGGATTTAAACCGTGTCCCTACTGATGTTGATGCCTGTACAGTGCAGGGAAATAAAACGGCAGCTGGCACCCATAACCGGGGTTTTCATTGGCAAATAACCACTATGAATTATCCTTTGATGAGCCAGCCTGTCAGCGAGAATACGCATGTAGAGCTCACTCAACTGATCTATCAGCCCTTCCATGATTCGATCCAAAAAATTTATCTCGAATTTAAATCCAATGGTGCAAAAAAGATTTTTCATTTAGATGCTCACAGTATGCCCTCGGTGGGTACTCAAATGCATCGTGATCCTGGGCAAAGACGAGCCGATATCGTCGTCAGCGATGTCTTGGGCAAGAGTGCATCTGAAAATTATGTGGATTTGGTTATGAGTTCGTATCTTCGCGCCGGATTTAAAGTCGCCTACAATTGGCCTTATTTGGGTGGGCGTGTCACTGAGCAATATGGTAATCCCAGTATCGGTCACGAAGTTCTTCAAGTTGAACTCAATCGCGATCTCTATATGAATGAAGCTACCAAAAAGCTAAGAGATCTTGAGGCCGCGACAATTGCCAAGAAAATTCGGGTTTCACTCGAGAGAATTCTAAAGAATCTGCCTGGAATATAGTTTAGTGCAGATTTTTCCCTTCAAGTTTACTTTTATATTGCGTGAACACTCACCATCCATGGTTGCCGGCTTTCGCCATCCTGGCTCGCCGAGGTGTTCTCGCAATATAAAAGTAAACTTGAAGAGAAAAATCGACGTTAATCTTTTTAGGCAGATTTTTTAGAGTTCTCTCGAGCGAGTGTGTTAATTTTTTAGCGATTGTGTGGGTTCTCAAGATCTGTTAGCTTTTTAGTAGAAATTAAATAAGAATGGAGTCTTATTTGTCTGCCGGTGGGAAGTCTGCGTTTCAAAAAATAATTAAGAAATTTGCTTCGATTAAGATGGCGGTGGTGATCATTGCTTTGTTGTCTATTTTGACAGCTATCGGAACTTTTGTTGAAGCAAAGTATGATGCAACGGCGGCGCGCAAATTGGTTTTCGAAAGTCTGTGGATGTTTGCCATCCTGGGTCTGCTTTCGGCAAGTTTGATTGCAGTTATGGTCGACCGTTGGCCGTGGAAAAAACATCATTCCGCTTTTGTCTGTGCTCATATTGGAATTTTGGCCTTGTTGTTGGGGTCTTTAATTACCTGGATGTATGGTCTTGATGGCAGTGTTCGTGTCGGCATTGGAGAAACAAATCGCTTCGTCACGGTTCCGCAAACAGATATCATTGTTTACACTTCATTTGATGGCAATCAATTTACAAAAATTTTCGAACGAGAAGTTGATTTTTTTAGAGAACCACCTCGTGACAATCCTTTTGTTGTTCCCGGCGATCAAGTTAAAATTAAGATTGTAGATTATAAACCTTATGTTCTTTCACAAAACAAAGTGATTGAAGAAACAAATCCACGTTGGGGATCAGCGGTTAGATTCCAGGTAAGTAATGCGCGGGTCAATGTCATCGAGTGGTTGGCGCAGCGAAGTCCAACATCGCTGGTGACCCATGATTTTGGTCCGGCTAAAATCCATCTTGGCTCTGCCCCATTGGTGGGTCTTGGGCAAAATGAAATTTATTTGTTTCCTTTTAAAGATAAAAAAAATCAATGGAAAATTAAATACTCTCTCTTCGGGAAAAAAAGTATAGACCCCGAAAAAGAAGGGATTATTGAAGAAGGCGGAAGCTTTCCAACGGGTTGGATGGGGCTTGAGGTTAAAGTTTTAAGATTTTATCCTATGGCCCGAGAAGAATGGGATGTGAAGGTTCGGGAAACTCCGACCCCTTTGACGACCGAAGCGGTACAGGTGGACTTTTCAGGAAAAAAACAATGGTTATTGCTGAATGACACTATGAAGGTATTTTCCGAGAATGCTGTCTATTATGTCAGTTATGCCAATCGACGTGTCGATATGGGTTTTCCAATTCAGTTACGGGAATTTATTGTTGATCGCTATGAAGGTACAATGCGAGCAGCGGCCTACAAAAGTCACGTCATTGTTCCCGAAGTTGGAGAAGTTGAAATTTCGATGAACGAACCACTTTATAATAAAGGATTAACTGTTTATCAATCCAGTTTTCAGGATGGCCCTGATGGTCGTCCTATTGCCAGTGTATTTTCAGTGAATTATGATCCCGGTCGTTGGTTGAAATATTTAGGCTCACTTGTCATGGTTATAGGAATTATTTTGTTATTCTATTTTCGTAAAAGGATGTCGGCAAAAAAGCTGACATCGTAAGGAGCTCATGAAAGCACTTTTTATTTTGAGTTTTAGTTTTATTTTTTCAACTCAGGTCTTAGCGTTGACGCTTCCTGATGGTGAAGCTTTAAGAGCCCTGCCAGTTCAAGCCGATGGCCGAATCAAGCCCTATGATACCTTTGCGCGAGAAATGCTGGAAATTGTTTATGGAAAAGGAAGTTTTGAAGGAAGAAAACCTCATGAAGTCATTTTAACTTGGATGCTATCCCCAGCCGCATGGGAAAATAAGGAGCTTTTTGAGGTACGAAATCATGAGGTTCTCAAAGCGCTGAATTTAAACCCCGAGCGGAAACGTTTTAAAGGTCAAGAAGTGTTCGCTAACGACAGATTCACTTTGCTTCGCCAAGAGTTGCAGGAAAAAAGAGAAACTAAAGAAAAACTCACGCCTTACTTTCAGGCTTTGCAGCGTCTTGAAAATCAGTATTTTGTTTTTACCGAAATGGCGACGGGCCGTTTGATGAAAGTGATGCCCGTGGCAGAGAGTAAAAACTGGAAGTCTGTTGCAGAGCTAGACGGAGAGGCGCAAAAAGATTTTCTTGAAATGAGTGGCAAATTTATCACTTATATTGCAGCGATGGCCGAATCCAAACCGGCGAATGAAGTTTCAGAAAAGGCTCGAGCCTTAGACCTAGCAGTTAAAAAATTCCAAGAAACTGCGAGGTCACACAATCCGGCGGCCTATGCTGAAAACTCTAAAATAGAGACGGAAATTCATTATAATTTATTTCATCCATTTCGTTGGGCCTATAGTCTTTATATTTTGGCTGCGTGTGTGATTTTATTATTGTGGGTACTTAAAAAAGATTCATGGATGAAGTGGGCTTGGATGATGGTGGCGGCAGGATTTTTACTGCATACTTACGGTTTTGCTTTGCGAGTTTATCTGACGGGGCGTCCGCCAGTTTCAAATATGTATGAAACTGTTGTTTGGGTCGCTTGGGGCGCAGTGGTTTTTTCTGCGGTGCTGGAATTTGTCTATAAATTTAAAATTATTTTATTAGCAGGTTCTTTAGCAGGATTTATCGGGATGGTTATTGCTGATACGGCGCCAGTTATTTTGGATCCTTCGCTTCAGCCCTTAGAGCCCGTTCTGCGAAGTAATTATTGGCTGATTGTCCATGTGATGACGATCACTATTAGTTATGCCGCTTTTTTATTGGCATTTATTTTAGGAGACATTGGTTTAATTTACTATCTTCGGGGTGAGCAAGCTTACAAAGATAAAATTAAAGAAATCGTGCTCGCTATTTATCGAGCTAAGCAAATTGGTGTGATCTTTTTAGCGCCGGGAATAATTTTGGGTGGAATTTGGGCCGACTATTCTTGGGGAAGATTTTGGGGATGGGATCCAAAAGAGACCTGGGCTTTAATTGCTCTTTTGGGTTACATCGCGGTGCTGCACGGTCGTTTAATTGGTTGGATAAAAGATTTTGGAATGGTGGTTTCGGGGATCATGACTTTTTCTCTGGTTGTAATGGCATGGTACGGAGTTAACTTTGTACTCGGCGCAGGTCTTCATTCCTATGGCTTTGGTGCTGGTGGTGTAGAGTATGTTTCAGGCTTTATTGCTGCTCACTTTTTAGCCATAGTTTATGTGGTGGTGGTTCGTCGAACTCGCGTAAAGACTTAAGTTCTTGCGTGATTTCAAAAAAAAAGATCTTGCCGCCATGCCAATCAAGACTTTAAATATATTTGAACTAAAAACGAAACCACAACACGAAATAACAGGTCATCGTATGCAGCATAGGCACGACGTTCGTAACTTTGGAGGAATGGTTTTTATCATCCTCTTTGCGGCTTTCTCTGTCCTCACCACAGGATGTAAATTTCAGCCGGGGTGGGGATACAACAAGGGTTATTCACCGGAACAGCCCATTCCGTTTGATCACTCTATTCACGTGAGCAAACACAATATCCAATGTCAGTATTGTCACAATCAAGTCGAGAGATCGACTCATTCGAATATTCCGGCTTTATCAACATGTATGAATTGCCATATGCAGGTAAAAACGGATTCTCCACACATTCAAAAGTTGCGCGACGCTTATGACAAGGGAGCCTCTGTTGAGTGGGTTAAAGTCCATATGCTACCTGATTTTGTTCGATTCAATCATGCCGCTCATTTGAAAAAAGGTGTGAATTGTCAGACTTGCCACGGGGCTATCGAAACAATGTCCAGAGTTACTCAAAATGCGGATTTATCGATGGGTTGGTGTATTAATTGTCATCGTCAGCCTGAAAATAATGCTCCGTTGAACTGCACGACTTGTCACTACTGAGGAACACAACATATGTCAGATACACATTCACATCACGACCATGATCACGACGAGCAGGAATTGGCTGCAAAAAAAGCGGCGCGCCCAAAAATTGAGCACGATAACAAGTTTTGGCTTAGTCTTGATCAGTATCAGCAAAATCCAGAATTTAAAAAACTCGCTGAAACAGAATTTCTTTCATCACCTTTGAAAGAAGAAGATGACTCGGCTAACGAGGGGTGGGCCCGTCGGGAGTTTTTAAAATTGATGGGCGCCAGCTTAGCAATGGCAACAGCCGGATGTATTCGTCGTCCAGTTGAAAAAATTATTCCATACAACAAGCAGCCTGAAGAAGTTGTTTTGGGAGTGCCTAATTTTTACACCACCACTTATTTTGATGGCTCAGAGGCTATTGGAGTTTTGGTGAAAACCCGTGAAGGTCGACCACTAAAAATTGAAGGAAATCCTTCGCATCCGATAAGCCAGGGTGGAACAACGGCTCGTGCTCAAGCTTCACTTTTGGGACTGTACGATCCCGATCGTTTGCGAGCGCCTAAGAAAAATCTTTTTAATGAAAAGCGATCAAACAAGGACGGCATTGGAATTTCTTGGGATGACATGGACAAGAATATTTCAGAGCAACTAAAAAAAGGTGCGGTGGTTGTTTTAACCGGAGCTTTGACATCTCCGGCCACCAGATCCGTGGTGTCTGAATTTGGTCAGGCTTTTGGCGCCGAGCATGTCGCTTGGGAACCCTTTACTCACGAGGAAATTCGTGAAGGTCAAAAATCCTGCTATGGCGACGATCTTGTGCCAGGATATCGTTTTGATCGCGCCCAGATGATTGTTTCTTTGGACGCCGACTTTTTGGGAGCATGGTTAACCCCGGCGACATTTACTAAACAATTTTCCAAAACAAGAAAAGATTTGGGAAAAATGTCGCGATTGGTGATGTTTGATTCCAGCTACAGTTTAACTGGCGCGAATGCAGATATCCGCGTTCGTATCAAGCCAAGTCAGCAGTTGGATGTGGCCATGGGTTTGGCTCATGAGATTGTGGTGAATAAGGGTCGATCTTCTTACGCTGGAAACTCGAATGCAAAATCGGTGCTTTCAGCATTTGCTGGTACTGCAAAAAAATTGGGGATTGAAGAAGAATTATTTAAAAGAATTGCCGATGATTTGTGGGAAAACAAAGGGCAAAGTTTAGTTGTTGCCGGAGGCCTACAGACTTTGACGGCAGATGCTGTTGAATTGCAAATTGCCGTGAACTTCTTGAATTCAATTTTAGAAAATGACGGAAAAACAGTTGAAGGTCGAAGTGGGAATTCTTCTTTAAAGAGTTCGAACAAAGAGTTGTTAGCTTTAATTAAAAATATGGAGCAGGGAAAAGTAAAAACCCTCATCATTCATCGCACCAATCCAATGTACGCTTTGTCTTCGAGTGCCGGTTTTGCAGAAGCCATTAAAAAAGTAGAGATGGTGATCACAACTTCTGAGCGAGATGATGAAGTCGCGCAAGCCGCCCATTATGTGGCTCCGGATAATCATCCCATGGAAACCTGGTCTGATGCCGAAGTTACTGCTGGAGTTTTTGGTCTTCAACAGCCAACGATTCGCCCGATGTATGACACTCGTTCATTTCAACTCTCTTTGATGACATGGGCCTTTTTAGCCAATAAAGGACCCAAACGATTGTTGGCTTATGAAACATTCTTTGATTACCTAAAAAATTATTGGAAAGAGGAAATTCATCCTAAGCAAGGCCGCGGTCAAAGTTTCGATGATTTTTGGAACCAAGCTTTGCAAGAAGGATTTGTTGGCGAGTCCGTGAACTCTTCGGCTCGCAGCTTTCGTGCAGAAGCTTTGAATCAAGTTAAAAAATCAAAGGATAAAACTGGTTATGAACTTGTCTTATACCCGACGATTCAGTTGGGTGATGGCTCTAACAACAATATTGCTTGGCTGCATGAACTGCCAGATCCTGTTACAAAAGTTTGTTGGGATAACTATGTATGTGTTTCATTAGCGACCTCACAGAAATTAAAAATAAAAAATGGCAGTGTTGTTCAACTAACCGTGAATAATAAAAAAATAGACTTGCCAGTGCATATTCAGCCCGGACTCCATGACGAAGTCTTAGCAGTAGCCATTGGTTACGGAAGAACTCATGTTGGTCGAGTAGGAAATGGCGTTGGACAAAACAGTTATGAACTTGCTTCTGTAAGCAATGGGAATCTTGTGTATTCAGGACAGGAAACTCAAGTCACTGTTTTAAATAAGACTTATAAACTGGCTCAAACTCAAGAGCATCATTCGATGGAAGGTCGACAGATCGTCGTCGAAGCAACTCTGAAAGATTATGAAAAGAAAAAAGAACACATTATTCATCGACATCCGATTTGGAGTATTTGGTCAGGACATGCCTATAACGGTAACAAGTGGGCGATGGCAGTTGATCTTAATTCGTGCACGGGCTGTTCCGCTTGCGTGGTGGCTTGCCAGGCAGAAAATAATATTCCTGTTGTCGGTAAAAAATATGTTATGCAGGGTCGGGAAATGCATTGGATCCGTATCGATCGGTATTACACCGGAACACCTGAAAATCCATCTGCAGTTTTTCAACCATTGATGTGTCAACACTGTGACAATGCTCCTTGTGAAACGGTATGTCCGGTTTTAGCTACAGTTCACACTGACGATGGTTTGAATGCCATGGTTTACAACCGCTGCGTTGGAACTCGTTACTGTTCGAATAATTGTCCTTATAAAGTTAGACGTTTCAATTGGTTTAATTATGTGAAAAAAATTGAAAAGCCATTGCATTTGGCTTTGAACCCGGAAGTTACAGTTCGTATGCGCGGAGTCATGGAAAAATGCACGTTCTGCGTTCAAAGAATTAAAGAAGCAAAAAATGAAGCGCGGATCGACAGCCGTCCACTTAAAGATGGCGATATTAAAACAGCTTGTCAGACAGCTTGCCCAGCAGAGGCCATTGTATTTGGAGACATGAATGATTCGGAAAGTCGTGTTTCAAAAATGTTTAAGCACGAAAGGTCTTATGCTCTGCTTGAAGAGTGGAATGCGGCACCTTCGGTTCGCTATTTAGCTAAGATCAGAAATAACGGCAAAGAGTCTGCATCATCCGATCCCGAATCAAAAGGTGGTCACTCATGATTAAGCGCAATCAACTGATTATAGGTAATAAAAGTTTTAAAGACATCACGGATGATATTTGTGCTCCAGTCGAAAGATTTCCTTCAAAGGGGTGGGTTGGCTTATTTCTGGGTGCAAAAACTCTTTTGATTTTTTACATTTTTGTTTTGGGAATGGTCCTTGCGAACGGGATGGGTTTACTGGGCGTGAATCATCCAGTTGCCTGGGGAACAATGATTATCACCTTCGTTTTTTGGATCGGTATCGGTCATGCGGGAACCTTGATCTCGGCTATTCTTTTTCTATTTCGCCAAAAATGGAGGACCTCGGTGGCCCGAACAGCAGAGGCCATGACTGTTTTTGCAGTTATGACTGCAGGATTGTTTCCTTTGCTTCATACGGGACGTCCATGGCTGGATTTTTGGTTATTTCCCTATCCCAATCAACGCGGCCCTTTGTGGGTCAACTTCCGCAGTCCGCTTTTGTGGGACGTTTTTGCGGTATCAACCTATGCGACTGTTTCCATGGTTTTTTGGTACATCGGTCTGGTTCCTGACTTTGCAACTATTAAAGACCGCGCTAAAAATAAAGTCAGAAGAATGGTTTATGGAGCACTGTCTTTAGGTTGGAAAGGCACCGCTCGAAATTGGTCTCATTACGAAATGCTTTATCTTTTATTGGCGGGACTTTCCGCGCCCTTAGTTCTTTCTGTTCACACCATCGTGAGTTTTGACTTCTCGGTTGCAGGATTACCGGGATGGCACACGACGATCTTCCCACCTTATTTTGTTGCTGGCGCAATTTTTTCTGGATTTGCAATGGTTATCACTTTGATGACTCTGGTGCGAATTGGTTTTCCGCAATTCAAAGATTACATCACGATTGATCATATGGAAGTGATGAATAAAATTATCATGACCACGGGAATGATGGTGGGTTATGCCTACGCTTCGGAATTTTTTGTCGCGTGGTATTCTGGAAATCCTTACGAGAGATATGCATTTTTGAATCGGGCAGGGGTTCCAGGAACCTCTGGGGATTATGCTTGGTCCTATTGGATTATGGTCACGTGCAATGTTATAATTCCTCAGCTGTTTTGGTTCAAGTGGGCAAGAAGAAATATTCCAACGATGTTTATTGTCTCTATTTTCGTTAATATTGGAATGTGGTTCGAGCGTTTTGTGATCACCGTCACTTCCTTGCACAATGATTTCTTACCATCGAATTGGGGGAATTATGCGTGGAGCTTTTGGGATGGCGCTGTTCTATTTGGAAGTTTCGGTATGTTTCTAACTTTGTTCCTTCTGTATCTGCGTTTAGTTCCAGCAATTTCAATTGCAGAGATCAAGCCTGTTCTGGATGTGGGAAAAGATAAAAAGGGAGGTCACTAATGGCCCGTGGTATTGGTGGCATCGCTGCCATTTTTCTTGAAGAGCACGCCGTCCTTGAAGCAGCTCGCAAAACAAAGTCAGAAGGTTTCACAAAGTTCGATGCCATTTCGCCATATCCAATCCATGGCATGGAAGAAGCTTGTGACATTAAACGATCATGGATTCCTTATGTGACTTTTGTTACGGGAACGATAGGTCTTGTTTCTGGTTTACTACTAACATGGTGGACGTCAGCGGTCAGTTGGCCCATCAATGTTGGGGGCAAACCTTTTTTCTCTTTGCCAGCTTTTATTCCTATAATTTTTGAATTAACAATTTTATTCGCAGCTTTATCTTCGGTGGGTGCCTTATTTTATGCTTGTGGCTTGCCTAAGATTGATCCGCCTGTGATTGATCCGGATTTAACTTCTCATAAATTTGCAATTTTTGTTCCTGAAAATGACACTGGTTATGATGTGGCTAAACTTGAACGTATGTTTAAGGACCTTGGCGCAGTTGAAGTGAAAAAAGTGGCGGAGTACTGAAATGAAAAACTTCAAAGTAATGCAATTTTCCCTCTTGTTAGTCATGTCAGTGATTTTGATTTCCTGTGATGGAGATAAATCACAACCAAATCAAGAGCTGATTCAAGACATGATGGTGGCGCCGTCAGTTAAAGCTCAAAAGTATGATGAGACGTCGCCAAATAATATCAGCTCTCGAGTGCCACCTGAAAATACGGTTCCAGTGGGTTTTTCTCCTTATAAATATCCAGCAAGTATTGATGAAGCGGCAAAAAATTTGAAAAATCCAATCGCGCAGAGTTTTTCTGAGGATGTTTTAATAGTCGGACAAAGATATTTTGAAACTAACTGTACGCTTTGCCATGGGGTCAAAGGTGAAGGTGGCGAAAAAACTTCAATTGGCGCGATGATGGCGCTAAAGCCACCATCTTTATTATCTGAAAAAGTACGCAATTGGAATGATGCTCAGATTTACCATGTGATCACCATGGGACAAGGATTAATGGGGCCTTACAGCTCACATATTCCTCAAAAATTTCGATGGCAGGTTGTTAATTATATTCGGCATTTACAAAAGTAAGATTTGAATAATGAAAGTGAATGGGTGGCCAGATGTCCGCAGCAAATCATAAACACGATCTTGAGCTTAAAAAATTTGTATTATCAAAAGGCTTACAGCTAATGATTTATGCATTTTTAGCAATTGGAGTCGCCACTCTTGTAATTGCCTTGGTTGCCAATCAACAGGAAAGACTTTGGACCTCTTATCTTGTCGCCTTTTTTTATTTTTCAGGTTTAGCATTAGGTGGGCTTTTCTTTGTGGCCATCAACAATTTATCAAAAGCGGGTTGGTCGGTATCGATCCGAAGGTTATCGGAAGGCATGACTTCTTTTATCCCTTTTATTTTAATTGGCGGATTGCTTTTGGTTGCTGGTTTCAAATATCTTTTTCCTTGGACAAATGCGGAGGTTATTGCCAATAACCCCTTAATTCAGTTGAAAACCGCCTATTTAAATACGTCCTCTTTCGTAATTCGATTAGTTATTTTTTGCGCTGGCTGGTTTTATTTTCGCCATAAAATCGTTGGAAACTCTCTTAATCAAGATCAAAATGGCAATGTCGAACTCACTCATAAAAATGTTGGTTACTCGATTGCATTTGTTTTGTTTTTTGCAATCAGTTTTTCTTTATTCAGTGTTGATCTCATTATGTCTTTAATGCCAACTTGGTATAGTACAATTTTCGGGATTTACTGTTTCGCGGGCCTATTTCAAGCTTCTTTAGCGGCGCTTGCCATTCTTATTGTTTTTCTTCGCCGCTCTGGTTTTGTAAAAGGTTATATCACTCACGAGCATCAGCATGACGTTGTTAAATTCACCAAGGGCTTCACTGTGTTTTGGGCTTATATCGCGTTCTCGCAGTTCATGTTGATCTGGTATGCAAACATTCCTGAAGAAACTGAATACTATATTATGAGATCACAAAATGGTTGGATGGGAATTTCTGTTTTACTTTTAATCTTTAGATTTATTGTGCCATTCATTGCGTTATTGCCTAAGGGGCTGAAGCGCAATGACAGTCATGTCGTACTGGTTTCCAGTCTAATTTTAATTATGCAATACGTGGATATCTACTGGATGGTTTATCCTAATTTTAATGATGGTCACTTGGCTTTTGGGCTGTGGGAAATCGGAATTTTTATTGGGTTTACGGGCTTGTTTATGTTTACCCTTTTCAACTTCTTCAAAAATAACAGCTTAGTGCCACTGAAAGATCCGCGTCTTTCAGAGGCGATAAATCATCATGTGACTTATTAAGCAGCTAGCTTTTCCTCTGCTGGTTTTACAGCGGAATAGTCTTCAATTATGGTTCTAACGATATCAATAAGAATGATAATTTGATCATCCAGTTTTCCCATACCCATAACATAATCGTTGTAGTTACTATTATTTAAGAAAGGCGGCGGTTCAATATTCGCAGAGGTTAAATCCATAACGCCTTTAACTGCGTCGACGATCATACCGACTTGGCCCGATGTGGTTTCAATGACAATAATGCAAGTTTCTTTAGTGTAATCAATTGGCTCAAAGGCTAATCGAGTGCGAAGATTCACGACAGGAATTACTTTCCCACGTAAATTCATGACACCTGATACATAGTGAGGAACTTTCGGAACGGCCGTGATTTCGCCCACGCGATTGATTTCTCTGACAGTCCCAATCGGAACTCCATAAGACTGTGAATTTAAGACAAATGTTAAGTATTGGCCGGCTTTTGCTATTGTGTTTACTTCTTTATTTTCCATACCAAAGTATCGGCTGAATTTACCTGGCCTAAATAGGTGAGGTTAAATTTATTTTTAAATAGGTTATATGAGGGATAAGCCGATTGTTAAGTGGGTCAAAATGAGACATCTAATTAAATCTTGTATGATTCTGCATTATACAAAGTGTTAAAAGCCTCTGTGGCTCTATAAACTAGAAGGATCTCCTTATTGTGTATAGCCCCAAGGATAATCCATTGACCGCCGGCATCAACTTGGCTACGAATATATGGGATGTACAGAATTTATCAATGCCGCAAATAAATATCAAACTTCCAGATCAGTCCGTAAAGGTCTTTGACCACAATCCAACCGCGCTTGAAGTAGCCGAAAGCATAGGTCCTCGCTTAGCTAAGGACACTTTGGGTGTTAAAATTAACTCTTCAAAAGACGTTATGGATTTGCGTTTAAAATTATCAGATCAAGATCAGATACAGTTAATCACAATTAAGAGTCCTGAAGCGAATGAAGTGCTTCGTCATTCTGCAGCCCATGTTATGGCTCAGGCTGTGCAAAAAATCTGGCCGGAAGTTAAAGTAACGATTGGCCCGGTTATCGAAAATGGATTTTTTTATGATTTTGATTCGCCCTTTGCATTTACTGAAGAGCATTTCGAAAAAATAGAAAAAGAAATGCAAAAAATTATCGATGCGAATTTTCCTTTGGTGCGCCGGGAAGTTCCGGTGGCAGATGCAATCAAGACATTTGCAAAAATGAACGAGCGTTTCAAAGTTGAAATCATTAAAGACCTCGAGGCCAAGGGTGAAAAAGTTGTCAGCATCTATGATCAAGGTGACTGGTTTGATCTTTGCCGTGGTCCCCATGTGCAATCAACAGGACAAATTAAAGCTTTCAAGCTTTTGAGTGTTGCAGGTGCTTATTGGCGCGGGGACGAAAAAAATCCCATGCTGCAAAGAATTTATGCGACAGCATTTACCGATAAAAAAGAACTCGATCAGTATTTGCACAACCTGGAAGAAGCAAAAAAACGCGATCATCGAAAACTAGGTAAAGAACTGGGTCTGTTTATGTTTCATGAGCAGGCACCGGGCTCTCCATTTTTTACTGGCCGTGGCGCTACGATTTACACCGAGTTGCAAACGTATCTTCGCGAACTCTACGCCCAATACGATTATCAAGAAGTGATCACGCCGCAAATTTTTGATGTGAATCTGTTTCATCAATCAGGTCATATGAAAAATTACAAAGAGAACATGTATTTCACTCGTGTTGACGAAAGAGATTTTTCTTCCAAGCCAATGAACTGTCCTTCACATTGTTTGATGTTTGCTAACCAAAAACACTCTTATCGGGAATTGCCTTTGCGGATGGCTGACTTTGGCCGCCTTCATCGTTATGAAAAATCAGGGGCCATGCACGGCCTGACTCGCGTCAGAACTTTTTGCCAAGATGATGGTCATGTTTTTTGCCGTCGAGATCAATTACAGCAAGAAATTGGTCTGTTCATGGAATTGCTCAATCGCATCTACAAAAAACTAGGGATGGATAATTACAAAATTTACCTCAGCACACGCCCTGAAAGTCGGATGGGCAGCGATGAAATTTGGGATAATGCCGAGGAAGCTTTGGCTAGCGCCCTAAAAACCTTAAATCTACCTTATACCGTGAATCCAGGTGATGGAGCTTTTTATGGACCAAAGCTGGATATTATGTTTGTGGATGCACTTCAGCGTCCTTGGCAATTGGGAACAATCCAAGTTGATTTCAATGCATCAGAAAATTTTGATTTAAAATACACCGGCGAAGACAATAAAGAGCATCGACCAGTGATGCTTCATCGTGCGGTTCTTGGTTCTTTGGAAAGATTCATCGGGGTTTATCTCGAGCACTGTGCAGGGCATTTGCCGCCGTGGCTGGCTCCGGTTCAAGTGATGATTTTAAATGTCACTGATCGCGTCAATGAATTTTGTAATGAAATTCAAAATTTACTTAAGAAAAACCGCGTGCGAGTTGAGTTCGATATTCGTAATGAAAAATTAAATTTTAAAATTCGTGAAGCGCAAATGTTGAAAGTTCCTTACATGATCGTCATCGGTGATAAGGAGGCGGAACAAAGGAATTTGTCTATCCGGACTCGTGACGGTCAAACTCATCAAAATATTAAGATTGAAGATTTTATAAAAACAATCCTTGAAGATATCAAGGACAGACGCTTGCAAAGTTCAATGCAGGTGTCGACGAAGACTGCCAACAAGGAGGCACACTATTAGTATCGAACCCAAAAAAGAATTTCGTGGTGGAGGAAAGTTTGATCGCGAAAAAAAGAAAGATAAAGATGGCCTAAGAGTCAATCGCGAGATTCGAGCTCCCCAAGTTCGCGTAATCGATGATGCTGGAAATATGCTTGGTGTAATGACAGTACCAGAAGCTATTCGTCTAGCTGAAGATCGTGGTTTAGACCTGCTGGAAATTGCACCAACAGCGGCGCCTCCAACTTGTAAAATCATGGATTATGGGAAATGGAAATACGAGAAGAAAAAGCAAGCGACGGCAGCTCGTAAAAAGCAGGTTATAGTTCAGGTCAAAGAAATCCAAATGCGACCACGCACGGATCAACATGATTTTGAAACTAAAATGAAACATGCAAAAAGATTTCTAATTGACGGTGATAAAGTAAAGGTGAACATGAGATTCTTGGGTCGAGAAATGGCTCATCAAGAACTTGGAATGGAACTCATGAAGAAGGCCATTGATTTTGTTAAAGATGTTTCAATGCTTGAATCGAATCCACGAATGGAAGGGAAACAGATGTTCGTGCTGTTAGCCCCTGATCAGACTAAAATTAAAGATTATTTAAAAGCGAATCCTCTTTTGAAGTCTCAGCAAGAGGTTTTGCCGGAGTTGAAAGACGAGAAAATGGATGAGGAAGAATGATTTAAAGGCAATTACGAGCGGAGTCATTTTGCTAAATGATTCTGGATTCCATTTGCCAAATTAGTTTAAATAAAGTTAGCTGCCTTCGGATCAAATATAAGTCAGAAATAGGTCTGGCGTTTCTACCGTGCCCCGTAAGGTGCGACTATTTGGAGTAAAAATGATGCTTTTTCTAGTGACACTGCTATCGAGTTTTTCCCAAGCGCTTCTTCCTTACCCGACATCACCAGATGCACGACTGACCGTTGGATCATTATGTGATCAGGCCGTCGAATATCGTTATCCCGAGAGAATTAAATATTGTGGTCGGGATGTTTCAACTCACGAAAAAGATCTCGTTATCCAAGCTTATCAAAGAACAGCAGGATATCCGATTCTTCAAGTTGGCCGAGATAAATTTAAAATTGATCATTATGTTCCTCTTTGTATGGGTGGCAGTAACAACATGAATAATCTTTGGCCACAACATCAATCGATTTATGTTTACACAGATCCTTTGGAAGCTCTAGGTTGTCAAAAATTATCGCTGGGAAAAATTAAACAAGCCGCAGTGATTGCCTTGATCTTTCAAGCGAAGAAAAACCCTGCACTTTCGCAAAGAATTTATCAGGTAATGAACGCTCTTTAGGTAAAAGAGTTCTCCTAGATTTTATTTTTTATCTATAATCATGACGGTCAGACGACTCACGCAAATGAGTTCGGTTTTATCGTTGTGAATTTCAATATTCCAGACATGAATATTTTTCCCCAGTCTTTGGGGAGTGACTTTGCCAATCACAAAGCCCGAGACTGCCGATTTTAAATGGTTGGCGTTTATTTCTACACCGACGGGCATTTTTTTTGCGGCATCCACACAGAAGGCCGAAGCGATGCTTCCTAAACTTTCAGCAAGGGCAACCGAAGCTCCTCCATGAAGTAAGCCAAGGGGCTGCTTTGTTCGCTGGTCTACTGGCATTTTAGCTACGATAAAATCGTCGCCAATGTCGGTGAACACCATGCCCAGATGTTCACAGAGGGTGTTTTGGCTCAGCTTATTGAGTTGCTCCAGATTGGGCTTTTGTGACCAGATCATGTTATTAACTCTAGGTTGATTTAAGATATTTGCCAACAAATGAATTCATGTACTTTTTATCGATGTATCTTTTTAAAAGCCATGGCCAATAGCCACAGATTGTGAAATTGCCCCAACTCAGACAAGCTGTGCTAAGTCCTGTTGTCAGAATAGAGAGCGTTCGTCGCGGAGGAAAATATTCTTTTAGCGCGGTATTTTCATCCATCCGACTTATCAAATTATATGAAAGAACTTCTCCTTGCCGAACAGTGTGCACACCTGATTTGGCAATAGGGGAATCGAAACTAGCGGCATCGCCGCTGACAAAGATATTTTCGTAGGATTGCAAAGAGTAATTTACTCTCACAAAGCCATCTTTATCCAATTTAAGATTAAGATTTTTTAAGGACTCTGGTGGTGAAGGATTTGTCGCCACAAGGATATAATCAAAGCTTTGGGTTGGGACAGAATCCGAAGTCATCGGAGTCTGATTTTTAATTGAGGTGATCTTTTTTTGCAGATATAACTCAATATTACTTTTAGCTAAAATTTTGGATATCTTTAAGGAAAGGGAATTGGCAGAGTCCTGTAGAATATGATCGCCGGAAGTAATCAATGTGATTTTATTTTCAATCTGAAGCTGAGTCAGGCGAGCTTTTACGGATAAAGCAATTTCAACACTGCCGACCCCTCCGCCAATAATAGAAATCGACAACTTTTTTGACTTTTGAGCCTGTTCGAGAAGCTTTTTCCATTGAGGAAAAAAATCGGACCAAGGTTTTAAATAAATGACGCGATCATTGGATTCAGAGTCCGTTGGAATTTTACGATATGCGCTCCCAGTATTAATAGAAAGAACATCATAATATAGAATCTGACCACTGCTTAGCTGAATTGAATTTTCACGAGGATTTACTGAAGTAAGAACGCCAAGGTGAAAGCTGATATTAAGTGCCTTACACAAATTAATCACCGAGACTTCGACTTCCTTTTGTTCGGTGGTTCCAACGATAAAGCCTGGGACTAAAGCAGAATAATAAGAAGTATTGGCATCTGAAATCAGCTGAATGTCATAGTTTTGTCTATCGATATGACTTAGTTTTTTTAAAAAGAAAAGATGGCTATGACCGGCGCCAATTAAAACCAATTTTTTCACGAACGTCTGGCTTTCTGCACGTGCAAGTTAAATGGAATTTTTCCAAAAGGTTTTCCATTAATTTGAAGTTCAATAAAATGTTTTCCGGAATAGTAAGTTCTGGTAGTGATGGGTTTAAGATGATGAATTTTAGAAATTTCAATTTTATTTCTGCCAGATAAAGTGAATTTTTTTAATTTAAAAACTTTTTTAGATATTTTATTATTCGCTTTTGCAAAATGGATAAGATAATCGATTACAAGATTTTGTTTTGCTGTGCTTTTTGAAGTCACTTTAAATTTCAATTCCAAGCGCTCGCCCAATCGAAACGTTCTTTTATTAATTTTTATTGAATTGACCAAAATATTTATGTTTTGTGAAACACCAATTAATTTTAAAGCCTGGGGGTTGCCATTCTTAATTAAAGTTCGTAAAGATCTGTGAATTATCCAATTAATTTTAGCGGCGTGCTCTTTTGTCGCGCTCGTTTTCCACTTCGAAAGGGTAGCGACCACAAGTTGAGGATGGTCTTTGGCAATATCATTCAAGTGATTAGCAACACTTTTTCTTACATAAATTTCTTCGTCGTGCTTTAATATTTCTAACAAACTTAAAGTTAAATTTGGATTCTGGATAAAAATATGGAGTCGTTCACCCCAGGGAAGGCGTGGGCGAGTTCCTTCGGAAACCCAGCGTCGAATGTGGACATTCTTATCTTCGGTGCATTTCATCAAATAAGCTAAAGTCTGCTTTGTGTTATTCTTTAGAAAGGGACGAACAGCAAACTCACCAGTGAACAGAGTTGTTATTCGAGCCAGCGCTAACAAAGATTTTTCGCTGTGGTTTAATCCGTAAGTTTGGATAAATTCGGTGTAGGGCCAAAGATCAAAGCCTTTTAATTTTCCTAAGTCACAGGATTGAATAAGAATATTCAAGGCGAGATCATAATCCCGAGGTAACTGTAAGTATAACTGTTCTCGAATGAGCTGAACTCGGGCCTTCATTTCAAGTGGCTCAAGTTTTTTTCCGACCTTCACGAACTCTTTGAGATTAAATTCGGCGTGAACATTTTTTATTGAATCAGCCATCCGTTGCAGCAGATCTTCATTGATCCAATGTTTGAACGCCTTGGGATTGTCATTTTTACTTTTATTTTTTTGTGGCATATAACTAATTGTGGCTTTGAGGGAAGTGGTTTACAAGTGAGATCATGATTAAATTGCTTCCAGAAATCCAGAATGTATTGAATGAACTGGGATTTACTCAACTAACACCAATCCAAGAAGCCAGTCTTCCCATTTTGTTAAATGATAAAGACTTTGTTGGGCAATCCCAGACGGGAAGTGGAAAAACCGCAGCTTTTGTGATTCCGATTTTACAAAAACTAAAGCTCAATGTGCGTGGTGTTCAGGCTTTAATACTATGTCCGACGCGAGAGCTTAGCACCCAGGTCGTCCGAGAGTTTCGAAGGTTTGGGCGGGGCTTTGCTGGGTTGCATGTATTGACTCTGGTGGGGGGAGTTCCCAGTCGTCCTCAGCGCGAAGCTTTAGAGCAGGGGGCTCATATCCTTGTCGGGACTCCTGGTCGTATTTTGGATTTTATTCAAAAAGATCGTCTTGATTTTTCTATTCTCAAAACTTTAGTTCTGGATGAGGCCGATAAAATGCTGGATATGGGCTTCGAAGAGGATATTCGAGCCATTATTGATGCCACACCAGGGACTCGACAAACCGTATTTTTTTCAGCAACATTTCCAGTTGGTATTGAAAATTTAAGTCGTAAATATCAAATTGCACCCGAGAAAGTTGTTATTGCAGATACGGATTCAACAATTCCCATGATTGAGCAGATCGTTTACAAAAGTGATGACAAGGAAAAAGTTCAAACATTATTGCGGGTGCTTCAACAGCATCCCGCTCAATCGGTTTTAATCTTCTGCAATCAAAAGAAAACTGTGTCGGAGGTGGGCGAAAGTTTACTTTCTCAGGGGACAAAGTGTGGCTTGTTACATGGTGATCTGGAGCAAAAAGATCGCGATCGCACCATCACGCTTTTTCGCAATGGCAGTTATCGGTTTTTGGTTGCGACCGACGTTGCCGCCCGTGGTTTAGATATTGAATCAGTCGAATTGGTGATTAATTTTGATTTGCCTTTGCAAGCGGAAATCTACACTCATCGCATTGGCCGAACGGGGCGGGCAGGACGCAGCGGTACGGCGGTTTCTATAATGCTTCCTCAGGAGGAAATTAAAATTCTTGAGATCGAGAGGCTAGCTTCAGTTAAAATGGAAAGAAAAAATTTAGGCTTTAAAAATCAATTTGGTTTGGGCGCTGGCTTTCAAGGCTCGGCAATGGAAACAATCTGTCTATTTGCAGGAAGAAAAGATAAGCTAAGACCCGGAGATATTTTAGGTGCTTTAACCGGGGAAGCTGGCGGCCTTGCCGCAAAGGATGTCGGAAAAATCGAGATCTACGATACAATTTCTTATGTCGCAGTTTCCTCGCAGGTGAGTCGGCAAGTTTTTGCTCGCCTGCGTGACGGAAAAATAAAGGGCAAAAAAATCCAAATTAAAATGGCATAGTCGAGGGTTACACCAACTGCCTTTGTTTATTTCTTTTTCCAAACGTCTTTAAGTCGATCATCTCGGCCACAACGACTGCGATAATATTTGTAACGAATCGGATTTTTTTTGTAATAATTCTGATGGTATTCTTCAGCTTTGTAAAAGGGCTTTGCCGGTAGTGCCAATGTTGCGATAGTCCCCTTGAGCCGCCCAGATTTAATTAAGTTTTCTTTGCTTGTATCGAAAGCTTTTTTTTCGGTGTCGTCAGCATAAAATGCGGCGCTGGTGTACTGTTCTCCTTTATCACAAAATTGTCCAATGGCATCGTAAGGATCTACATTAGTCCAAAAAATATCCAAAAGTTTTTCGTACGAGATTTGAGTCGGATCATAAGTGACTTCAACAACTTCACGATGGCCAGTTTTGCCTGCGGAGGTTTCTTCGTAAGTGGCACTTTCCTTAGTTCCGCCGCTATAACCGGCCCTTCTTCAACTTCGAAGTGCAACGTTTTGAGAGTGACCGACTTGATCAATGA
>ERZ1292625.1140-Hain-H41-01um-R1-1140-length-33958-cov-8_pt1 | contig 33958 bp, 32 predicted proteins | sample MGYA00564400_ERZ1292625 | MGnify/ENA primary metagenome ERZ1292625 (study PRJEB36523, sample SAMEA6512639) | groundwater metagenome | collected 2019-01-08 | study: AquaDiva: Metagenomics assemblies of 32 groundwater samples
TTTAATTATTTACTAAAAAGACGGGGAAAACCAACACGAAACGTCACTTAACTCAGAGTAATGAGAACAATAAATAAGATAACGTCTTTAAACATGAGTTTATTGTACCAAAAAACCCCTCGCGCAGAGGGGTTTTTGAAAACTCTATTTTTAATATTTTAGTAGTCCATGCCGCCCATACCACCCATGCCGCTCGGCATGCCTCCGCCAGATGGCGCTTCCTTTTTCTCAGGAATGTCGGTTATCAATGCTTCGGTCGTCAGTATCATCATGCCGACAGACACTGCGTTCTGCACAGCAGATCGGGTCACCTTCACAGGATCAATGACGCCAGCCGCTATCATGGAGCCAAACTGCATGGTCATGGCATTAAAGCCAAAGTCTGCACTTCCTTTATTTTCTTCAACAGTTTTAAGGACCCATCCTGAATCAGCCCCTGCATTTTCTGCAATCATTCGGATTGGCTCACCTAATGCTTTATAAAGAATATCTACTCCCGTTTTCTCATCCGCATCGGTAAGCGTTTCTTTAAGCTTTTGTAACAATCCACGCGCGCGTAACACTGCCACGCCGCCCCCTGGAACTATTCCCTCTTCAAGTGCCGCTTTCGTCGCAGCGACAGCATCATTGACTCGCTCCTTTTTATCCTTAAGCTCGATCTCTGTTGCTGCTCCAACGTTTATAACAGCAACGCCTCCTGCCAATTTTGCCAATCGCTCTTGAAGCTTCTCACGATCAAAATCTGATGTCGTATCATCAATTGCTTTACGAATTTGAGCAACGCGTGCTTTTACTGTTGCAGAAGCACCTTTTCCACCAATTACTTGACACGCTTCTTTATCTGCCCATACTCTATCCGCTCGACCACAATCTTCTACTGTGACGTTGTCTAACTTTCGCCCTGTATCCTCTGAAATCACTGTGCCGCCCGTAAGAATTGCGATATCTTCTAACATCTCTTTCCTACGATCTCCAAACCCTGGTGCTTTCACAGCCAACACATTGAGCGTTCCACGAAGCTTATTGACGACTAACGTTGCCAAAGCCTCTGCATCAATATCATCAGCGATGATAACCAAATTCTTACTCACCTTCACAAACCCTTCCAAAAACGGAAGAAGATCAGCAATGGCTGAAATTTTCTTATCGGTGATAAGAATGTATGGATCATTGATCTCCGCTGTCATTTTTTCAGGATTGGTGACAAAGTATGCTGACGCATATCCTTTATCAAACTCCATACCCTCTTTATGATCAATGGTAATCTCAAATCCTTTTCCTTCCTCTACAGTGATCACACCGTCTTTCCCAACGAGTGTTAATGCTTCTGCAATCTTTGAACCTATCTTATCGTCTTGCGCTGAAATGGTTGCCACCTTTGCCACATCAGCATCTTTTACTGTCTTTGCCATCTTCTTTAACTCAGAGACGACAGAAACAAGACCTTTTTCCATACCACTTTTAAGTTGCATTGGGTTAGCACCTGCTGTCACATTTTTAAATCCAATATTAACAATTGCTTGGGTAAGCAGTGTCGATGTCGTCGTACCGTCTCCTGCAACATCGTTGGTTTTACTCGCCGCTTCTTTCACAAGCTGGGCTCCCATGTTCTCAAATGGGTCAGCTAGTTCAATTTCCTTTGCAACGGATACACCATCATGAATCACGTTTGGTGCGCCCCACTTCTTATCAATCGCGACATTTCGACCCTTAGGTCCCAGTGTCGTGACGACTGCTTTCGCGAGAATATTGACACCACGAATAAGCGATTGTCGTGCATCTTCAGAAAATTTAAGTTGTTTTGCCATAGGTTATTCCTTTCCTTCGCCCGCCTTAGCTTTATGCGGCGGCGGGTAACATTTTTATACTACTCAACGATTGCTAATATATCTTTTTGCTCAACAAGCATCCATTCTTTGCCATCTACCTTAATCTCATTGCCTCCCCACTTTTTATACATGACTTTTTGCCCAATCGTAACAATGATAACAATCTTGTTTCCTTTTTCATCCACACCACCCTCACCCACAGCCATCACTTCGCCCATTTGTGGCTTTTCTTTAGCGCTATCAGGAAGCACTAATCCAGAAGGGAGTCTCGTCTCTGCCTCAAGAGGCTTTATCAATACGTTATCAAACAATGGTTTTATTTTTTGTGCCATATGACACCTCCTTTATGTACAATGTTTATATACGATTGCTAAATTTGGCAATCTATAGAAGTGAGTGCTATTCTAGCTGATGAATAAACACGCTGTCAAGGGATATATCGTACTTTGCTAAACGTTTTTGTAATTTTTTCTTAATCCAAACCCGAGCATCTTTTGGATGAAAGCGTAATATTTTATCACCGAGTACTTCACTGGTATGACGTTTTTTCATATACCAAAGCTGCAATATCCTAGCTACTGGCTCTAACAACGTAAGAATACGAACGTTTATTTTTTCACCACATGCTACGTTTTGTGCTTGACACTTCCTCCATGCAGTAGGTAGGTAGTTTTTTACCCAACGGTTATGTAATATAAATTTTCTATATGTTCCCTTGCGTTCCCACAGCGGCACCATTTGCACAACTTCGTGCGCGGAAAATAAATCACGCTCACCTACTGGGATACTCATCCCATCAACGGTTGTAAACATGTTGAGACAAAACATATCCGTCACGTCTTTGGCTTTCGGCGTTCTTCTCACCCCAAGTAATGAAACGAAAATCGTCACAAGAAACCGTGTCATCCAGAGCGTATTTTTTTCTGTTACACAATAGAGATCAATATCATCATCTTGTTTTGCATTATTCATCGCTAATCCGCCAGTGACGCCAACAAGATGGACCGTCGGAATACGCCCAAGTGCCCTTGCCACAATTGCTGCCTTTTTCCACTTAGACAGAGCAAAATGCGTTCGTGAAAGACGAGTATTAATAATTTTTTCCCTCCCGCGTAGGAAATAATATGTCGTAGCGTTCACGATTCTCTTTTCAACACCCGCAAGCTTTTTTACTGGTGGACGTGATATGAAAAGAGAAAACAAACGCCACTCACGAAGTGTTAATGGATATTCAAAGATATCCGCATATGCCAACGCGGCGTACGAGAGAGACTCGGAAGATATACGCATGTTTACGGTGTTGGGGCAGCAGCCGATATTAAACCATATGTTGATAACACTTGTCGAAATCCAGCTGAAGCAGTCTCTAAGACCTTCGACGGCGCATTTGTCGCCATGCCATTCACGGCGTCTTCAAGATACTTAATGAGCTTGTCGTTTAATCCATTATCAAACGTCCGCGAAGCTAACGGAAATGATCGCGCAAACAATGCCTGCTTCACATATGCGCCGACAAATGGATCGTCTGTTATGGTGTTTGCTAGCTCAACGCGAGCGTATGGCTCGCCAAAGAGTCGAGTCTTTGACTGTTCGGTATATAGCTTCGATACTACTTCTGCGCTCGTTAAATACTTTAAAAATTCCCAACTTTGCGTTTGATATGTACTCTTAGATGACACTCCCTCTACCCAATACGACGCCCATGCGACAGAGTTACCAAGGAGTTGTGGCACTGGTACTATTTTGAATCTCAAATTTGGACTTATAACTTTGATATCATGCGCGCGCCAAGAAGGAGCCAAAATCATAGCGACGCGACCGGAAGCAAATGCCGCAACAGAATTGTCCATGCTATCATTCCATGTGAAAAGCGGATCGCTAGGGTCAGCAAATTTTTTGTAGAATGTGAGTGTCTCTTCTGCTTCCTTACCGACAAGCTTTGTAAGTGACGCGCCATTTTGTAAAAACATCAATGCAAGTATGTCGCTAAAATGCTCTACGTTCGTCGCTGTGCCCAAAGCTATCGCCGATGTCACGATTGTCGAGCCGTTTTTCACTGTAAGTCGAGGAACCATATTTAGAACCTCTGTCCACGACGTCGGCGGTGTCACCCCAGCTGTCGCAAACAAATCATCATTAATATAGAGACCCAATCCATCAATCATCAGCGGTAATCCAAAAATAGACTGCCCCGCGATAAGATCATTTGCGATGACAGGGAAGAAGGCAGAAGTAAACTCTGCAGGTGTCATAATCGTCGGTGGCACGAGCGCTAACTGATTCCGAAGCATCGAGACCCATGTATTATGAAATCTAAAAATATCTGGTCCTTCTCCACGATTGATTGCAGACTGCACTCGCTCTCTATACTGCTTGGGAGACTGCTTGATGTATTGGACTTTTATCTTAGGATTTTTCGTTTCAAAATCAGCGATAATAGAACGTAATGTCGCATCATTTTCCCATAGGCCCCAATATGTGATCGTCGCTTCCTTGGCAGCACGTGCGTTGGAGGCAAACGAACGAACGAGTACGAAAACAAGCGCTATCACCGCAATAATCGCACCAATGATAAATAAACGTTTGAGTCCTGCTCCCAAACCTCCTGCAGGTTTTGGCGGAGCTGATGCCGGCATTTGTATATTGGGAATAAACGGGTTTACGGGATCCGCTTGTGATGCGGGCACGACAAAGGTTTCTTGTGGCAGTGAAGTATCAGTAGGAGGAGGCGCTATCTCAACACCGCCCAAAGGAACTGGTTGTATTTGTGACGCGTTAGGATCTTGGGTTTCCATACAATATTTTTGGTACAATCATCATATCATGAAAAAAGTAACAGGCACTACACCTAAGAACTACAAGAATGTAAAAATATTTGGGCTAACGCTCTTTCTTCTGATTCTTGGGATTTCAGGATATTGGGTAGTCTTTGAAAAATTGTACGAAAACAAAGTATACCCCAACGTCACTGTCGATGATATTCCCTTTGGTGGCAAAACAAAAGCTGAAGTGCAAGCATTCTGGGAAGCACAAAATATTCCGTTTGAAAAGGCTGTCTTTGAATTTCGATTTGATACTCACATCGCAACGATCTCTGGCAGTACGCTTGAATTAGGGTACGACGCCACACTATCTGCCACACAAGCATTTGCCATCGGTAGATCTGGAAATTTTTCTAGTGACATGCTCTCTAAATTTTTTGGCAACACGCAAAATCTTTCTGCATACTTTCGCTGGAAATCAGATATCATAGATACGACACTCAACCAATTCAAAGACCAAATCGATATTCCTGTCCAAGATGCACTCTTTCAATTTGAAAATAAAAAGGTAACTGCATTTAAAGCTTCCAAAGACGGCAGACGCGTAAACATCCAAGAGACCATCAATCATTTCCAACAAGCAGTACATTCCTTGCCTCATGCTCCATCACTCTTTGTTGTCATCAATGTTCCTGTAGATATAATAACACCCAAAATTACGACAGAAAAGGTAAATTCGTTTGGCATCAAAGAACTCATCGGTCGCGGGTACTCAGAATTTCAGGGGTCTATCCCCGGAAGAATTCATAACGTCGCGCTTGCTGCGAATCGAGTCAATGGTACATTGATCCCCCCAGGTGAAACATTCTCATTTAATGACACTGTCGGTGATATATCAGCTGCCACTGGCTATCAATCCGCCTATATCATAAAAGATGGCCGCACGGTCTTGGGTGACGGCGGAGGAGTTTGCCAAGTAAGTACCACCATGTTTCGAGCCGCATTGGCGACTGGACTTCCCATACAAGAACGTCAAGCGCACGCATATCGTGTGCACTACTACGAAGAGGCAGGATATAAAGCCGGAATAGACGCCACGGTGTTTTCTCCTAGTGTCGATCTAAAAATTAAAAACGATACACCTGCATATATTCTGATACAAACCAAAACTGACCTCAAAAACGTTTCACTCACCGTTGAGTTATATGGCACAAGTGACGGCAGAAATGCAAAAATTACCAATCATGTCGTCGGCGCCGAAATTGCACCACCGCCACCGCTCTACCAAGATGACCCGACACTCAAGGTAGGTGTAGTCAAACAAGTTGACTGGGCTGCGTGGGGAGCCAAGGCATCGTTTCACTATACGGTCACACGAGGCAATGAAACGATTCAAGATGTAACGTTTGCCTCAAACTATCGCCCGTGGCAAGCTGTATATCTTAATGGTACACAATAATAGTATGAAAAAAGTTCTCGTCGGCGGATGCTTTGATTTATTACACTTTGGGCATATTTCTTTCTTAAAAAATGCACGAGCGTTAGGTGATCACTTGATCGTGGCACTCGAATCAGATGAAAACGTGCGTCACATGAAAGGAGCTTCACGACCAATTCACTCGCAAGAGCAAAGAAACCAAATGCTCGAAGCACTCTCTTGTGTTTCGGAGGTCATCATGCTGCCACCCATGAAATCAGATGCAGACTACGCAGCGCTTGTATCAAAAGTTCACCCGAATATTATCGCAATTACAGAAGGCGACGCTGTTGAAAATAAAAAAAGAACTCATGCCAAATCTGTCGGTGCTAACTTTGTGGTCATCCCAAAAATTCACACACTTTCCACCTCACAATTAGCCAAACTCTTGGAGCTCGAATAATATTACAATCAATGAAAATTTTAGCAATCGAGTCCTCTTGTGACGAAACAGCTGTAGCCATAGTTGAGGATGGCGTTGACATTATTTCAAACGTTATCGCATCAAGTAAAGAGCTTTACCACAAATATGGCGGCATCATGCCGGAGTTAGCGGCACGTGAGCAACTCGCCTCAATACTACCAGTCCTCGAGCAAGCGCTTATACCATTCAAAAAAGAAAAAACCGTCATCCAAACAATAACAAAAAATATAGATGCCATCGCCGTTACCGTAGGTCCCGGACTTATCGGCAGCCTACTTGTTGGCGTAGAAACTGCGCGAACGATTGCCATGCTTACAAATCTCCCATTGATACCAGTCAATCACGTCGTGGCACACATGTATGCAAATTTTATTAAAAATAAACCCATTTTATTTCCAGCCATTTCCCTCGTAGTATCTGGTGGACACACAGAACTGTATCTTATGAAATCACCAAATAAATTAAAATGGTTAGGAGGTACGCTTGATGATGCAGCGGGGGAATGTTTTGATAAAACAGCGCGATTATTAGGATTTGGTAACGAGGGTGGCATAGCTATAGCCAAAGCGGCTCTGTGGCATCATCCGACAAAAAAACTATCCATCATCAAGCTTCCCCGCCCAATGCTAGATGAGAAAAATACATATAATTTTTCCTTCAGTGGATTAAAGTCAGCTATTGTCCGTCTCGTCACCACACTCAAGACACAAACTTCTGATCAATTTTTAACCCCCGATGTCATCGCTAATCTTTCATACGAAACACAAGATGCTATTACGGATGTCTTAGTAAAAAAGACTCTACGTGCAGCAGAAGAACATAAAGCAAAGTCTATCCTCGTCTCTGGCGGCGTCGCAGCTAATATCGCGTTACGAGAAAAATTTATAGAAAAATTAAAACAGGAACCTGCTTCTATTTCATTTCACGTCCCACCTATCGCTTTGTGTACAGACAATGCAGCGTATATAGGAAGCTGTGGGTTCTTTCTGGGAAACCCAGTGCATTGGAAAGATATTACCGCAATGCCTGACCTGTCTGTGGAAATTTAAGTCCATCAAGAAGTAGTGCTTCTTCTTTACACCATGGAGAATACGGTTCAGGATTTAATTTAATTTCCCCTAAAAACTTTTTCCAATCAATCCATTTCCACTCATCTACCTCACCAACTTTTGGTATAGGATCGCCATCAAAATAACCCACGAGAATAGGACAAATTTCGTTTTCTACGATGCCATTTTTATCAACAAATCTATATCGATATGGTGAAACTTCTTTCATATCAACTCCGCTGATACCAAGCTCTTCTCGCAATCGGCGCTTTGCAGCATCAACAACGGATTCTTCTGGCGAAAGATGTCCACACACAGTATTCGTCCACACACCGGCAAATGTTTTTTTTGTTGATGCGCGTTTGGTCACGAGTAATTGCTTTTTATTATTAAAAAGAAAAAGGGAAAACGCACGATGAAGCGGTGTATTGTTCGTATGAACGGTATTTTTCGGAGCCGTTCCTATTACATTGTTTTGATCATCAACGAGTACGACGAGTTCTTCTACCATAAGTGGGTCTGCTTGGGTTCGGACCAAGGACATCTACTTTATAAGAGTAGCGCTCTACCACTGAGCTACAGACCCCACCATAGATGATATTATATCACCGTTTATTATTAACCAGACAAATTGAATTTCTTTGCTATCATGTTTTAAAACATGATAGCAAAACTTTTTAAACTCCAAGGCAAAAATGTGAGCAGTATTTAAGAAGTAAGAAGTGCTTCCATGGTAGCCTCTATCTCGTACGCACGTTTTTTGTTTGCGCCAAAGATCACAAACGCCAAAAGATTATATACGAGAAGATTTTCAGAAATAATAATAATCCCTTCCCGCTTCTCTTTACTAAAGAGTATTGACTCTAATCGAGTATGTACATCTTCAAAGGTAAATTTCTTACTCTTTGGCAAATCATACGAATTGTTGGAGAGAATGTATGTCAAATACATATAATCTTTACCAAAAAAGTATTCCGCAAGATCGTGCACATGTGTGCCTCCTGTGCGCCTGACGTTTGATTCAGTCACATACACTTGCCCATTTCTGGATGCGACGAAATCCACATCAAAATACCCGCGATATCCAGCAGCTCTATATTGTTCTGCTATGTAAAATCCCGTGTCGACTAATCGTGCCGCAACTTGATCAGAAATCACATCATTATGAATTTCCATACCACGAAACGACCCCTCTGGGGTCACTCGCATGCCCCCATAAAACGAAAGTTCTACATGACCATTTTTGAGAATCCGAAACTCGACATTAGGACACCCGCCACCGATAGACGGAGTGATTGTGATGAATGTTTCTATGACTATAGGAAATAAATTCCAATACGAATCTTTTTTTAAAATTGATAAAATCTTTTGCTGACACTCATAAAAATCAGTTGGCAAATCTCCTTCTTTAAATAAAAGCACACCGACCCCAGCATGACCTTTGTTCGTTTTTAACACGACTCCTCGTTCTTTGATGTATTTATTAGCAGCTATACGCGATGCATCTATAACACCGCTTGCGATAATGCCATCGGGCATCATGAGGTCTGGTTCTACAGCTCGGCTTTGTTGTGCCAACTGTCGGATACCAGATTTGCTGCCATAAAAATTCACCGTCCATGCATCATCTTCTTCTGGTGAGTCGGGAGTAGACACGGTAAGACCGCGATCCCTTAGGTATCGTACTAAATCCAAAAACGCTTGAGATGTCGTATAACTTTTCAGTACTAATCTTTTTTGTCCGTTGGCTACCCTTTCAAGCTCAGCGATGATGGATGGATCATCGACAATGTCGTTACAGATGCTACCGGTATGCTTTTGGGGAACAAGTATACGAAAATCCCGTTTTCCTATTACTCGTTCATAATACGACCAAAACTCAGCAGTTATAGATCGAGGAAGTATAAAAATCATCCGTTCGTCTGCACAAAATGAAAATATGTCCCGATCTCCCCAATCTGCACTTTCATCTATCTCCCTCGTGCGTTCTTTTTCACTCGACATCGCTTGTATAAATGACCAGACATCTTCTGGCATATTAAAAATATATACAGTATTTGGGAGTGGTTTCGCGTCAACAATTTCTTCTATTTTTTCCATAAAATTATTTAAAGTTTTGCACGAAATGTAATTTCTGCTTCGACTAATTCGCGCTGTTGACCATATTTGAGTCTCGATAATTGTATAATCGCTTTAGCTATCTCTGGATTTTTGTCACTGATCACCTTGCTCATATCTTTGGTCAAATCTAAACTAAATGGTTTGACTGGTTCATTTTTCACAATTGTTTTTACATACGCATTAAATTTATCTATGTTTATAAGGTCTGTTTCATTAAACACTGGTGAATACTCATGCTGTAGATAATTCGCATCCGTGACACCGACTCTAAAGGTAATAAGTGTACCTACGTTACCAAAGACAGCATTTTTTACCTCCTCATCCATCTGACCTATAAATTGATTAGCAACCGTCAAGCTCAACCGATATTTACGAGCTTCTGATAATATCTGCGCGAAGTCTGGTGTCGCGAAATTTTGAAATTCATCTACATAGACAAAAAAATCACGTCGCTTTTCCTCAGAGATGTCCTGACGACTCATGGCAGCCATAAGAATCTTTGGCACTAAGATAAGACCCAAGAAATTACTATTTTCTTCGCCAATTTTTCCTTTCGAAAGATTGATGAGAAGAATTTTTCCATTATCCATACACTCTCGGAAATCAAAACTCGATTTGGACTGCCCGATGATATTACGAATCATCTTGTTGGTAACGAAACGACCAAATTTAGACACGATATAATCAAGCACTTCTGATTTATGAAAATCAGCAGTCTGCGCGATCTGATCTGTCCAATACCGACGGATAATCGGATCTGTTAATTTAGGAAGTAATTCTTGCACAAACGATGCGTCCGTCAGTACACGAACCACTTCTATGAAGGTGCTCCCCGGCTCTACCATAATCGTGAGCATCGCATTTCGTACTGCGTGTTCAAACCGTGGGCCGATAATACCAGTTTTTTGCGGATCATACAGCTTGTACATAAGACCCACTATTGCGGTGACGACGAAGTGCTTTTGTTCTTCGGTGTCAGCGGTAAGCATGTTAAGTCCCATAGGTCGCTCGGTATCTGAAGGATCAAAATAAATAACATCCTCTGCCCTTTCAGCAGGAATTCGCTCAAGTATTCCATCCACCAAGTCTCCGTGTGGATCTATGACTGCAACTCCCTTGCCTTCCTTTATATCTTGTATCACCATCTCCTCTAAAAGTTGCGATTTGCCGGTACCAGTCTTTCCGATGATATACGTGTGCCGCCGCCTATCATCATCACCGATATAGATGCGCCTATCCACACCATGAAAGCGTGAAATGCCGACGAACATACCAGAATTTGGTATTTGCATAGGTGCTGGTGCACGTTTGGCATTGATCCAAAAAATATGTGGCGTCTCTATCGTTTTGTTTGGCAAATGATAAATTGTCGCCAGCTCATCGCTATTTAACACCCCAAACTGTTTGAAAAACGGAACATTAATAACAGGAAAATATCGATACACGAAATCAAGCATGAATATTTTCTTTAATGGGTGCTTCACTTTCGTAAAGTGATTTTGTTCATTGGAATATTGATGAAATGATGTTTCCAAATTTTCTAAATGTGCATCAGCAGCAACTTTGGTCGCCGCGCACACGACCAATCGTATGACGACGTTAAATCCCGGCTTAGATATTTTTTGCTCTACTGACTCAAGCATTTTGGCGTCGACCTTAAAACTTGCTTTCTCAGGGTTTGCTTCTGCTTTCTTCGTCTTTGCGATAAAGGACCGCCCAAGTGATGCCCATTTGCCATCAGTTGGTTGCACGAGGATTTGTATCACCGCCCCTTCACCTTCCTCCATTTTTGCCAGTACCGAGGTTATAGAAGAAAGCGGATCAACAGGTAAATCACGATATACACGAATGGGAAGATAATCAGAGTTCTTCGGTATAAGTGCTGTAAAGGACACTTTTCCGTTTTCGGTAAATATGTTGTATTCGTCAGTCAATTTTATATCCGCTCCTGGATATGATCCATGGATTTGTTTCTCTACCAAATCCACAAAGTGCTTAGGGACTGCAATAAAAAATCGTATATCTTCTCTTCTAGCTACAATTTCAAATGAGATATGATCTTGCGGCTTTAAAAATGACCAAAAACCGCCATGATGCAATGCATGAAGGCTAGAAAACATTTGCTCTGCAGCATCTATTTTGGTTTCATTATCGCGAGGCGTTGCCACCTGTAAAAGTACATACTCAAGTGATCGTTTCTCCCGATCACGATACTTCCAAACAAGAAATACAATATAGATAAGACAAAAGAAAATCCCTGCAAACACCACAACAAATCCAAGTGTCACTCCTAACACTTCTAATGCATACAAAAGATCAAATACTTGGTCTGGCATAGAGTTGTAACTGTTTTAATCGTCTCACGCACCACTCGGTCAACCATCGCACCGAATTGACAACGCTTTCATGAAGACCTTTTGCAATCTGGTCATCAGAAAGTGGCATTTTGGCAGCGGGTGTAAATGGCGCCACAGGTGCTGCGGGATTTATAGCCTGTACTCCCGCATGTTGAACTACGGTAGGCAAAACGACTATCGTCGGTTGTACCCGTACACCAATTGCGGAAACTTCATGGGGAAGTTCTATGTCTTTACCTTGTTCCACGCCTAACGTTACTTCTGCCAAAACGTCAGATGCGTGTTCAACTTCCTTGCCTACACTGACCCCTACGATAGGAGTGGTTGGTTGTGGATCTGTTGAGGCTTGTGTCGGCAGGGTATTCATAAAAGGAGTGTATTTTGTGTATCTATAGATATTCTATCACGAACATACAGGTATACTATGGCTGATAACGGAAACTCTGTAGATACTGCTACTTTTTGTTTTTTTCCTTTGACAACCGGTGCAATATATTGAGACATTTGTGCTTCTTTTATCATCGAGAGATGCCAAATAATAGAAAAAAGTATCCATGGCGTGGTAGAAAAAAATTCTTCAATACCTTTACTCTTCGTTTCCTCATGTGCCCCATCAACAATCGCTATATCAGCATGCATTGATTGATCTTTACCACGATCAAACCCCTGCAAAATCATCCATAGTACAATCCCAAACATAGCTCTACCCGAAGCCACACGAACAGTGTCTTCTTGTGACCAATGATTCATGGTATCCACAATATTTTCGGTAGGCTTCGTATTTTCTTGAAAAGGATTTTGATCCACTGTATATCCTGATTCGCGCGCTAAAAATGATAACGCGTGCATAATGACAAGGATACCTGACTCTATCTGTCCTACGGATGAATCGGTATCAAGCATATTACCGTCTGTATCATCGTTTTTATGATTCTTTTTATCGTCCACGTCTTGAGGCAATGATCCAAATATTTTTTGCAAAAAGACGAGGACTGATTCGACTATGATGTGGACATCGTGATCGTTTGCATCTTTCAACTCGTATACATTTTCTGATTTCGTCAGGGTAGAGACCTCACGGTGCGTACGTATCTCTGGCTCCAACATAAGAAGCATCAGGGTACTGTGCGAAAAAACTTCATGCCTCACCCCTAAAGAAAGCACTGTGTGATCAAACACCCATTCAGACAACACATCTTGAACAAAGACATCTCCATTTGTGTAATCGTCGATCCCATGTATTACATCAAAACGATTTGTGATTGGAGACGTATGTACACCCTCAACGCGCATAACAGGCGCAGTAACTGGCGATAGAGAATCCTTATTCCGTGAAGGAGTCTGTAGCAGACTATCTTTAAAAGACTCTATCTTCTTTTGTACGTACGTATGGAAATCTCTCCCAAGTGTGATCGTCGTTTCTTGTATGTCACGTGCTGTCTTTATCGCAATATGTGTCATCATATCGACAGGTGTCATTTTGTATGTACTATCGGTGAACACATGCGCCACGGCAATAGTACGCACATCGGAAACACTCGTCTTACCCGACGTAAAAAGCGCGTGAGCATACTGCACATCTTCGCATTGTGCCGATGTCCCATGACCTTGATGATATTTTGTAATACTTTGTACCAGCGCTTTTCCTTCAGCATGAGTGAAATCTCTACCTGTTGTAGCATACAAATCAATTTGTTGGGATGCGATGCCCCCATCTTGTGTTCTCTCCCACACTTGTACATACCGAATAGCGTCAGGATGTGAAATCACACTGACAAAGCCATTCGCGTTCCCTTCTATAAACGCATCCTGCATCAGAAGCTGCGCGCGCTCTTCTTCTCTGTTGTACGCCAATGGATTACCAATATGCTCAGCATATGTGCGTGTATGATCCCAAAGCTGAGAAAGAGTGATCAACTCCTCGCCATATTTTGTAGCAAGTTCTTTTTTTCCATTCTTCCCATCTACGACCTGCCAATGCACTGTTGTATCTATATGACTATTTTCTTGATGCTCAAATGCTAAGTCTTGTTTGAGACGTTCATTGAATTTCTCGAGCGCTAACGCATGCGCTTCTTTTTTGGAAAGATGAGGATTCGCAGCCTCTACCTCAGGCTCGATAAAATTCATGAGAGAAAATGAGGCTGCATCAGCATTAAACGCATGATCACCTCGCCACTTTTGTTCTTCTTCTTTTGGTCTAGATCCTGAACCCACAGGGTGCTGCCTGAGCAATGTGTTTTCCACAGAAAAACTATGGAAACGCACGAATTTACTCGGAGCCAAGCTGACAGATATATCACGTTGTGAAATACGCATAAAAAACCTCCGGTCCGAAAGGAGGTTTTATCTCTAATCGCTATACGTATGTATACGCGTTGATAATACAACCATTCCTGCTCGGGATACTACATAAATGGGAGTTCCCGACTGCGACCCTTCGTAGCTTTAGCGAAGTGGGTCTTTACGGTTGCGGCACAGTCCCTGAATTACACAGGATTCCTCGTCATTTACTCTTTACTTTTACTTCTTTTTGTTGACGCGGTCAATAGCACTCCAAATTACTTCTGTGGCGCCAAGCTCTTTATTCACAAATCGTGCGAGCATAAACAAGAAGTCTGAAAGTCTATTTAAATACGATATGATCGTAAGATCAACCGGCTGTGTTTGATGAAGAGCCACTGTTTGGCGTTCCACTCTTCGACAGACACCCCTTGCCAAATGAACAACTGCGCCGAGCTCACTGCCTCCTGGTAATATAAACTTTGTAAGTTTTGGCAACGCTTTGTCCATGGCATCTATGCGTGCCTCCATCTCAAGCACGCGCTCGTGAAGGTGTGATATATCAGTCTTAAATCCTGCAAAATTACTCCCGATAGTAAAAAGGTCTGACTGCAAACGAGACAAAAATTCTTGCGACTCTATCGTGTTTAATTTAGAAGAAACAAATCCAATCCACGAATTGAGTTCATCGATAGATCCATACACATCCACGAGATCATTACACTTTAAAACACGCGTACCACCAAAAAGTGCAGTCGTTCCTGTATCACCAGTGCGGGTGTAGATTGGCATACATCACCTTAACATTCGCTGTATCCACAGCTGTAACACTTCTTACATGACTCCTCAAATACCAAGCTTCCCTCTCCACAATTCGGACACAAATCGACGGTTACCATGCGTTCTTTCTTTGCGACAAAGGGGAGTGTATTTTGCGCAGCTACCTCTTCAATCGCAATTGTTGCCTGCAATGTCCCATGACCGCTCGGATTCTGCTTTTGGTCGGCGTGTACCGTTTTATCGGTTGCCACCGCCTCATCAAGCCTATGTTTGGTAAAAAATCCAAAATGACGATCAATCACTTTAGCAACTGCATCAGGCAAACTTCGCACACGATTCTCCCCAAATCCCATGCTTCGTGCGCCTCCTATACCGATAAGCTCGGCTGCAATCTTATGGACGCGCTCCATCGGTGATATTGGGGATGACACGCGTAATGCAAGAGAAATGAGTCTCCCCATCGCCTCTGCCATCGCGGTCACGTCACTGCCTGCCTTACCAACGTTTATAAATACTTCATGTGGCTGGTTACCGCCATTGGTATTAATCGTGATATACGCTTGCCCTACAGGCGTCTCTATTTGATACGTAGAACCATGCACCACCATAGGTCTTGGTTTCACCTCTGGTACTAGCGCTACGGCTTCTTGCTTCTTGACCTCTTCTGGCTTTGTCTCTGCAGTTCTTGTTAACACACCTTGTCTACTTCCTTCTCTCATATATGCGATACCCTTGCATCCTTGTTCATACGCTAATGTGTATAAACGCTTCACATCCTCGACTGTATGAGAATTTGGTGCATTCACGGTCTTACTTATCGATGCATCGACATATTTCTGTATCGCTGCTTGCACATACACATGGTCTTCTGGAGAAAGATCATTGGCTGATACAAAGTATGGCGGTCTTTCTTCCTTGGTCGGCTCACGACCTTCTTTCGCTTTAAACGCTTCATACCACGCTTCGTATAATGGATGTCGCAAGATATGCTCACCTAATCGAGATGTACGGGTAAACTCAAACTCATACACTGGTTCTATACCACTAGACACTCCAGCCAAAAGCGATGTCGTGCCAGTTGGTGCTTGTTGCAGGATGACGCTATTTCGTACACCATATTTTTTCATCTTTTTTCGTACGATCTCAGGCAATTGCTTGGTAAAGTACCCTTCCACATGCTTTGCCTTATCAATTTTAGGAAACGGACCTTTTTCTTTGGCGATATCCACCGACGCCTCATACGCCGCATCACGTATCGTTTTATATATCTTATCGATCTCTATCAAACTCTCTTGAGAGCCGTATCGTAACTTCATCTTGATTAATGCGTCACCGATACCCATGGTGCCAAGACCTATGCGTCTCTCCCCTTTTTGCTGGACCGCACGAATTTCATCAAAAACATAAAAATCTGCGTCAATGACATTATCTTGAAACCGAACGCCAATTTTGGCAATCCGTTCTAACTCTTTATAATTCATGATTCCATCTTCTGAAACCAATGCGGCGACGTTTATAGAACACAAATTACATACACCCCAATTGGGCAATCCCTCTTCGCCACAGGGATTAACACAGTTTATATACTCAAAATAATTATTATTAAACTGTTTGTTGTATCGCTCCATAAATACGACGCCCGGTTCTGCACTCTTCCACGCGGCGGTCGCGACAAGATCCCAAAGAGCACGAGCCTTTAACGTTTTTTGGACGACCGTCTTTTTGCCAAGCGCTAGCCAGTTTGGTAAATAGCCATCCCATTTCGTGTCGTACTCAGGATCTGTTTTATCAGGGAATACGAGATCCCAATCAGCATCGTTTTTCACAGCAGTCATAAACGCGTCGGATACACAGACGGATAAATTTGCGCCATTTATGCGTGCGAGGTCTTGTTTGACAGTAATAAATTCCTCTATATCAGGATGCCAATCCCACAGCATGAGCATCAAAGCACCTCTGCGACTGCCGCCTTGTTGGATAATATCTTTGGTCGCGACTGAGAAAAGCTCTGCCCAATTACATGGTCCTGATGAAAATCCATTGACCTTGTTCACTCTCGCACCACGGGGACGAAGGCTTGATAAATTTATCCCGACGCCACCACCGCGAGACATAATCTCTACCATTTGACCGAGGGTTTTTAGTATCCCACCACGAGAATCATGAGGACTGGGGATGACAAAACAATTATAAAATGTCACCTTATATCCAGTGCCTGCACCAGAGAGTATACGACCTCCAGGAACGAACTTGAAATCTGTCATCGCTTCATAGAACTGTTCTTCCCAGTATTCCCGATTGGGCTTCTTCTCAATGTGCGCGACAGCGTGGGACACACGGCGCCACATTTCCTCTGGTTGTAGCTCTACAGGTTTTCCCTGTTCGTCTTTTACCGAATATCGGTCCAAAAATACTGTTTGTCGTATACCGTCAAGATTCATACTTTTACTTCCTTTTTATTAATTTTTGTAATTCGCCCTGAAAGTCTTCCAACTCTACAAAATGCCGTAATACACTCGCAAAGCGAATATATGCAATTTTATCGATCTTTTTTAAACGTTTTGCTACCAACTCGCCTATTTTTTTACTCGATGCCTCTGTCGTATTCCCCCCAATCAGATCTCGCTCTACCTCATCGACAATTCTTCGGACGTCGTCAGCCTTCAATTTCGTCTTGCCGCTTGCTCGCCAAATGCCTCGTGCCAATTTATCTCTATCAAACGGCTCTCGCCTTTGATCCCGCTTCATCACAGTAAGAGGAGTTGCCTCTATACGTTCGTATGTTGTAAAGCGTTTGGCGCATTTATCACACGATCGCCTTCTTCTTGTTACTGCTAAGTCTTCACTGTCTCTTGTTTCTATAACATCTGTGTCGGTAAATCCGCAATATGGACATTTCATTTGTGAAATCAAAAAACACTATATGTTGTGGTAAAGGAAATCCTATGACACTATTTGTAGGACGTCAACTAGAAATATCTATATCAAAATACTCTAATTTTTGATACTAGCCTCAAACGTATTTTACGTGAGGGAATAGTACGGTGATAATGGAGAGCACTCTATAAAATCAGCGTATTCATTGCCACCACGAAACGAAAAATATCCATTCTCTCGAAATATCAGTACATCTATTTTAGAAGTTATAATCAATCCAACTGGGGATATTGATCACTTTTTGTCTGCCTGTGTGGTAAGAAGCGCTTCTATCTTTACAATAAGCAGTTTGACTGTCGAAGCATCCACATTCATGCTGCCTAATACCTCTTGATGTTTTTTTGTTGATACCAAAAGCTTCTCAAGCACGTATCGAGGAATGACAACGTTTTTTCCTTGCGCTGTCTGCAGTGTGAGTAATGATTTTTCACGATACATGTATGCATCATTTCTCATGGCCTCTTTAAGCGCTTCGTCATCTCCATTAGAGAGTACGACACTCATCTGTAATCGTTTATCAGCCTGCAAAATATAAAACTCAGCTTTTTTGATATCATTGGTTATCATTTTTTCTATAAGTGTGTCCCGTATCGTTTTGAAAAAATACAACGGATGATTCGGCATGATCCCTGCAAACGGAAGCACATATTCTATAGAGACTGGCTCTGGAACGCTTGTCGTAGCATTTGCAACACGTATATTTCCAAAAACTACGAAGAAAAAAATAAACGCGAGTATTAATTTCATATATTCGCTCTATTGTACGATATATATGCATTTATGCAAATCGAGCTACATCTATTGGTAGAATGCCAATAACATCAAACACTTCTTTTTCAAGCGCTTTCACATACGGGTATGTCATATCGAGTTCTTTAAGCGCCTCCACAGGCAACGCTTCGTTGCGCCAAAGCGCAAATCGTTCATCGACCGTGATGATATCGTGCTTGACCATTTTATCTGAAAGAAATAAAAGCTTTTCTTCCCATGTCTTCGGGGCTATAGTTTGATCGAGTATCGCAGACAATGAATGTGTTTTGATGAGGTCTGCTACTTCACCAAATCCTAACTCTGTGAGTATACGAACTCCTGTAGCCGGATGGTGTTCACCTGCAACCCTTGGGATGTTCTTATCAATATCATGAAGCATCGCGCCAGCGTATAAAAGCGTTGTGTTGATCGATACATTCAACGTTTCACTGATCTGTTTTGCCAAAAATAGCGCCACGTTTGAGACGAGCTGACTATGATGACGTTTGACGTCTGACAACATGTATGTGTCCCAGAGTTCGTATATTCTCTGTTTATCAGGAATCATAGACGTACATGCTTACTCACCTTTTTTCGGTTGACCATTTTTGTGAAAGTAGCCGAGTGCTTGTAACACTAAATCAATGGTTTGCTTGGGGCCATTGGCGTAGGTATTTATAATGAGGTCATAATGCTTAGGATCCCAAAAATCTTTCTGGTCTACTGTATACATAGCACTCCACTTCCCCAGATTACTCTCTTCTCGCATACGAAGATGTTTTTTGGCTTCTTCTACTGAGACACCATCACGATTCACAATCCGATCAATACGCAGAGAATCATCACACATAAGAAGTACCTTTAATACATGTGGTAACCCCCTCATGTTCCATCCAGCGATCCAACTCTCAACCGCGACATGTACAGACGTATCTGATAGTTTTTCTCGCAGAGCTAAATCTATCTTGTGATCTATGTCTTCTCCATAATCAGTTGCTAAATGATGCGTCGGATCATCTGCCCTATGTTTCCCCGCTTGTATAGAAAACTGTCTAGCCCAATCGCCGCCAGAAAAAAATTCAAATCCCATTGGCTCTAAATACGAACGTAAGTTTTTAAGAAGGGTTGAGCGACCAGCACCCGGCGCTCCTGAGATAGCGACACTAGCGTATGTAAGATCACTCATGTTCCCATGATACAATAAACCTATGGAAATACAATATCTTTCTGTTTCATGGGAACAATATCATCTGTTAGCGCTCAAAATGGCAGCTGCTATGCTCGGAAACGAAAAAAAACCTTTTGATGAAATTGTTGCCATAGCACGAGGCGGTCTTACGCTTGGTCATCTTTTCTCAGACTATCTCCAAATCCCCATATCATCTATCACCATCCAAAGCTATACCGACATACAACAGCAAGGAATAGTAAAAATCACTGCTGGTCTCTCTAAAATTATCAAAGATAAAAGAATACTGTTAGTCGACGATATCGCCGATACAGGGAAAACACTTATCAGAGCTACAGAATACCTTAACGAGTTTTCCCCTTCATCTATCACCACTGCCACCATGTTTTATAAACCGCATTCACGTGTCATGCCTGATTATTTTGCACAAAAAACAGATAAGTGGATATTGCTTCCCTTTGAAGTGACCGAATGGATATATACGTTTACCAAAAAAATGACCAAAGAAGGAAAATCGAAACGGGAAATCCAACAATTTTTAGAAAGCTTGGGATACACTAAAAACCAGATACTCTTTGTCCGAAGACATCACCTGAAATAAAATTCAACTCAATTCCATTGAGTGAAGTTTGCCCAACATTCCCAAATACTTGTTGTAAGGGAGAGTTATCACCTCGGCTTTCTGTAAACCAAATTCTTTTTCAATTTTCTCATGATGATCCGACGAAAAATACAAAATGACAGAATATAAATCGTCATCAAGAATATACAATCCAATTGTTCCATCACTATAGGCATATTCGGTGTAATCCATACGAACAATATTTGCAATTTTGTATCCTCGGTTTTTAAGCCATGCTATACCAGCGTTTTTATTCACAATCACTGCATGTTCCTTCATGGTAAATTTACCATGAGACTCTAGAAGTTTATGTATTTCGCACCGATCAGGATATACGACAAACTTTTCTACGTCATTTCCCTCATGTACACCATAATAATGAACAGAGGTGACTTCTCGTATCTTTTTTGCACCAACTTGAATAAGCTTATTTCGAATAGTATCAAACGATTTTACGAAATATTTCTTCTCCTGAAGCGTTTTTTTTGACAAATAATTTTTACTTGAAACTACGGATTTACCCAGCTCTTTTTCCAATTGATTTCTGGCAACTCCGGCAACTTTTCCGCCCCTTTGTGCATCTTTTCTCAACTTTGGTACACCTTTAGATTCTTCTTGGCGATGTATCTCTGACGTCGATTTTTCTCCAAGCATAGTAAAAATGAGTTCAAAATCATCCATGTGGTCACGAAGATTTTCTCGCTGTAATCCTTTCAATTTTTTGTATTCACTCGGAGTAATCCCAAATGTTGCTTTTGAAATTTCAGCCGTAAGAATCTCATAATCTCGTTTTTCCTCTGCTCCACGCTTTTGCCACTCATCAGTCAATTCTTCACGAATTACAATTCCACGCATTCGTTTCTCAATCCAATCATCAGTATATCCCTTGAGCTTATAAAGCATTCTGGTTCGTTTCGTTGCTAATTCCGGATTCTCTATTTCTTGAATCCGTTCATACCCAACTTTCGCCAGCCAACGTTTAAATGGTTCAGCTCTTGGTGATGGTATAGACTGGATTATGCGAAAAATTCCCTCTGTATTTGCACAATCAGTTGCATATTTTTTCCCGTCAGATGATTCTAATTTCAGTTGTCTACAAATTGTAGACAACTCAATTCCATCACTAGATTTAACTCTAGTTTTCATCGCATTCCAATAAACTCTTGGTTTATTGCTATCAGTCAATACTTCTACAATATCAACGACTGAAAACCACCATTCGTTCTGATAAATGACGCGTCGAATCTTTTTCCCTTTAAATATAGCAATTTTTGTGGTTTCCATATCACTATATATTTATGGACTAATTCTCGTTCGCAACCAATACTTGCGTGGCTGTTTAGTTTCCGAAACATCCTTTAAAACAAAAAAGTACCTTCCAGTAACTGGAACTCGCCATTCTAGTCTAGAATCTCCCTTTAAGACCGTTGGTCCGTAACTGTATATCTCGATGCGTGTATCAGACATCGGGTTAATCGATCCGGGAACCAATAGTTCAAAATTGATCATGTCTCCCTTAAATGCTGTAAAAGTAAACCCGTGAATTTTTGTTTCTGAAAATTCTCCCGCTATTTGCTTTTCTTCATACACATCACGCTGGTCAAATACTATATTTTTGTAGGGAACTTTTGGAGAAAACTCTCCTGTATATGGACGCATGTCACCAACATATTTCGATTCAATTGGTATAGCTCGAAAATTTGCCACTATCGCTTCTAACATTCTGTCTGCGTTGCTGTCACGGGATACATTTTCCGTGGTTATTATGTATGAAGATGAAGCTGCATCTATTGCATACACAAAACGCCGCAATTGCTCTCGATCGGTTTGACGAATTCCGTTTAGATCTCCAACTTTGACATATGCACAATTTTTTTGCCCCAGCAAAAAGGCTAAAATATTTGCAGGCTGAGTATCAGCATAATAGTGCTCATACGGAAATCCTAGACGTCTATCTATACGAATAATATTCACCACCTGACCTTGTTTACCATCAAAAGTCGGGCTGCTCACGCAAAGATGCGCACGACAATTTGCAGTCGCGAACCATTCAGCAGGAATATGCATCTCTACTCCAATTTCTTTATCAGCAATGACATCCCACGCATTGCCCAATCCCTTTTTCGATAACTCTTTCGAAAAGTTCACAAAGGGTTCCATGCAATATGGATGCGTAAATGAAGTAAACCTCTTTAATCCATATTTTTCATGCACTTTCGTCCAATAATATCCAGTGATCACAATCATTATGATAAGAACACTTACAGTGGTATGAAAAAATCGAAGTTTCTTACGAACGACAGATTTCTTTTTCATATTTACTCTGGTTTATTAAGGACGACGGACTTTGCTCTACTCATCGCCTCTAAGCTATATCGCACGCCTTGTACGCCAACTCCTGAATGTTTCACCCCTAAAAACGGAAAATGGTCAGGACCTCTTTGCGGTGACCCATTTATTTGCACAGTACCGACATTTAACTGTTGCGCTACCACAATCCCAGACCCTTCATCTTTGGTAAATACCGACGCTTGCAGTCCGTAGAGAGATGCATTCACTATTCCAATCGCCTCATCAACAGATGCGACATCGACAAACGACAGCACGGGACCAAATGTTTCTTTCGCAATCACTCTCATCGTAGGTTTGACACCTATAAGGATTGTTGGTGCGATAAGCGCTCTTGTCCGTGTACCACCAACGATACATGTCGCACCTTGTGTAATAGCTTCTTGTATAACTTCTTCTATGTGTTTGGCTGCATCCTCAGAAATCACAGGTCCGACTAATTTTGTTTCAGGACTTCTGGGGTCACCGGGCTTTACCATCTCGGTCATCGCCTCTTGTATAAGCGGCAATAATTGATCACGAATGTTTGGCATGACCAGTACATATTTAATACCCGTACATCGCTGACCACTGTATTGAAATGCACCTTTGACTATTTCTCTTGCTGCCGCATGCATATCAGCATCCGGCAATACAATAGTCGGATTATTTCCTCCGCATTCAAAAAGTAATGGCTTCATCGCTGCTTTCCCAGCTATGGCAATCCCCGTATCACTACTACCGGTAAACGCGACCATCGATACTGTAGGGTGCGAAACAATATAAATGCCGATATCATTCCCAACACCCGTAACCGCAGTCAGTACCCCTTTGGGTACTCCCGCCTTCTCAAAAATACGTACTACATGCAAAGCGCTTAGTGCTCCCTGTGTAGGCGGCTTTAACACGACGCTGTTTCCCATAAGAAGCGCTGGTGCTAATTTACTTGCTGACAGATTCACAGGATAATTAAATGGCGCGATGGCAAGTACCACGCCGTGTGCTACATGCTCCACCATCGCAATTTTGCCTTTTTCAAATCCGGTGAAATTATCACTATCAATCGTCTCGCCTCGTATAGACTGTGCTTCTTGTGCATAATAATCGATGAGGTCTGCGGTACGCACAATCTCTCCCTTGGCTTCATCATGCGTTTTCCCAATCTCTCGTGTCATTAGGTTCGTCAAGTACTCCTCATAATGCCGTATCCAATCAGCAGCCAAATGCATAATTGCCACACGTTTATTGAGCGCTGTATGTTCCCACGCGGGTTGAGCATTTTTGGCAGTTTCCATCACACCATCAATCTCTTCTTCAAGCATACTTTGGGTGTACGCTATGATCTCGCCATCAATAGGGGAAATAATTGGGGTTGTTTTGTGACTTTCACTCTCTTTCCAATTCTCACCATCAAAATATCGATAGATTGGGGGTGTTTTATTCTCAAATACTGGAGCGAAAAATTCATCTGGCATAGTAGGCAGCAACACTTTCTTCTTCTATCATACAGAAAAATTATGCAACGCGCGCGATAAGAACGACGGTCATATTCTCGGTTGAACCCTGCGCTTTTGCTCCCTCAATCAAGCAAGCAGTTCGTCTCTTGGCATCAGCCGTATCTCCAATTGGGGTATCAACGACACGAGAAATAGCTGATGGCGTCAGATACTTTTCTATCCCATCAGTCATAAGAAGCAGCATGTCACCGTTTGGGAGTTCACCCGTTGTAAAGTCTGGTACGAGTCCCAACCGCTTAAACCCTACAGCCTTCTCAAGCATACCGTTCCCATCGATATGATCTTTCGTTATTTTTTTTGCCATTCCTTTGTGGACATACCATGCGCTCGTGTCTCCTGCATGTCCTACCCAATAATGCTTGGGGCCTATCATGACCACAAGAAGTGTTGTCGCTATACCATGTTCAAATCCCACTTCTTTTTGCTTTTGCCATACCGCTAAGTTTGTGGAACGAAAAATGCGCTTCATGAACCGCTTTTTATCTTGGAAGTAAAAACGGTGTTGTCGTATATGCTTATAGCCCCAAACGGCAGTTTCACATGCAAGTTTAGAAGCCACTTCGCTTGATTTTTTCGTCGACATACCATCAGCCAGAACGAAGCATTCATCGTTGAAATTGAGGAAATAATCTTGTTGGACACCACTCTGCCCTATATCTTGCGCCGCGGCAAAGACTATTGTTTCCTTGGGTTCTTGAAGACGGACAAGATAGGGATTAGCTAACCGCATAAAGCTTTTCAACCTCACGCCAGTTTACGACATTCCAAAAAGCGGCAAGATAATCAGCGCGTTTGTTTTGATACTTCAAATAGTACGCATGTTCCCACACGTCGATACCAAGGATTGGCTTCTTCCCGTCCATAATTGGACTATCTTGATTTGGTGTATCTATAATTTTTAATTCTTTGTTATCAACAACAAGCCATACCCAACCACTTCCAAAACACGCAAGTCCTGCATCGTTTATCTTTTTTTGCATGGTAGGCAGATCACCAAAAGATTTCACTATTGCGTCTTTTAACGGTCCCTCTACGGTTTGTCCTGTCGCAGGACTTAAAAGAGTCCAAAATAAACTGTGATTATAGTGCCCACCTGCGTTATTTCTCACTTTAGTACGTATAGCCTCAGGTACAGATTGCAAAGATGCAAGCAGTTCATCAATGGGAGGTACTGTATAGCCGTCTACTGTGGCAAGTGCATCATTTAAATTCTTTATATATGCGGCGTGATGCCGATCATGATGGATTTCCATCGTGGTGGCGTCGATAAAAGGCTCGAGGGCATTGAACGCAAACGGCAAAGCGGGAAGTGTAAACATGCAGAGAATTCCTTTCTTTCCTATCATACGTCAATTGAGATCAATAGTATATAATATTGGCATGAGACCCAAACCCTCAGTGAGCATTGCGAAAGTAAAAACGTATTGGCGCAAATACAAAAAGTTTACATTTTTTCTTATACCATTTTCATTGCTTTTTATCTTTTATTGGGTCATCCTTCGAGATTTGCCATCCCCGACCAAGCTTTCTACCTACGATGTGCCGCTTGCGACCAAAATATATGACCGAAACGATAAATTATTGTTTGATATTTTTGTCGGAGAAAATCGTACAGCAGTAACACTGGATAAGATACCAAAGGCGGTCCAACAGGCAACCATTGCGATAGAGGACAAAAACTTCTACTCCCACTCTGGTATAAACCCAATAGGTGGCATACTTCGTGCCATTTTGGCTTCGATCGGTCGTCAAAAACTCCAAGGAGGCTCAACAATTACCCAACAACTCATCAAATCAGCACTCCTGTCTCCTGAAAGAACACTGACGAGAAAAGCCAAAGAAATATTCCTCTCTCCTATCGTTGAACTGCTCTATTCCAAAGATAAAATCTTGGAGATGTATTTAAATCACGTACCGTACGGCGGCACTGCGTGGGGTATTGAAACCGCGTCAGAGAAATATTTCGGCAAATCAGTCCAAGAACTCACACTGGCTGAGTCTTCCTTGTTAGCAGGACTTCCTCAAGCACCAACGTTATATTCTCCATTTGGCGCACATCCTGAGTATGCCAAACAACGACAAGTAGCAGTACTACAACGCATGGTTGAAGATGGCTACATCACACAAATTGAGTCAGATGCAGCCGCTAGCGAAGAATTAGTCTACAAACCAGACACAGGTATTCTCGCTCCCCACTTTGTCATGTATGTCAAAGAAGAACTGGTAAAAAAGTTTGGTGAAAATATCGTCGAACGAGGAGGACTGAGGGTGAAGACGACATTAGATCTTGATATGCAGGAATACGTCCAAGCGACCATAGCCGCAGAAGTCTCTAAGCTAAAATCCTACCGCGTATCCAATGGCGCAGCGCTTGTGACCAAACCGTCTACAGGCGAAATTCTCTCTATGGTCGGATCGATCGATTATTTCGCCACCCCTTCGGGATCATTTAACGTCGCGACAGCCCTGCGGCAACCCGGCTCTTCTATAAAACCCATAAATTATGCGATAGGTATAGAGAAACGTATTGTGACAGCGAGCCATATGTTTCTTGATGTCCCTACATGCTTTGCCAATGTTGCCGGTCAACAGACGTATTGCCCAAGAAATTATGATGGTAAATTTAGAGGTCCTGTACAGCTTCGCATGGCACTTGGGAATTCTTTAAACATTCCAGCAGTCAAAATGCTCTACCTTAATACTGTCACTGATATGGTCGCCTCTGCATCTTCCTTTGGATTAAATACCATAACCGACGCATCCAAATACGGACTCTCCCTAACCCTTGGTGGTGGAGAGGTTCATATGACGGATATGGCAGAGGCTTTTTCTGTATTTGCAAATAGCGGTATACGAAAAGATCTCGTCTCCATACTCAAAGTCACCGATAAAAACGGTAAAATACTTGATGAATACAAAGATCCTAATTTAGATCGCGATATCCCATCCCAGCTTCTCATACAGGGCACACGAGTCGTAAGCCCTGAGACTGCCTTTATCATCTCTCATATATTGCTTGATAACAACGCGCGCCAAGATGCATTTGGCTCCAATTCACTCTTGGCTATCGCGGGTCATGCAGTATCTGTCAAAACTGGAACGACAGACGATCTTCGCGACAACTGGACCATCGGCTATACGCCACAAGTATTGGTGGCGACATGGGTCGGCAACAACGACAATTCACCGATGAATCCATCGTTGGTCTCGGGTGTCACGGGGGCTGCACCAATATGGAACAAAATTATACGAAAAGCACTTGAAGGCAAACCAGACATCTGGCCCAAACAACCCGATGGCGTCGTCGGCGCACAGGTGTGTGTAATGAGCGGCTTATTACCGCCCAACCCTGATGGTGATGATAAAGGCTGCCCTATACGATTTGAATATTTTATCAAAGGCACGGTTCCCTCCCAGCGCGAAGCGCTCAAGCAATCTGTGCTTATAGACAAAACAACGGGAGACCTCGCGTCACCCAATCAAACAGACAACACAGAAACACAAGAGCATCAAGTAATTTCTGATGGTGTCTCGAAGTGGTGCATCGACTGCACACATGCAGAAAACAGGCCAGTTATCGTACGATAACTTCATCACGTATATTTCCTGCTCATTGTGTTCGTCCTATAGAAATGTTATAAAAAGCCCGATATGGCGCCCCGCAAACATTTCTCTCTTATCACATGGTTTTCTACACATACAATCCTAGTGATTGTTCACGTTATCGCATCACTGGTCGCCATCGGCGACGGAGTAAAAAGTATTGGATTATTTATCGTAGAAACTCCCAAGACAATCGCAACCATCGTCAACACACTCTATAAAGAATCATCATCTGCATCCAAAAGCTGGATAAGAGAAAAAGCTAATGTTGCAAAGAAAAAACGTCAGTCATGGTCATTTCCGCTCCCCCCACTTCGCCTCCCGACACTTCCTAAATTACCATCAAAAAAACGTCGTATCATCCTCACTCCCGCTCCTATCATAGAGTCGTTGGTGAACAATTCTAAAACAGGTCTTCATATACGATCATTTGTCGTTGGTATTCTTCTGACACTGCTGTTTGTCTTTCTACCATATAATATGTGGTTATTTCTCAAATCATTACCGAATCCTCAACTTTTGACGCAACGAGATCTGGAAGTTTCTACAAAAATATTTGATAAAAACGGTCGTATTCTCTATGAGATCTATGCCGATCAAAACAGAACACCTGTGACACTTTCAAGCATCCCTCAGACTGTCATAAATGCAACCATTGCGATAGAAGATAGAGATTTTTACACACACCTAGGGTTTTCTCCTCGCGCAATGGTACGGTCTTTGAAAGAAATTGTGATAAATAAACGCATTCAAGGTGGTTCAACCATCACCCAACAACTCATGAAGTCTGCGCTTTTGACATCAGAGGTCAATCTGATCCGTAAAATGAAAGAGCTGCTCCTCGCTTTTTGGGCAGAACGCCTGTATTCCAAAGAACAAATACTCGAGATGTACTTTAATCAAGTACCCTACGGCGGAACTGCGTGGGGTATAGAAACCGCTAGCCAAACGTATTTTAAAAAATCTGTAACCAAATTATCCCTTGCTGAAGCAGCACTTCTGGCTGGTCTCCCTGCAGCACCCAGCGAGTATTCGCCATTTGGCAATCATCCAGAAAAAGCATATATCCGCCAGCATGAAGTATTACGTCGCATGCTAGAGGATGGTGTGATCACTAAAGTAGAACATGATCAAGCACTCAAAGAAAAACTTATCTTCGCGACCCCTCGAGTGACGATTCGAGCACCACACTTTGTCATGTATATAAAGGAACAATTAGAGAAACGATATGGCACGCGTATGGTCGAACGCGGTGGTCTTCGTGTGACGACATCACTTGATTTATCGGTACAAGAAAAAATAGAAATGATCGTAAGTACACACATCGATTCACTTACTAACTTACAAGTGGGTAACGGCGCAGCGCTCGTGACCAATCCAAAGACGGGTGCAATCATTGCTATGATTGGAAGCCGCGATTACTTTGACGCCACACACGATGGAAACGTCAACATTACGACATCGATGCAACAACCCGGATCATCGATAAAAGTCGTCACCTATGCCGCAGCACTTGAGAGTGGTATGACAGCAGCTACCCTTTTAGACGATAGTCCCATCGCATTTCCACAAATTGGCGGGCCCACATACGCACCGGTCAATTATGATGGGAAATTTCATGGTCTCGTGCCACTGCGGAGTGCACTTGCCAACTCCTACAACATACCTGCCGTAAAAACACTTTCTAAAATTGGGATTCCTGCCATGATGGACATGGCACAAAAAATGGGTATTCATTCATGGAAAGATCCAGCGCACTATGGTCTCTCCCTGACCCTTGGCGGAGGAGAAGTCACCATGCTTGAGATGGCAAATGTTTATGCCACACTAGCTAATAACGGCAAGCACGTGGAACTCATGCCGATATTAAACGTCGCAGACTACACAGGAAAAGTTATCGATGAATATGAGTCAGACAAAGGCACACAAGTACTCTCTCCAGAAGTATCATGGATCATGACCAATATCCTCGCTGATAATCAAGCCAGAGCTCAGGCATTTGGAACAAATTCAACTCTTGTGATACCAAACAAAACCGTTGCGGTGAAAACAGGAACGACCAATGACAAGCGAGATAATTGGACAGCGGGATACACTCCATCGTATGTTAGCGTGGTGTGGGTAGGCAACAACGACAATTCACCGATGAATCCATATCTTACGTCTGGCATAACGGGTGCGGCACCAATTTGGCATGACATTATGGTAGAACTATTGAAAAACATGCCTGATGAAGTAGCTATAAAACCTGAAGGTGTACTATCGCTTCCGTGTTATTTTGGGAAAACAGAATATTTTGTACGAGGTACAGAACCCATAAGCGGCAGATGTGTACCGATCCCGACACCATCTCCGCCAGCTGGCGGATCACCAACCCCTGCACCATAAGCCTTTTTTAGCCTACTCTGTCACAATTACTGTCCCCACCATCTCTGGAGAGAGATGATTATGAAACTTCCACGTACCCACCTTTATAAAGGTGTACGTGTATGCACCACCTTTTGTCACAGATGCCTTTTGATCAAACCCAGCGAGTACTTGATGCGTCGGATGTACCGCTGAAGCGACCCACAAAGCTGTGTTAGCACTGTTTACAAACGTCACAGCTTGTCCCTTTTTCACGGTACTCTCTTTGGGTTGAAATCCATCGTCTGTATACGTCACGGTCAACTCCCCGACGCCACCTTTGGTATTTCCAGCACCGATTGATTCATCAGTTATTGCAGGCGCAGTACCATCTGTAGGCGGCACAGTGGTGTCTGTATTGTTTATCGTAGTCTTGAAAGCTTTTTGAGGCATCTTCAAATCTCCATTAAAATATAACCATCCGGTCGTAATACCTGCTAATACAATAAACCCCCATACGATTATTTTGTTCATGTACATTCCCCTGCCTTTCACGACATATTGTATACCTTTTGTATCAAAAAACACAAAAAAAAGTCCCCCGCCTCGGCGGGAGACTTTTTCTATCGTGAGACGATACCAATCATGGATTACATGCGTGGTCTGTCTTCTCGAGGTTTTGCCTCGTTTACGACGAGTGCTCGACCATCGACGTCCTTACCGTTGAACATTTCAATAGCTTTTTTTGCTTCTTCATCGGTAGACATTTCGACGAATCCAAACCCGCGTGAGCGGCCTGAATATTTGTCGCTTATCACCTTTGCGGATACGACGGTGCCTGCACCTGCAAACACTTGTGCCATATCATCACTGGTCATGCTGTACGGCAAATTGCCAATAAATAAATTTATAGCCATATGGATTTTCCTTTCCCCCTGAGGACGTCAAGAAGCTACCAACCGGTCACCCTTTGTTCCTAGGACAAATAAGAGTATACCATAATAAGAGTGTTTTTCTCAATCTATTACTCTAAAACCTCTTCTTCAACTGCACCATCTGATTCACCAATTCCCACAGGAGAACCGACTGTTACGGGACTTTTTCCCTCTACCGGATAAAAAACATATGAAGAGAGGACGGTGTCCAAGACATCGTTCCAATACCCTTTGGGATCAAAGCTTCCTTCAATCTCAAACAACAATCCATCGTACACAATGCCTACCCGCACGCTATCAGCACCTATGAGTATCTTTTTGGCTTCCACGCCACCAACCATCGTATCCACGATCACGCCAGTCCCAGATGCTGTTTCTTTTTTAGCCCATGAGGAAAGGTCTGTGACCCCTTTGGGGAAATCTTTCGCCCACAACACTAATCTCCCTGAGTAGGTTGCTGAGGTAATTTCAACATGCATGTAATTTTCCTTGTCCTCATCATGTTTATTGACTACTGCGTCCTGTGGATACGAAAATGTGACTCCAAGGGGATCTTTCCATGACGCGTATGCAATGGCAATCTTTTCAGAAGTTTTCGTTGATGAGGTGGCGGTTTCTTTTTTGACTTGCGTACGTAGGTAATAGAAATATCCTCCCGCGCCCAAAAGACCCAAAAGCACACCCGACAGAATAATAATGACACCTCGCTTCATCACTGATGAGTGTATCACTTGTGAAGATATTTTTGCTACAATACCCTTATGAACCGACTTGTTATTTTTGTACTCGCCTCTCTCATCCTCAGTATCGTGCCTCCAGTATCAGCAGCCAAAATTCGCGTCCGACCAACAACGGGCAAAGCGGTCGTTTCTACAACGGGATACTCAAAAGCGAAACTCTCGAGAAATACCAATAGTGTTGTCGTCACATTTCAAAACCTTTCAAGCGTCAAAAGTATCTCCTATGTCCTTTCGTATAAAGCAGGTAACACAGAACAAGGAGCCATGGGAAATATCACGCCATCAGCCTCTGCGACAGAAGCTCGAGATCTCTACTTTGGCACCTGTAGCCATGGTGTGTGTACTGAGCACAGAAACATCACAGGTGCGACACTCACGATCCAAACGAGTCTCAAAAACGGAAAAGTACATACAAAAATCTACCGCATAAAAGTCTAAAAAACGTACTTAAAACCCTCTCTCTGTATACATCTCTGCTCGTTGCCATGACTCAATCGCCAACGCGATGTATCCAACGGTATTGGTAGGCAATGACCCAAAAGAAAACCATGCAAGTTCATCGCATTTTTGGGGTTCACAATTTTTCGGCGTTCCTTTCCAATTTTTTATTGTAAAGAAAAAATCTACGCGAATGTCCATTTCCTTGCGATGCATGACATGCACTAACGACACGTCTTTCTTTTCAATCTCGATGCCTATTTCTTCTTTCGCTTCGCGAATCAAACATTCAATGAGAGTTTCACCGTCTTCCACGTGTCCTGCTGGCACACTATAGTTACCATCTTCGTATCCTGTGTGAAACCGTCGAGAGAGAAGAATTTTTCCATCAGCAACGAGGAACAAATATGCACTGGCAATCATTTTAAATCGCTGTGTCATAGATAAAAATTTTCTCTAGTGTAGCACAAGACTCAAGTGGTATAATACTCAAGTCGCGCGAGGTTGCTACCAAGCACTGGGCGCACTTAACAAGTTAATATTCCCCTGTAGCTCTCCGCCAGCTGGCGGAGGTAGAGCGGCTATAATGAAGATATGTATTATGTTTATGCCGTTTATAATCAGGAGAATAATAAAGTATATGTTGGTCAAACAAAAAATCTTGAAGAACGGTTAAACTTACACAATAGTAAACTGTTTAAAGGATCATTCACATCAAGATTTTCTGGACATTGGGAACTGATATTTAAAGAAAAAGTAAACACGAGAAAAGAAGCATTGATAAGGGAAAGGCAATTAAAAAGTTATCGAGGGCGAGAGTTCATTAAAAAATTAATAATTCCCCTGTAGCTCAACGGTAGAGCGGCTTCCTGTTAAGAAGAAGGTTCGTGGTCCGAATCCACGCGGGGGAGCCAGGTTCAAATTTAATATACGTGAAAGCGTCTTATTATAACCTCCACGAAATATGCCAACAAATCTTACAGTTATATTTGGAGCAGGAGCCTCATATGATGTAGTTAATTCGAAATCGACAGACCTTTTAAGAGACCGTCATCAATTGCGTTTTCGCCCTCCTGTTACTGCAAACTTATTTAATACCCACGAAGAATGGGCGGAAGAATATAAAAAATTTCCAGCTGTAGCGAGTTTAGTACAGGAAATTCGTCAATCACTACCTGAGAAACATACATCTGTTAATGTAGAAGATTTTTTAAAAACTCTAAAAGACTCTCCTAGAGTTCACCGTAATAATCAATTCCGCCAGATTCCTCTGTATCTCCAGCACTATTTTTACCAAGTCAGCACAAACTACTGTAAATGGCCTGCTAATTACGTTACCTTAATTAATAAAATCTTTGATCTTGATTTGGGTAAAGTTACTTTTGTCACCACAAATTATGACTTACTCTTTGATCAAGTTGTCAAGCCCCCCTTTTGTGAAGACAATAGTCTGGATAATGGAGCGCGGCAA
>ERZ1292625.113-Hain-H41-01um-R1-113-length-132313-cov-12_pt2 | contig 33936 bp, 48 predicted proteins | sample MGYA00564400_ERZ1292625 | MGnify/ENA primary metagenome ERZ1292625 (study PRJEB36523, sample SAMEA6512639) | groundwater metagenome | collected 2019-01-08 | study: AquaDiva: Metagenomics assemblies of 32 groundwater samples
ATTATAAAATAAATTTATGGAATAATATTAAAGTAAATTATAAAATAAATTTATGGAATAATATTAAAGTAAATTATAAAATAAATTTATGAATAATTAAGAAATATTATTTATGAATAATTATCAAAATTTAGAATTTTATAAATTATAAAAAATATTAAGAAATTATTTCCCTTCTGTATCATTGGGAGGAATATTATTATCACCTAAATCAGTGCCCAATTTTAATATGTTTTCTGTTTCAGTATTATCCGTATTTAAATACATTTCGTCCAATATTTTATCATAATCGTCCATAAAATCATCACTAATTTCGTGTAAATAATACATATATTCATAATTCGAAAAATTGTAAAATGTATCTTTACATTCACGAAATGAAATTGTAAGATATGCATCATCCCCAGTATCATGGTCATTATAATCATCATAGTCATCATCATCAATACCATTGCTATTATATGAAATATTAAATAGACCATTTAATAAATGATGAAATATATCGACAGGACGAGCATTTATATATTTATCAGTTTTTTTAATATAATCATTTATTGAAAATGAATAACTTTTTATATTATCATTAAAATTAATCGATATTATTACATGTGTTATTTTTTTATTTGAATCATACATTAATTTAAAATTAATTACCATCTTCGTATTTTTATTTACATAAACACCATTTATCCAGTTATTAATGAATTTAACATTAGCATTAATTGACATTTTATTTGATTAACTTTATAACTTTATAACTTTATAACTTTATATAATTTAGTATTAATAATTCAATTTTTTATAAAAAATCATGTATTATACACAACATCAGTAAGGATATATCCAAAATCGTAACTATCCAATTTAAATAATTGAATTTCACACTCCACAAAATATATATACAAAGTATTGTTATCATCTGAATTACGAATATGAAATAATCCGTTTTTTAAGTGGTAAAATAAACAATCTGGATTTGCTCTGTCAGTTCTAACTTCAAAATAATAATTATGCGTTGTGTTTTTCATTTCCTGTCGATATGAAAAATTTACTGCATTTACTTTATGTTCTGGTAAAAATGTTAATTTGAAATTAAACACGCCGATAATATCCAAGGGGATATATTTTCCTCTAACTGGTTCATTGCCGGAAATTTTATTATCAGTCTGCATCATTTTACATGTATTTATACATAGGTATTTTAAATTCAATTTTATATCAATTCAAACGAAAATATTCTGTGTTACTACTCATCACATATAATCGGTATATGTAATTATATATGTATAATCTAAATGATTTTTTTCTACATTTTATGAAGCGAAAATATTCATCTCCATTATCTAAGGATACATGAAAAGTAAATAAACCATGAATTAAATGATAATATAAATTATCAGGTATTTTACCATTGATATTTTCAATCAACATATAATTTTTTCTAAGAATATCTTTTTCATCTGGGCACAACAAATGTATAATTGTCTTATTTTGCTCTTTGTAAAATTCTAATTCGAAATCAAATAAACCCCCATCTTCACCGCTATCAATATGAAGATTTATTATTTTACCATTGGAAAATTTACTATCTCCTGACATTTTTATAATAATTTATAAATTGGACTAAAATTCAATTTTTATAAAAAAATGTTATTTATACTTTCATTACCTGAATTGGAACCATAGTTGATTTAATTTTTTTAAGTATAAACTGCTCATTATAATTTGATAATTTTTTTGAAGAATTTTTACATTCTGTAAATTGTAAAGATACAGAATTTGCATTTATACAAAAATGGAATAATTTATTTTTAAAATGATGACATAAAATATCGGGTTTTATAGTGTCAAATTTAAATCTACTATGATATTGTAATAATACTACATTTTTAGTTTTATATATAACAATATCTATATCGGTCATTTTTTCACTGTCTGAAAAATCTAACCAAACATCTACCTCTTTATGTAAATAAAATTTATACATCACAACCTTACTATCTGCGAACGCCATTTCAACTGCTTCTTAATTATTTATTTCCAATTATTATTCATGTGATTTAAAATTCAATTTTTTATAAAAAATCAATCAATATTATCACTCTTATGACTATCTTTTTTAAATACGTGGAAATATTGCCTAAATGGATTAATAATATTCCCTTTTTTATTGTATGATATTCTTTTATCTATCTTCACTTGTAAAAATTGCCTAAGGATAGTAAAACCTCTTTTTGAAATATTATATTTCCAATAACTCATATTATTATATTTTGCATAATATTCTGCGCTAAAATTATCGTGTTCGGATGGGTCTGATAATACCATGGAGTATATACCATGAGTTATATCGAGCAAGTCAGGTAATAACGATTCCGCTTTTGTATCGCAATCGTGTTCGCGGATAACAAGTATGCCATTTGGTTTCAATACATTACGTATGGATTTCAATAATCTTCCTATTTTTTTCTTATCTACGTGATGTAATACCATCAGCACAGTTATTAAATCTATGGAATTGCCGTCTAATGGAATATTAGAACCATTTATTTTATGATAATTAAATCCATCCACTAATTTTGGCATCTTATTCGTTGATATTATATCCGCGCCATGTATATTCGCTTTATCGATATCAAGCATATTACCGAGCGTGGTAGTTATTATACCAGTATCGCAACCAATATCAAGCAAACTCGTCGGTTTAAAATCCGCGGGTAATAATTCTATAATTTCTCTACATCTGTATTCTGCTCGTCCTTCATCGTTTCTTATTTGTTTTGAGTTATTTTTTATTAAATTATATTCTTTCCTTAATTCCGTATAGATATACTCATCACTATATTTATCCGCTACTAATTTTTCCAATAATCTGATCATACTGATGGCATTTTCTTTTGGGTGAATATGTGAAAATATAAATTGTTTTAGTCGTTCTACGTATTTTAATTTATTACCCATAGAATTATAAACAGTCAGGATACTATAATATTCATATTTATTACTCGATGTGGTTTTCTTAATTTCACTCATTGTAAATTGTAGAATGTAATTATTTCGTAGATATATAATTGTAATTTTTATTCAATTTTTTAATATTATATTTGAGTAAAATAATCAGGAAAATTATCATTAAAATATATCTATTTTAACTATTTATACATATCATGAAAACTTTGTGTTTCTACATATTGCAAATTATTATATGGGGAATTAAGTCTTGAATAACTATATCCATCTGAATTTTCATCTGGTTTTTTATCCCATTTTAATCCCATTTTTTTTTTACCATATATAATAGATGCGACGACAACTACTATCACCACAAATAAAATTATTAATATTAAATATAGTTCCATATATAATATGGAAATATTATTTTATCACTATATATAAACAGATGAATTAAATTTATTTTTTATTAATTTATTTTTAAAAAATTGAATTATACGACGCTTAAATATGTTAATAAATATTTAATATTAAAATTAATATCGAACTTTACTAAAAATGTGTAATGTGTATCCATTGTGCACATATTTGAGATACGCGATTTTGGCAATCGCCGGACTTGTGAGTATTCTTGGATTTATATATGGTGTGTATCTTATTACTCAAAATAACGATGAAAGATATTATGGTACTGTATATGTTATAATTACCGCAATATCTCTCATCATACTATTATCAACGAAAAAATGTATCAGGATATTATGTTGTGATTGTTGTAGGTGTATTAGAATTAAATCAGAAAAACAGGCGGAAGTTAATTCCGGAGAAATAATTTTTACCGCATAACTTTATTTAATCCAATTTTATTCCAGATTTTGGAAATAATTTTAATGAATTAAATTCATTATAATGTTGAATTATAATTTCAAATTTAAAAAAATATTAATTACCCTCGTTTTGTTTTACATCCTCTAATTTTATCCCTTCTGATGGTTTTTTGTTTTTTATTTCCATCGATTGCAGATTATATATTCGGTTATTTATCATAATACCTGTTCCAATGCCATTTTCAGATAACGTTATCTCAAATTCACCATTTGATAATTTGCGAAATACATTGCTCGGTTTTTCTTGTTTATAACTAATACATATTTGAAAAATTGTATTATTTATTATATTTTTATTTGTTTTAAATTCTATTCTTATTATTGTCATTCCAGATTTAATATTATAAAACATACTAAATTTAAATAAATCATCTTCTGCGTTTTTATATTCGCCAGAATGCCAATAATCGACATATTTTAAATCCTGACTGAATGACATTGCAGAATATTTTTATGAATAAAATTCAATTTTCACAATATGCCTTATATTCTTGTTCTTTCATACTAATTTGTTCCCGTAAATTCATAATTTTATTTTTACTATCGGTGAGTGATTTATTATCTTTAATCATAATACAATGAAGTGATTTATTACTCTCTCTGCTCAATTCGTCTCTAAGTTCTTTAATTTTACGTTCGAGTTCTACACAGTATGTTTTTTTTATCATCATCTGGAACCTCCAAACATACTATGATATATTACGTATGGAATTTTTAAATCTTTATCAGTATAAAAATAACCATCTGCATCTTCAAATAAATGTATTTTTTCACCATTTTCTAATACATAATAACTGCCGTCTATATTTTGAGTTATTTTATATTTTCCATGTTTGTCTAAATATTTAGTCCCGTCTTTATTACTGTATGTATCACGTTTATTTATACGTGGCGCGGATGAAGAAGTATCTTCGTCCATTGAATAATCAGTCGTGTATGGAATTTTTAAATCTTTATCTACATAAAAATAACCAAAGCGATCAGTATATAATCGTGTTCTCTTTCCACCACTTAATATATAATATATACCATCCTTATTATGTATATTATCAAGTTTGTTTTGTAAATTACTATCTGCAAAATGGTAACTTAAATTTTTAATCCTCATGTGATGTGGTTTACTTTTATATGTTGATTCAGGTTTATCAATATGAGACGTCTTTTCATCCAACACATAACCACTCTCGAAAGGTTTATAATCCATAAATACTTTATATGCGTAATAACCACAAAATGCGATTATAATTACCATAATAAATAACAATATGACCCACAAATAATCACCCATATATATTATATATTATTTTAAATTTTTATAGAAACCATCCATCAGGCACATAATGATTTTTCAAACCTTCATCCGTATAAAGATTACCCATGCTATCTGGATATAATCGGGTGGTCTTTCCTTTATCTGCATAATATCGTATTTCCCCGCCGTCATCACTTCGATATATTTTCAAGAGAGGACCTCCTTCGATATGTCGCTTATGAAAAATGTTTGGATATATTTTTGTAGATTCATCATATTTAGAATTACTGCGAGGAAAATACGAACTATATACCACATACGCACTCACAACTACTAATACAAATAATATAATATAATAATAATATATCGTCCATATATATTGTAAAAAATTGAATTTTAATTATAAATAAATAAATAATTCTCAAATATGGATATTCGTGGAGATTATAAGATGGATACAAATAAACAAATCATAACTGGTAAAACGACATCCAAAGAAAAATATACAGTTTATAAAAATCCAAGTGATATAATAGAACCAAGCGATAAAAAATATCCAATATATGAAATCGACCCTGTTAAAAAAATATACTCTTATAATAAACCATACGTAATGGATGACATATCAGAATCAACAGACGACGCACCAAAATTAATTCCAACGCAAGACCCAGTTTATAAACCCAGTTCAACCCATTATAAACCAGATCCAATTTGTAAATCAGATCCAATCTACAAAATAGATCCAAATATATTAAATGAAACGAAATCTACTAAATCAACCAATAAAATTCCAAATGAATTCACGCACGTCGTAAATACTACCGCTGGTGTAGATGCCGACATCAAGAACGCATATATATTCCTAACGTTTGGTCTTGGTTCATTTATTGACCGTTATGAAACTGTGTCAGACCAACATGCAAAAAATATAATGATGATGGAAAAATTACTTGGAGTATTAGACGTATTTAATGGCATAGTAGGATGTTCCTTACCTGATACAATTGATGCAAATATGAGACGGCAATTGGAAAAAAATTTACGTTTCATTAATCAAGAAACTCATAAATTAATGAATATAATTATAAAGAAATAATTGATTTTTTTTATGTTAATTAATGATGAATAAACATTTTCCATGTATTGAATTTGAAGACGTTAAAGACGTCAAAGAACGTAAAATATACATACAGTGGATATTATATAACTCATATAATAATTCACTAATTGGATCTGGTTACTATGGACAACATTACTTATATCAGTTCGACAATAATTTAAATATTAAAAAACGCGGATTTATAATGTATTCGCAATCAAAAACATCACAGACATCAAGATATATAACCGCATCATCCGTTCAAAACTACACAGGTAATTATCTATTTACAAATTGGCAAACGAGATATATTGTAGTTTATAGTCCAGATTTTAATTTGATGTATTATATCAAAATTACAGATGACATGTATAGCATACGTCGTCGTTTTACTTATGCAATGCCATCAATGTGTAGTGATGTGTATGGAAATATTTATACAATAACGGACAGACATTCCATAATTCATAAATTTAATGAAAAAGGTTTATTTATAAAAACTGCCCAATATTTAAATTATAAAATTTTACGTTCGGATTGTATATGTCAATATAAATCTCAAATTATATCTGCAAATTCATTCCATGGAACATTAAATATTTATGATAATGATTTACGTATTATTAGTAATCATAAGATACACGAGGGAGAAAAAATCGCATTTTATCCAAAATGTCAAAATTTAGATAATTTATTATACATACAATATAATAAAGATATATACTGCTACGATATGAGAAAAATATTACCGGATAATAACAAACCGTTGGATATAATAAAAGTAAATTCGGATGATGTGAGTTTTACAATTGTAGATGGTCGATTGCTGATATCAGAAGAGGATAAATTATATTATCATTAATTTTTTTACAAAATTGAATTTTATAATACTAATAAAATGCGTAGGTTTGATGCAAACGTAGATATCGAATTTATAGATTATAGTATCGACGACCCAACTTATAGTGATGAAATTAAAAACTACAAACCAAGTTTCATATGGATAAATTATAATCCATATAATAATCTACTTATTGGTTCTGGTTGTTATGGGCAAAGTTATTTATATCAATTCGACCATAATTTAAATTTAAAAAAACGACAAAAACAACCATATTTATACGCCACGGTTATGACTGTTCAAAATGGAACTGGTAATTATTTATTTTCGAGTTGGAGAATGAATGAAATTAATGTCTATGATTGCGATTTTAATTTTATGTATTATGTTGATTTCCAAAAAACTCATTTCATAGAGAATAAATATATTCGAGCTCAGGGTGTAATTGAATGTATTCACGGCGATGTGATGGGAAATATTTATAGTATATTTGATTATAATAGAATTGGTTGTATATGCCAATATAATGAGAAGGGTATTTATATGAAACATATAGAATTAGGTAGAGAAGCATTTTCAATTGCAATTTGCGATTTTAAGAGACAAATTATAACCGCGGATTTAAGATGTGGATTATTACAAATTTATGATAGTAATCATGGATTACAGGGTTTATCCACTTATAAAATTTATGGCGGAGGAAAATATGTTCGTTCAAAAATGCATATTGTGGATAATGTAGCGTATATAAAATATGATAAAGATATTTATTGCTACGATATGAGGAAATTATATTCAGACATCGATAGACCAATAGATATAATAAATGTAAATTGTGATCCATCAGATTTCACAATTATGGATGGTCGATTGCTGATATCAAAAGGCAACGAATTATTTTATAAGTAATTTTTATGAGTATTTTTTTTTTAATAAAATTGAATTTATAATACATATTAAAAATGTGTAATAAATATTCAGATATTGGATTTGAAGATTATAATTCTTGTGCCGATGACACAATTAATGCCGATGGCACTATTAGAAAATATAAAATATATCTATTGTGGATATTACATAACTCATATAATAATTTACTTATTGGTTCTGGTTGCTATGGACAGCATTTCCTATATCAGATTAACCACAATTTAAATATTATCAAACGTAATTTTATGAAACAAACAAACCATTTTCCTACATATATAACCGTGTCATCGGTTCAGTCCTATACTGGTAATTATTTATTCACCAGTTGGCAGATGAAATATATTATGGTTTATGACTGTAATTTTAATCTATTATATCACATTTATCTACGCGATGATGATATATGTCGTATGTCAGGTATGACGATGTTTCATAATATATCTTCTATATGTAGTGATTTATATGGAAATATTTACACAATGACAGATAGAAATCCTATTATTAATAAATATAATGAAAAGGGGGTATTTACTAAATCTGTCGATTCAAAAGATGATACATATTCAAATTGTATATGTCAATATAAGTCCCAAATTATATCGCTGAATGTGAACGATGGATTATTGAAAATTTACGATACAGATTTACACAGCGTATCCAATCATAAGATACACGCAGAAGAAAAAAATATATATGATACGAAATGTTATGTTTGTAGTGATTTACTGTATATAAAATACAAAGATGGTATCCGCGGTTATGATATGCGGAAAATTCGCCCCGATAATAATGAACCAATAGACATAATAAATGTAAATTCGGATCCATCGAATTTCACAATTATAGATGGTCGATTGCTTATATCAGACGGTGATAGATTATACTACCATTAATTTTTTACTAATTTTTTTAATAAAATTGAATTTTATAGTGTATGTATAATATATGTAGATACATATTAAAAATGGATAAGAATTCGAATATTAAATCAAATATTAAATCAAATATTAAATCAGATATGAACTTTGTAGATTACATATATAACGAAGATAAACCACATATGTTGTGGATAAATTATAATCCATATAATAATCTACTTATTGGTTATGGTGGTTATGATGAACATAAAGATATGTATCACCTACATAAATTCGATCGTAATCTCAATATAAAAAAACGACAATCTAAATCCGCAAAAGATTTACATATCACATCAAATGCGGTTCAACACTGCACAGGTAATTATTTATTTTCCAATTTTACTATTGGACATATCGAAGTTTATGATTATGATTTTAAATTTATGTATAATATGGATTTTCAAAAACCATTATTATTAGGGGTAGATCCAGCATTGTTGAATGCAATATATCGATATTTATGTATTAATGATATATGTTGCGATGTAGCTGGTAATATTTATGGATTATATGATATGGGTACCGACGTGTATATATGTCGATATAATGAAAAAGGTATATTCTGTAAAAGTATAGAAATAAATCGTTCATACAGTAATGTCGCTTGTGGTTATGGAAAACAAATTATAACAGCAGATCGCATTTCTGGTTTATTGAAAATTTATGATGGTGATCGCTTATGCGTTTTATCCGAATATAAAATACGTGGTTTAGATACATTTATCCGTTCAAAAATAAATTTAGCAGATAACACATTATATATAAAATACACGAACAATATTTACTGCTATGATATGAGAAAGATGGATAATGCAAGTAGCAAACCAATAGATATTTTGAATACAGACACTGATAATTATGATTTTACAATTATAAATGGTAAGTTATTAATATCGAAAAATGGTGAATTATATTATCACAAGTAATTTTGTAAATTATTTAAAATTGATAAACGTTTAATTATAATTGTTTTTTTTACATGAATATATGTCTAGTGAATATCAAACGGTTCCTGAACTGAATTCATTACCTAATGGATGGCATGAGAATGTCGACTCATTAACTGGAAAAATATATTATTGGAATGATGATGGTAGATCACAATGGGAAAAACCCACAAAACATACACAACCCACACAATCCACACAACCTACTGAACAAATTAGATATTCAAAATATCCAGATCATAAAGGTCATCTTAAAATACTTAAACCAGATGAAGAAGATAAAAAACCGGAAAAACCCTATATACGACATCCAGATGTACAAGTTAGATATTCAAAATATCCAGATCATAAAGGTCATTTTAGAATACTTAAACCAGATGAAGAAGATAAAAACCCAAATACACAACAATTTAGTTTCACGGAACCAGATAAAAATGAGCATGCAAAAATAATACCCAAACCAGATGAACCAGATAAAAAAGGAGGATTTCAAAATACACAAATTATTTATACACTGGTGTATATTTTCATAATAATATTCATAATGCAATTACTTATTATTATATTGACACCAATTTTAACCAGCAATGAAATCCATTACACATTAATAAAAAATTGATTTTTTCTAGTTATTATAAAATGGCACGTTATATTAATTATACGCGATGCACAATGGATTTTAAATTTACAATTTCAAACGATATAGATGACACGGATTATAAGACTAATTATCCATTTATAGAAAAAATATTCAATGGCAATTATGAAAATATGAAGGTAGTTGTAAAATGAAATTAAGTAAGGTTAAATTAACTATCGGTTCTCAATTATACATATTAAAAAAGAAAGAATATTATGGATTTAAGAATATAAAATCTGACGAATATATAGATAGATTAATTTATTATTTTCTAATGAATATTTAAAAAATTAGTTAATTAATATTTTATTATTTTCACCGCGATATACAACATCTATCACACGAGTAGTTTTATTATGATAGAAACCCAATTCACTCGTATTAAATTGTCTTAAATGAAATTTAACGCATTTACATTGCGTATTCTTACCATAATTATACATATTACATATATATCGCATATATAACGCCAAATTTGTTTTAATTGTTTTTCTATATTCGCACGTATTAGGACATAACATTAGGCATTTATAAATGTTATGTTTTTTATCATATTTCATTTCATCTTTTTTTCCAAACATTTTATTTTTTCTCAATACTTCTATTATTGAATTTTTTATTCCACATCGCATCTCCGTACATATATTTACCCCGTCGCATATACAATATTCGATATTTTGCATATCTCTTGTTTTGTCGATTGGAATTCCTATTTCGTTGGTGATACAAAATGTGTCATCTATTTGCGTGATGTATTTATTCCTTGTTTCATCCTTGCCTTGAAATTGATAAATATTATAATTATTCATTATATGTTTAATTAATGATTTCTTCACGTTGTATTTTAAATGCATTATTTCCATAAAAATATCATTTATATCCGTGTGATATTCGCAAATCATACTGATTACATTTCTATCTATTATTGTTGTTTTATATTTACTTTCGATATTTGATAATGCTTTATATAACAAATTTACAGATATATTTTTATTATTTGATTTATTTTTTTTCTCTATTGGTGTATTCATCTTTCTACATATTGGAGAATTTTCCATATTAAATAATGAATATATGAATGAATTATATGCCATTGTAGGAAATAATAAATATTCCGTATTTTTAATAATATTCTCACTTGCAGTAAAATTAATTATCATATTGATTGCACTAAATATTTGATTATGAATATCATTATGAATACGTATATTTTTCCATACTACATTAAGCATTTCATCTTTTAATTCGTCAATGCTGTTTATTTTTTTTATTATATATAATTTATATTCGAGATTTTTACCAATATAATAATATGGTTTTGTTATATCTTCTCTATCCCTATTTTTTTTACTTATTTTAATCGGTTTAATTATTTTGAGTTCTTCCAAAATTCGAAACATTGTTTAGAGTATTTTAATAGATTTTAATATAAATTCTAAAAAAATCAATTTTTTTAAAATACGTTTTCAATTAATCGATATCTTATAATTTATACCATCAAGATTTATTTTAAAATTACGAATATTTTTAGATTTGTAAAATGTCATGTCATCTAAATTAAATTGTTTTACGCGAAAATTACTGCGTCTACATTCCACGTCATATATAATATATAGTAATAAATTTATTCGAATAATATAATTCAAATTACATGTTTCAGGACACTGCATTAAACATTTATATATATTATGCCCGTGTTTCTCACCATATTTTATTTCATCTGGACATTCACTGTCTTGTCTTCTATTATATATTTTATGTTCTCTTAATTTTTTTATTATTGGATTTTTTAATTTACATTGATTTATTTCGCAAGTATTTATATCATCACATGTGCAATATTCAGTATTTTTTATATTATCATGAAGACTAAGATTTGGCATTCCTATTTCATTAGTCATACAGAATGTATCATCTATCTGTGTAATATATTTTTTTTTACTATCATGGCATTGAAAACAATAAATATTATAATTTGTTATTAAATATTTAACTAATTTAATCGATACGTTATATTTTAAATGCATTATTTCCATAAAAATATCATATTTATCAACAAAATATCCGCAGATAATACCAATTATATTTTTATCCATTATTGTTGTTTTATATTTACTTTCGAAATCTGTAAATTTTTTATACAATAAATTTGTGGAAATATTTTTATTATTTAACGTATTTTTTTCCTCCACTCGTGTATTCATTCTTCGCATGGGAGAAGAATATGATAAATTACCCATAAAATCCCCATAGTCATAATAACTATATGGATCATACGGCGACAACTCAATCATTAATATATAATCCAAACCCTTAATAAATCCACAATTTCTATATAATAAATTATAATTATTATGTTTATCATTGTAAATACGTATATTTTTCCATATTACATTTATATTCGCATCCATTAATTCATCTACTGAATTTATTTTTTTTACTATATGTATTCCATATTCGAGATTTTTACCAATATAAAAATATCCTTTTGTTTCATCTTCGGTATTTTTATTTTTATTTTTATTTTTCCTTCTACTTATCTTAATAGTATCAATCAATTTAAGTTCTTCTAAAAGTCGAAACATTATAAATATATTATTCATTTATTAATTCAATTTTTTTAAAATTTGAATATTAAAATTATATTATGATGGACGGATTTATTAATTTTCTCGATGAATATAAAACTTTGGATGATGAAAAGACAATAGTAGTTTTTAAAGAAAAACTGAATACTCCGGTCGAATATAAGGACCATTTAAAAAACTTTGTTTTTACCGAAAAATGGTTTTCCACCTTGGACAACATATTGGTAGAATTAGGATATCGCGCATTGGATGCGGATATTAAAATTATCAGAAAAGAGATTAAAAGAAGATTAGTAAATAGAAATAGTCTTAAAATAGAATATTTATATAAAAATAAAGAATTTATAGAATGGATGATACAACATCATCTGTATAAAATAGATATAAAATTATTATCACATTGTAAATTTGATATTGATATAAAATATATAGATAAAAAAATAAAGGATAAAATAGATTATGATCATAAAATGTATATATATCAATCACCATCGTGGATAGAATTATACAGTTTATTACCTTGGATTTTCGATAACGGAAAAAGTTGGATAACCAAACTAGATGACTATTATGAAGAAAAATGTCGATTCAATAACAGTATATTTGCAACTGATGATTTATTTGATAGAACGCAATCCACGGAAACAATAACGCAAGATATAATAGTGCTGAACTTATGGAAATTTCATAAATTCAATCAATTAAATTGGTTGCCACGTAGTAGAATAATTATTGATAACACAGAAGATGGTGGTTGGCGCAGAATATATACCAAAATGGAATGGGGCGAATATAGATGTATAAACGATACATATCATAAAATTTGAATTTATTAAATTATATTATGATGGACGGATTTATTAATTTTCTCGATGAATATAAAACTTTGGATGATGAGAAGATTATAACCAGTTTTAAAGAAAAATTGAGCGAACAAATAACATATAAAGAACATTTAGAAAAATATACCCATACCGAAGAATGGTTTTCTACCTTGGATAGCATATTAGTGGAGTTAGGTTATCGCGCATTAGATGCGGATATTGAAATTATTAGAACCGAAATAAGAAAAAAAATATTAATTAACGTTGATGATTATCTCACTATACAAGAATTATATAAAAATAAAGAATTTATAAAATGGGCGCTGGATTTTTTACCATATGAAATAGATTGGATGTCTATATCAAATAATGATGAAATAATAAATTTTGTAATAGAATATTTAATCTTAAATCCAGATAAAATTGATATCGAAAAATATAGAATAAATTGGCATAATTATAACTTAATATACATCATATCGAATACACCACATCTTTCAGATACCAAAAAATTTTATTTGAATACTCTTAAAAAACATCGCGAAGAACGTGATACATTAAGATATACTGAATTTAATATTAATTTTCCAAACTTCGACAAGTGGGATACATATTTAGGTCTTAGATTAAGACGCATTCATTTAATATCTTCGTGGAAGTTATATGAATTCGGTCGATTAAATTGGTTACCACTAAGTAGATTAAAAATTGAATATTAAATAACTAATTAAGATGAGTAGTTTTATTAAATTTAAAGAAAGGCAGAATAGGCGAAAAAAATATAAACTACACTTTACAAATTATGAATTCACAAAGCAATGGTTTTCCATATTAGATACCATATTAGTAGAATTAAAAAATTACAAAATGGATACGGATATTGAAATTATTAAAAAAAAAGTTAGAAAATTATTAATCGGCGACGATAAAAATAGGAGCATATTAGATAAGATAGATAAGATGGATACAGATAAAGTGGAAAAATCGGATTCAGTGGAAAATTATATAGAAAAACATATTACTATTTATAAAGAAGAATATCACAGAACATATGAAAATGTTAACATATTATATAAATTATATATGACGAGTGAAGAATTTATAAGATGGTTAGTATTACATTACCCAGATAAAATTATATGGGATTATTTATCCAAAAACGAGACAGATTTTGCAGTAGAGTATTTAATTAAAAATCCAAAAGAAATACATATCAGACATTTTGAAAAAAATAAAAATAAAATTGCAATAGATTATATGAAGAAAACTGACTTATACAAACTGCATGAACCAGATGAAGTATTTTTCATAGTAACCGCAGATGGTTATGGAGATAAATGTTTAGCGTTTGAAGAATATTTAAAACCACACGATACCTGTATTCTATCCATGTGGCGTTTATATGAATTCCGTCAATTGAATTGGTTGCCACTAAGCGGATTAATCATAGATTAATTTTTTTTACGTATAAAATTTGAAAATATATTAAATTAATATCATAATGGATAATTTTCTCGATTTATTGAAAGAATACGAATGTGATAAACACGTCATTAGAAATTTCAAGACAAAACTAAACAAAACAGTAAAATATAAACAACATCTTACAAATTTCGAATTTACAGAGAAATGGTTTTCTAAATTAGATTACATATTGACCGAATTAGGATATAGAGCGCTTGATAAACATATCAATTACATAAAAAAGAAAGTTAGAAAATTAATAATATTGGAATATGAAAAAGATGGAAAATACACGCATCATCTTTATTGGTATGGAAATGTTTATAGAATAAATGATTTATATTCAGATGATGAATTTATACAGTGGTTAATACTGAATTATCCGGAAAAAATGATATGTCGTCAATTATCTAAAAGTAAATCAGATATTGCAATTAAATATCTAATCGATAATCCAAACAAAATTTATGAGCGCGAATTTAGAAACAATAAAAATCCCATTGCAGTAAAATATGTGGAGGAAACAAACTTATGTAAAGTGCCAAAACCCAAAGAGGATAGTATATTTATGTTAATAACAAATGATGGAATGGGGGATATGTATTTGACTTACAGGCGGGATCATATAGGATCAGATACTTGCATTCTGTCAATGTGGTATCTGCATAAATTTGACCAGTTAAATTGGTTACCACGAAGTGGTTTAAAATTCTTTCAATAAATTCGTTTTTTTGAAATTTGAATTTAATAATAAATAATACTCTTGATGGATGAATTTATTAATTTTCTTGATGGATATAAAATTATAGGTGATGAGAAAATTATAGTAGATTTTAAAGAAAAGTTGAATAAACCAGTCAGATATTTACCGCATTTTGCAAATTACAAATACACCGAAAAATGGTTTTCCATTTTAGATGACATATTAGTTGAATTAGGATATCGCGCATTAGACGCGGATATTGAAATTATTAAAAAAAAAGTTAGAAGAATATTATTATGTAATGATAACGAGGATAATGTCGGCGCGAAAGAAATAGGAGATAGATTTAATATTATATGTGCTATAAGATATAGAAATGTTACAAAATTGGATAAATTATATTCAGGTGATGAATTTATAAAATGGTTAATGCAGTATTACCCAAATCGAATTATATGGGAATATCTATCTAAAAACGAAACAGATTTTGTAGTTAAATATTTAATTGATAATCCAAATAAAATATATGAGCGTGAATTTAGAGAAAATAAAAATCCAATTGCGGTAAAATATATAGAGAAAACGAACTTATGTAAAGTACCTAAATCCGACCCTAATTATATATTTATTTTGGTAACGAACGACGGCATACCAGATAAATGTCTGGACTATAACGCATATTTATATCCGCATGATACTTGTATTCTGTCAATGTGGTATTTGTATAAATTTGACAAATTAAATTGGTTGCCACGAAGTGGTTTAAAATTCTTTTAATAATGAGACTAATGGATTACCGATTATAGATTATATCATATTTTTTTTATCTAAATAAAGAACAAATATCATACCTATAATTATACCTATTCCTAAATATATATCTGGTATTATAAAACTATAAATTATTATTCCCATACCCATCACAATACTCATAACTAATATGATACTTAGATATAAAGTTTCCGCATTGCTGAAATCCGCTATTTGACGCATTTTATTTAAATGAGATTTATAAAATCAATTTTAATAAATTTGAATAATATTACAATCAAAAATGTTAAAATTATATCTCAATTATATCTTCCATAGTGTTGTGGAAAAGAAGCAGTTGTTCCTTCTGTATTATACAGATTATCAGATTGAAAGTATAAATATAAAACAAGAATAATAAAAACTATAAGTCCAATATGAATGAAACCGACTGAATGAAAAGAAGGTACATTAAAATCATGTCCACTGTAATCTCCGCGTTCCATATATAATATATTTTATGAAAATTTATAAATTATTTATCATATTTATCGTCGTATTGTATGCTACATATTAATTTTTTTTCAAATGTGAATTTCACTGTTGGATTTTTGATTGTATTTGCCAGTCTATAATATGTATGGATTGTATTACCTGATATACTTATATATTGCCTGTTATTCACGTTATCTACAACCATTTTATCCATCAAAATATTTCCCATATCAATTTTATATAAACTAACAGTGGATTGATTTATCAATATCGTATATTCTGGTTCATTCGAATAATGTTTTTTAATAACTTTATTGTATTTTGTAATATCTATCTTGCTATCGATTATTTTTAAATATTCTTCCATTGCAGTTTTTCTATATTTATCTACTATGAGAATTCTTCGAAAATCCGCATCTGTATATTTTGTAGATTTTGATTTTTTATATTTATCCAATTCTGTTCCAGACCAACTTAATTTGTCAAATAAACTGGTTGATTTTGTTGATTTTTTATAACTATTCATATCTTTTACTAAATCTTGGATTGAAGTATCGTGATATAACTTAAATAATTCTTCATCGTCAATTTCTTTCAACATATCTTGTAAATATTCTACAATAAAATATTCCGCAAAGTTTGCACCCTCAGTAATTTTGGAAATCGCCAAAGACACATCTTGGGGAATTTTTCCAAACTTAATATCTATCGCGTATTTATTATTCATATTATCTATTATAGTTAAATCATTTGATGTGTAATTTCCCGCCTGTATTATTTTGATCGGATAATGATTATAAAATCGAATTGACGCTACACTATTGTTATTACATATTATATGAAAAATATACTTCATTACACGCAGTAAATTATTTTCAATATTCGCTTCTATCAGATTAAGAATAATATTCTCGTTATTTTTCGCAACTTCTCCATTTTGCGATCTGCAATTTGTAATGTGTAGATTATTAATTTTATCAATCAAGTCTACAACATCTACAACATCCACACTCACGTTGGTATTTTTATCTACCCTACTGTATTTAACTAAAATACGATCATCTATTCTTAATCCAATATATTTCAACAATGTAGATAATTTAAATTGGATAGGATACGGATACAGATTACCAACATCATTTGTTATTGCATGATAATTTTCGCATATGATATGAAGACATTCATATATTGGCAATTTATGACTTAATTCGCGAACATTTATACCTTGGTTTTTAATTAAAAATTCTATATATTGTGTAGTTCTCGCATCTTGTAAAGAATTCGCTATAAGTTCTATATGCGAATTATCTGCGTAAATAGCAATAATATGATTTTCTATGGCATACTCATAATCAGGATTAAATATTGCCCACCTGAATACATATGAATTTCCACATCCGCGATATATCAATATACACGGCGATTTTATAGATGAATACTTACTATATTTATTATTACTCATCAAGTAATCTAAACTAATGAATTTTCCTTTTTCTTTATTCTTGAATTCTGTATTTTGAAATTTTATGATCGTCGGTTATATCTTCGCCGTAAATCAAACGTATATTTTTTTTGTCGATAACTTCATCTTTAATTTCATTCCTAACTTCATTGCTGAGATATTCCTTAACTTGATTCCATACAATATTACCGACTTGTATATTATGCGGAATTTCCATCAGCGAAATGGAATCCACATATAATTTATTAATGTTATCTATATCGTTCGCGAATATAAAACTATCATCTATGATATATTGTGAATTTAATTCATTTGTGTAATCGACTTTCTGTACCGTGAAAATAAATGTTTCTTGTTTAGTATCGCGAAAATTAGTTCCACAAATCGTATTGCAATCCACTAAATCCAATATTTTATAATTTTTCGCGATATACATTCTTATCTTTGAATAATACACACACGTCATAAAATTATTAGGTAATACGAAACTCAGTATATCGCCAATATCAAGAATACTCATTGATTTTAAAATGAAATAAATGAATATATTTGGTCGCCCAGTCAAAATATCTCTATAAGTGGAATATAAATCCGCGTATTTTTCGACAACATCTTGTTTTTTCATTACAAAATAAGGAGGGTTGCCTATGATTATTTTTATGGACTCATCCACTTCTCTCTTTAATTTTATATCATCCAATTCTAATTTTTGGTCATTTGTTTCTATTTCGCTTTTTAAATCTATCGTCAAATAATCGGCATGTATTATATTTTTACCTAATCCGTTCATATAATTACAAATATCTATGTTGTTTTCGATGCCAGTGATTTTCACATCTGGAAAATTTTGTTCAATTGTATTTAAAAATTCACCAGACCCACACGATGGTTCGATAAAATGTGCAATGTGAAGATTATTTTTCTCTGTATATTTTTTAATAAATTTAACTATATAATTAGTTATTGTAGTCGGTGTGAAATATATCCCTTGCGATCGCCTAACATTTAAATCTAACTTTTTATTTAATACGTAAGAATGTGTAGAGAAATCGGACATAATATTATATTTAATTATGGATTTATATTCAATTTTATAAATTAAAAATTTGAATAAATATTACATTAGATAATAAATTAGATATGAGTTATAAACCAAGTTATAAACCGAGATATAAATTGGATTTTAATATAAAATTAAATAGAATAGAAAATAATAAAATATATACGGAAAATTGCGCGACTTGTAATAATGAAAATGTATATATTGTGTTCAGCGAAATATTTTCACATACAAACTTTCGAATATGCACAATATTACCAAATAATATAATATATACTTGTTCAACCAATAAAATATCCACACATATTAATTACCTATTACTACATCGCACTACTGACAAAATACATAATTATATCAAATTAAATAATATATTGGAGTGGGAAATAGATTATTTAGATTTCATAGTTAAACATATTATTATGCATAAAAAGCAAAATAAATATTTATGGCATATATATAATAGTTCTGTGGAATATTTGAAACAATGCATTATAGAAAAAAAACAAACTGATATAGATGGTTATAATGAAAATGTTATCAAGGAATTACAAAATTTATTAAATAAAGTAAATAATCCATAAATTTATCTGCAGATCTTTCCGTTCTATGATGATTTAATTTATAATATTTTTTTATCCTATCATATTTTGAACTTCACCGTTTTTCCATCTAATAAAACGTTTATATCCATCGATTACCGCACCTATCATTGTGCATATTCCACCCACCAATGCAACTATAAAATTAATTCTATGCTCCGATGGAAGACAAAAGGATATCATCATTAATATTAAACCAATAAGCATAAGAAATCCATCTATGTAATAAATGTCCATTCTAAATAGAATGACGTGAATTATTTTTAATCAAAAAAAATCAATTTTTTAATTTATGTTTTTTCCATATGTTTATTATTTAATTCCACTTCTCCAATTATTAAATCTCTAATGTGAATATTTTCTCTGCGTATCATTTCCCGATACACAGATCGTATTATACTACATACAATACATATAAATAACAAACTAAAAACAACTACGAAGAATATTCGTATTTTAATGGTGATTATTTTCGATAAATCTGATGCAAAATATAATATAAGAAATAATGCAAGACTTATGAAAAGTAATAATATTACTCTCGACATAAATTTATTCCTCATCATATCTCCTCGTATATTCATTTTAAATTATAAATAGTATAAAATCAATTTTTTGCTAATTATTTTCCTCATTTTGTCTGCGGATTTCATTTAATAATTCCACATCTCTACGTGCCCAATTCGTATAGATTAAATTTCGCCTATCGTCTGTTTCTTCTCTCCACATCCTATAAATGTCTTTTATGACGCCTATACAACCTATAATGAGACCAATAACCATCAACCAAAATCCAATATTTAAATTATAGAAAAACAATCCTAATATCATTAATACAACGCCAGTTAATGCGAATAACACATCTATTAATTTTACGGGCATTTCAATATGAATTTATTAATTGTAATGTAATCAATTTTTTAATTGGCGTAGATTATTCGATTATAAAATATTTTCCAAATATGAAAATTCCTCATCTTTATAAACTAATAATTTATCATCTACTAAACTTATCGTTGAACATTTTAATTCATCATATTCCAGAACGAGATTTGGTAATTTTCTCATATCCAACACATATGTATGGTAAAAATTATGTAAATAAAGATAATCACCATTCGTAAAAATTTTATTATTACAAGCAGTATAATCAATATTTATTTTATATTTGGATATGTGATTTAATTCCAAATCGAAAATATTCAATCTGGATCCATATGTATCCATCGATAATATCTGATTATTATATGTAGTACTACATATTAAATTTATATGTATAAATAAATTTGACAAATCAATATTTGTATGTTTTACATATAATCCTTTTTCGTTATATTTAATAATAATATTTGTATCTGCTATATTTGTCGAAAGACGACCTGAACAATAAATATTTCCATATTTATCACTACATGTATAACTAACAAGTGGACTATAATAGTATGGTTGTATATGAGTATTTATGTCGTATAAATGACCGAAATATTTATCATATATAAAAATATGCGAATTATTTAAACATGTGTAAATATAATTTCCTGTATATTTTTGTACCCCAAAATATAAATTATTACTACTGGGAATTAATTCCGTATTTTGTTTTGTTATTTTTAAATTATTTTTATCTACTTGAAATATTGATGGATGATATTCAGATTTTATTAATATAACATCTGTATATTCATTATATAATATCCATTCTATATATTTTATTTTATTCTTATTTTGTTTTTCAGAATAATTTTTAAATTGAATAGAACGATCCATAGTAGTTATTAAGTATGATTATAAATAAGGTAATTAAATCAATTTTTATATCAAAAAAATAATAATTATATTAATCGCCATCCCCGTCGCAATCGCCAATTCCACCACTACAACAATCTCCGCAACAATGCGTATTAGAATTATATGTATCATCTTCTTTATCTAAACGATTGTGAGGAATTTCATAATATGTAGAGCAACATCGCTTAATCATTATTACGATACATAATAATGCAGATATTACTGAAAATACTATTGCTATTATATTCCACATATATTCATTGCTATTCAATTCTATCATTACAACCGATAACATAATCATAATAAAACTGATGAAAAATACACTTAATATTATACAACATGCGTTATTTTGAATTAATTTATTAATTTTAGTTTGTTTAATTTCGATTTGTTTAGTACTCATTATAGTTAAATTTATATGTCATATTTAATCAATTTTTTATTAGAATTTATTCTATATGTATTTTTTCATTAGTATCTATTTCACACATTTCACGCATTTCACACCTACGTTTTTCTATGTTATGTAAAGACCATATAAGTGGAACTATACTTGCAGATATCATTATTACCAACAATATATAATTGATTATTTTCAATATATTATTATAATCGTCGATATAATTTGAATTTATTACTGCACTCAGTATTGAACTCAATATCATACTACTATAAAATATAATTCCAATCAGTAATTGAGTATAAATACTCAAATTATCGACGTATTTAATTACTTTATTCCACCAATAACACATTATGTTTCCTAATAATTATTAATTAAAAATCAATTTTTTACTGATATAATTTTAGTCCAGACATTGGTAATAATTTCAATTCATCCACCATACGTAATTTCCATTCTGCAAATATATTTTTATTATATTCTGCAAATTTCCATTCTAAATTTTTCATATCAACTAATCGAATGAAATAATCAACTGCGTGTATATTCTCATTTAATATAAAATCTTCTAATCTAACTTTATAGATATTTCGAATACAATAACGGACTGCATTTACATTCTCATTTTTTGTAAAAATATGCCAATTAATTAAATCAGGATGTTTAATCAGATAACTGACTGCAATATCTGATTCATTTCCAGAAAATTCATAAACATATATATCATCTAATCGGTTATGTGGTTTTTCATATCTTTCAATGTAATAATGAACGGCGATGTCGTTTTTATTTGTAGGACACAGCAAATAAAACGGAACATTATTTTCCTCGCAATGTATGACACAATAACTGACTGCCGTAGAGTTTTCATTTTCATGAAACCTATCCCAATCAAAATCTACTTTACTATATTTTCCAGTTTCTAATATATGGATTATATATCTCACGGCGATATCTGCTTCATTCAGTATATAAGAAGAATCCATAACAAAATCTATTACATCTTCCATATTTTTAATATTATAACTATCCATCGATAATATAAATTCTTCCGTGATGGTTGGTATAAATTCCACAAGTTTTATATTTTTATTTTGTATAAATATTTCAAATTCAATATACTCCGGATTTTTAATTAAATATTCTACTGCTAAATCATTTTCATTAGCGCATAATGCTTCCGTTTCCGCGGTGCTATCGAAATGAAATTTTTCAGAAGTGATATGTCTGATCGCATTATCAGATACATTAGATGAAAAATCCCAACCATTATCCCCATTACTACGATGTTTAATCATATACCCCACTGCTAAATCATTCGCGTTTTCTTGAAATGTATATTCGTCGATTTCATCTAAATGTTTTAAGCAATATCCAACTGCAATATCATTATCAAGTCCGGAAAAATAATACCAATCTATTTTTTCTGGATGATTTTTGATATAAAAATTAATTTGCTCTATCGTATTGGTTATTTTACCTTTATCATCATGCGATGTATGAATTTTTATGTGATTTATAGATTTACATTTACCATCTTTAATATTTTGTTTATTTTGCAGATTATAGTATGTGATTATGGTATTAATATGTATGCGGTCTGTTATTAATTTTTTTAATTCTTTTTTTATGTAATTTATATCCATATCCAACGCTCTATATCCTAATTCTGTTAAAATAATATCAAGTTTAGCGAACCATCTACGATTAAATTTAAATTTTCCAAGATGCTGTTTATATTTTATCGGTTTATTAATTTTATTTTTGAAATTTGCAATGGTTTGCCTATCTTGGTCATCTGTTTTATTTTCTTCTAAGAAGTCGATAAATTCGTCCATCAGTGTTAATTTATTAATTTATAAATTTCAAATTTAAAAAATATAATATAATGTCAGTCTACGTATATATTGTAATCATCATATTATTATTGTTCGTAATTTTCGATCCACAACTGTCAAATTTTATAACTTTACAACTCAACTCCACATCACCCTGTGATAAAAGTGTGCTGGAACGAGCAGAAAGTAATTTAAAATTTTATCGTGATGCGCTATCTACTGGTATGCTGCCAAATAATAAACCCGTAACTGTTGAGATGATCGCATCAACATTTCCAGATGGAATTCGATATAATGAAAATATAATAAATTATGTTAATAAAAATTGTAAATCATAACATTAATTTACTTTTTGGAAACCAATTCAATTTATTAAAAGAAGTAATTTTATCAGCGCAGATTTTTTCTACGATAAGCAAATATTTATAATCAGCAGGTTTATTATTTTTAACACAATACTTAATCGCCAAAATATTATCATTTAATCTAAAATCATCCCAATTTATTTTATCTGGATGTTCCAATAAGTATTTCACTGTAATATCTGACGCATTATATGAAAACATAACCCAATCAATTTTATCTGGATGTTCCAATAAGTATTTCACTGCAATATCTGACGCATTATATGAAAACATAACCCAATCAATTTTATCTGGATGTTCTAATAAGTATTTCACTGCAATATCTGGCGCATTACATGAAACCATAACCCAATCAATTTTATCTGGATGTTCTAATAAGTATTTTACTGCAATATCTGATTTATTTGAGGAAAACCAATACCAATCAATTTTATCCGGATGTTCTAATAAATAACGAACTGCAATATCTGATTTATTTGAGGAAAACCAATCCCACTTAATTTTATCTGGATGTTCCAATAAGTATTTCACTGCGGTATCTGACGCATTTTGTGAAAACAAATACCACCTAATTTTATATGGATTCGTAATTAAATATGTTAATATTTCCAGATTATCACTACGTGATAAATATCTGTTATTGGTTAATAATTTTTCCACATCATAATCTGGATTTATTTTATTGATATGTATTGTATTTGTTAATTTATTAACTAACCAATCCACAATATATTTAATATCCGCATCGAGTGCGCGATAACCTAATTCTATTAATATATAATCAAGTTGTTCAAACCATTTATCCACAAATTCAAATTTATCGAGATGTAATTTATATTCGATAGGTTTATTAATTTTCTCTTTGAAATCTGCTATGGTTTGCAGATCTTGGTCATCTGTTTTATCTGATTTATATTCTTCTAAGAAGTCAATAAATCTGTCCATTCTTAATATATTATCTATAAATTTCAAATTTAAAACATCATTAAAAAAATGATTTATTTATCCTAAGATTTAATGATTTAGTAATTTATTGGTTTAATAAAGATGTTTTCATTAGAATACAATACGTATTTAGTTACAAAATGGAACCACGATACATCGAAGAATAAACAAAAATTAGACAGTTGTTTTGATATTTTATCAATTGACGATGAGGAATATAAAAAACATATAAAAAAAGTAAATAATAATTTACTCTTCAATATAAAAGAAAGCGAAATAAACGAAATACTTAAAAGTATATTAAAACACGCTGATAATAATGAGATAGATGTTTTAATAAAAGACGCAAATAATAATACATTCAGCGCAGTGGTTTATTATGTGATGGATGATCGATGTGATGATTCCGGACATATGAAAACGATCACAGATGAAATCTTTATTTATGTTGATTTAAAATATAACGTTAATAAAATTAAATTCAATCCTCAAAGTAAATATACTTTGAAACACGAAGATAATATTCATAGTATTTCGCTTACACAAAATAATTTATCAATCTGTGCCCGTAGTAGTTTATTTACTAAACCTGTTTTATTTAATAAAAATAAACACTCCGTATCACAATTTAGATGTTGTATATGTCATTATATTGATAATAAGCGACGTAAAGAAGATGAACGTATCATAAAATACGGTTTGGTGAAACATATAACGCTGGAAAAAATAATAAATATTCGATATAAACATTATATGTTATCATTCGAACATAATGATGAAAATTATTATTTATTTGTGATGATTGAATATGACAAAAATAAATATAAATCCGATACTGATTCAAATACTTGTATAATTTATCCCGCAGATTATAATCATGTAGGTGATTATCTTATCAATTTTTACGAGACTATCACAAGTTTACAAAAAATAAATATTGTTCTTTGCTCAGTCGGCATCGTGCAAAATTATACGGATGGCACTTTAACAATTCACGCAAATGAAAAATTTAAAATAACCAATTGGGCAAATCATTCATCCGTTTTTAGATTTCATCAATCTCATCATAAGTATATGCCTATTGAAGTAAGTAGAAAAAGAACAAAAGAACATAATCAATCATCCAACACTAAACGTATAAAATATAATAATATCGATACTATAAATAATACAAATATTACTATGCATATAATTAATAGTAATAACACCAATAACGCAAATAATACTGATAACGCAAATAATACTAATAACACTGATAACACTGATATTAAGACTAATGTATCGGATACAAAGAGCAAGAGTACTAATGTATCGGATACAAAGATTACTAATGTAATATCGGCGGATACCAAGACTAGGATTGATTTAGATAGTAATTTTGCACCAATACAAAAAATTAATACGTTGGAAGATTTTCTTAAATATTTACAATTGGAGAAATATATGAAAAATTTTATTCAAGAAGAGGTGGAATTGAGAGATTTACCATATTTATTAGAAACTGATATCGGTAAATTACTTGATAATAAAATGGGTCCAATAAATAGATTTAAAGAAGCGGTGAAATATATCCGTATTAAATTATAATATTAATTTAGATTTTGACAGTTAATTTATCAAAATTTAAAAAAAATAATTATTAAGGGAATTGATTCGCGTGTTTTACGACTGTATAACCATATAAACCCATTGCAATTAAAGCAGTCATCATAGCACCATTAACCATCTTATCATTATGATTTTCTTTTTCTTGTTTCTGTCTTTCTTTTTCTTGTTTCTGTCTTTCTCTAATTTGCATTTCTCTATTTCGTATTTCTCTCCGTATTTCTTTATTTTGCATTTCTTTTTGTTCTTTTTCAATCTCATAACATTTAAATAATAAGTTTAAATATTTTTCATCGTTATATTTTTTTAGTATATCTGTTTGACCATAATCATTGTTAATTTTTCCTCGCAAATTTCCGCAAAGTAGGTCTATACTATCAGTCATTATTATGGATTTTCATATTTTACTAAAATAAATTTCAATTTTTTACAATTGCATTTTTGACATCTGCAACCAATTTAATTTATTAAATGCGATAATTTTATCAGCGCTAATTTTTTCCACTATTAATAAATTTTCATATATAGTGTGTTTATTATTTTCAATACAATACTTAACTGTATTAATATTTTTATTTACTGAAAACCATTCCCAATTAATTTTATCCGGATGTTCTAATAAATATTTCACTGCAATATCTGATCTATTATTTGAAAACTGACACCACTTAATTTTATCCGGATGCTCTAATAAATAACGAACTGCAATATCTGATTCATTTCTTGAAAACCATTCCCAATTGATTTTATCTGGATTTTCTAATAAATATTGAACTGCAATATCTGATTTATTTCCTGAAAACCAACGCCAATTAATTTTATCTGGATACTCTAATAAATAACGAACTGCAATATCTGACGCATTTATTGAAAACCATTCCCACTCAATTTTATCCGGATGCTCCAATAAATAATAGACTGCATTTTCTGATTCATTTTCTGAAAAAGTACGCCAATTTATTTTATTCAGATATTCTAATGAGTATTTTACTGCCATATCCGACTTATTACCTGAAAACCAATACCAATTAATTTTATCCGGATGTTCAATCAAATACGTTAATATTTCCAAATTATTATCATGCGATAAATATCCGTCATCAGTTAATAATTTTTCTACATTATAATCTGGATCTATTTTATTAATATGGATTGTCTTTAATTTATCAATCAACCAACTATGAATATATCGAATATCCTCATCTAAACAACGATATCCTAATTGTGTTAAAATAATATCAAGTTGTTCAAACCATTTCTTATCAAATTTAAATTCATCAAGATGAGTAATATATTCTATCGGTTTATTAATTTTCTCTTTGAAACCTGTAACAATTCGTTCATCTGTTTTATATTCTTCTAAGAAGTTGATAAATCCGTCCATTCTTAGTTTATTAATTTAAAAATTCAAATTTAAAAAAATAAAACTACGGATATTTATAAAGTTTCAAGTATGCCATTCCCATCATGGATAATACGGATGCACTCAACATAGCATAGGTTCTTAACTCTGCATTTTTTTCTCTATCTTTTTGCTCATCTATTTTTTTCTGTTTTTCTTCAATTTTATGACAAGTAAATATTAATTTATGATATTTATCATTAAATTTTTCAGTATATTCACGATATTCATTAGTATCGTTGCCAGAAAGATAAGGACAACTTCTTCTTATACTTTTACACATTTCTAACATAAAATCACCATTATCAGTCATTATGAATTATTTTTATATATTCTACTAAAAAAATCAATTTTTTACATACCGCAACTGCATATTCGATTTTGGCAACCAATTTAATTTATTAAAAGAAGTAATTTTGTCAGCGTGGATTTTTTCTTCCAATAGTAAATATTCATAATCAGTGATTTTATTATTTTTTATACAATACTTGACCGCCAAAATATTTCTATTATGTGAAAAATTTACCCAATCTATTTTATCCGGATGTTCAATAAGATAACGAACTGCGGTATCTGCCTCATTTTGCGAAAAATCATCCCAATCAAAATATTCATCGTCGTCGTCATCTGTAATATGATGTTCTAATAAATATTGGACTGCGGTGTCTGATTTATTTAATATAAACCAATTTATATCAATTCTTTCTGGATGTTCAATCAGGTATTTTACTGCCAATTCTGCACTATTTAGTGAAAATTTATGCCAATTAATTTTATCTAAATTCTTTAAACAATATTGGACTGCGTCAATATTTTTATTTTGCGAAAAACCACCCCAATCTATTTTATCAGGATGAGTATGGATTAGGTATTTTACAGCGGTAGGATTTTCATTATTCGAAAAATAATACCATCCAATTTTATCTGAGCGTTCCAACATATAACTAACTGCAATATCATTTACGTTCTGCGAAAAAACCCACCAATCAATATCTACATGTGCATCATCATCTAATTGTATTTTATGCGTACTATGTTTGATACAATATTTTACTGCTATATCTGATGTATTTTCGGAAAATCTATAATTAATTTTATGCGGACAATCATCGATTAAATATGTCAAGATTTCTAAATTAGTAGATAATGATAAGGTTTTATTTAATTTTATTAAATTTTTCACATCATAATCTAAATCTATTTTATTGATATGGACTGCGGTTATTAATTTATCATTTAACCAATTGCGAATATGATTAATATCCGCGTCGAGTGCTCTATAACCTAATTCTGTTAAAATAATGTCAAGTTGTTCAAACCATTTCTTATCAAATTTAAATTCATCAAGATGAGTAATATATTCCACCGGTTTATTAATTTTATCTTTGAAATTTGTGATAATCTGTTCATCTTGACCTTCTATTTTATTTTCTTCTAGGAAATCAATAAATTCGTTCATTCTTAGTTTATTATTTTATAAATTTCAAATTTAAAAAAATAATTTACAATTGCATTTTTGACATCCGCAACCAATTTAATTCATTAAATTTAGCAATCTTCCATTCGGTGAATTTATGATACATTAAACCGAATTTAATTAATTTTTGATTATTTAGTAAATCTTCAACTGATGGAATTGTTTCTATTAAAACTTTGCTATATATTTTACGTTCATTTAAATAATTAACCGCAGTATCATTTTTATTATATATAAAACTATCCAAAAGGATTTTATCTGGATTACAGATTAGATAATTAACTGCAATATCTGATGTGTTTATTGAAAAACCAATCCAATCAATTTTATCTGAATGTTCGATACAGTAATGAACTGCATTAATATTTTCATTTTGTGAAAATGAACGCCATTCGATTTTGTCCGGATGTTCTATCAAATATTGGACTGCAATATCTGACTTATTATATGAAAACCAATACCAATTTATTTTATCCTGATTTTCCAATAAATAATGAACTGCAATACTATTTTCATTACTTGAAAAACCCCATTGATCAGTATTATTTGGATGTTGTTCAATTAAATGATGGACTGCAATATCTGACCTATTATATGAAAAATTATCCCAATAAATTTTTTCTGGATGCCTAATTATGTATTTTACCGCAATATCTGCATCGTTAAATAAAAATAATTCCCAGTCTATTTTTTGCTCGTGTGTAATCAGGTATCTTACAATTTCTACCATATTAATATTTGAATATTTACCATAATTATGATTATTATTTAATCGTTTAATATTTGTTTTGTATATTTTATTATATGTGGTAATAATTTTATTGATATGTGTATTGTGAATTATTTTCGTCAATTCTTTTTTAATGTAATCGATATCCGCATCAAGTGCGCGATAACCTAATTCTATCAATATACCATCTAATTTTTCGAACCATCCTTTTGTAAATTTAAAGTTTGCCAGGTGATGTTTATAATTTGGAATCGGTTCATTTATTTTATTTTTAAATTTTGTAATCTGTTTTTCGTCTTCTTTATCTATTTTATATTCTTCTAAGAAATCAATAAATTCGTTCATTCTTAGTTTATTATTTTATTAAATTCAAATTTGAAATTCAAAAATAATAAAATAAGAATGGACAACTTTATATTATTTCTCGACGAATATGAAACCGAAGACAGTAAAGAAATTGATATTTTTAAAGAAAAAATTAATAAAACCGTCGAATATAAATCTCATCTCGATAAATTTGAATTTGTGGAGAAATGGTTTTCTGTCTTGGATGACATATTAATAGAATTAGGATATAGAGCACTTGATGCGGATATCGATTATATTAAAAAAGAATTAAAAAATAAAATATATGGCATTCATATTGATAAAATAGATAGCAAATCACCGATTATCGATATGATACCATCTATACGATATGAAGTACTATATAAATGTAGTAATATAGAAATTATAAAATATTTAGTTAAAAATAAAGATAATATTAAATGGGAGAGTTTTTCATACAGTAAAAATACCGAAGCAGTTAAAATTTTAACACAGCAATATCCGAAATTAATTTATTGGAAATATCTTTCAAATAATGTATTAGATATTGCAGTTCATTATTGTATTAAACATCCTGATAAAATAGATTGGAAACAATTTTCACTGAATACAAATCCAATTGCAGTTGAATATTTAATCCACATCTGTCCTGATAAAATTGAATGGGCGAATTTTTCATATAACTCAGCAGATATTGCAGTTCGTTATTGTATCAAACATCCTGATAAAATAAACTGGACACAGTTTTCATGGAACTCAGCAGATACAGCAGTTCGTTATCTAATCCATACTAATCCTGATAAAATTAAGTGGAAAGGATTTTCGTTGAATGCAAATGATTTGGCAGTTAAATATTTAATTGAACGTCCTGATAAAATCGTATGGAAAATTTTTTCAATGAATACGAACGATTTGGTGGTTGAATATTTAATAAAACATCCTGATAAAATAGATTGGAAAGAATTTTCAATAAATTCAAATAATACAGCAGTGAAGTTTTTAATTGAACAGCATTCTGATAAAATTAATTGGGAATTTCTCTCTTTATATAATAAAAATATTAATGCGATTCGTTATTATAATAATATAAGTACTTATCATCATAACTATCGTCAAATTTCAAATCATACATACTTAATTGTAGATGAATTTATATATAATGAAAAAATTACTTCTTTTAATAAACTAAATTTATTACCGAAATCTGGAATGCAGTTATAACTTAGAAATAGTATGAATAATAAAAAAAACAGATTATAATATTACTCTCGATTTTGGCAACCAATTTAATGAATTAAATACGTTATTTCTCCAAATGATAGATAACTCATATATTCCCTCATCAAACCAGTCAAATTTATCTTGATTTTTTAAACAATATTCAAATGTGTAATCGAATACTCCACATGAATTTTTAGAAACATTTAAATGCTCATTACCATTCTCATCTAATCTCGATGTATCGCTCCAACTATATTCCAAATCGATAGGATGTGTTTCTGGATATTCTGCGTCGTGAATTTTCACAGATGAAAGCGCTTCATTTAACGTTTTATCTTTCTTTTTCAATTTTACTTTTGTCGATTTAGTATGAAGTTTGCTTCGTAATTCTACATAATCTAATTTATGACCATCCAATATATGACAATTAATATCTAACAATTTTGGTAATTTTGGTAATTTGATTTTATTAATTCTATTATTTTCATTATAACAATCTATAATTTTATTTATGTAAGTATTTTTTAATAATTTACATACTACATTTTCTACAAATTTTATATCCTTATCTAATGCTCTATATCCTAATTGAGTTAATATATTATCAAGTTCGTTGAACCATTTTTTATTAAAATCATAACACATAAGGTGTGGGACAAAATCTACGTGTTGATAAACTTTATCTCTAAAATCACTATATGTTTTATTGTCGCAACCAAATTCTTCGAGCATATCTAAAAAATTATCCATCATTTTTAATTATTTTATATATATTTACATATTATATTCAATTTTTTAAATTTGAAATTTGTAAGTAAATTAAATACTGGATTAATAGATGGAGGGATTTATTAATTTATTAGAAGAATATAAACAAGATGACCAAGATAGTCAAATTATCGCAGATTTCAAAGATAAAATTAATAAACCAATAGAATACAAACAACATCTTAATAATTTTAAATTTGATAAAGAATGGTTTTCTATACTAGATGACATATTAGTAGAATTAGGTTATCGCGCCCTTGATGCGAATATTAATCACATTAAAAAGGAATTAAAAAATAAAATCTACGATACGCATATTGATAAAATAGATAGTTCATCTACAATAGTTAATTTATTATCAGTAATAGAAAATAAATATTTATCTTCAAACGACAGTCCAGAAGTTGTAAAATATTTAATCGATAATCCAGATAAAATTGATTGGAATTGGTTTTCAGTAAATGATTCAGATATTGCAGTGAAATACTTATTGGAACATCCAGATAAAATTTATTGGAATCGGCTTTCAGTAAATAAGTCAGATATTGCAGTGAAATACTTATTAGAACATCCAGATAAAATTTATTGGGATAGATTTTCAGTAAATGATTCAGATATTGCAGTGAAATACTTATTGGAACATCCAGATAA
>ERZ1292625.1141-Hain-H41-01um-R1-1141-length-33908-cov-6_pt1 | contig 33908 bp, 41 predicted proteins | sample MGYA00564400_ERZ1292625 | MGnify/ENA primary metagenome ERZ1292625 (study PRJEB36523, sample SAMEA6512639) | groundwater metagenome | collected 2019-01-08 | study: AquaDiva: Metagenomics assemblies of 32 groundwater samples
CCGGGTGAGCGCGTGCGTGCAGGAGCTCGGGTCGACCGGGTGGTACCTGGTCGACGTCGCGGTCGAGGTGAGCGGGCCCGTGACGGCGGTCGCGGGGATCCTCCTGTCACCCGACGGCACGACCACCTCGTACGCGGGCGACGTGAGCAAGCGGGTGCTCGCGTGGGGCGTCGCGGCCTACGACCTGCCCCGTGCAGCCGAGACGGGCTTCGAGTCGGGCTACCAGAACGACGCGTACCTCTCGGCCCTGACGGTCCCGACCACGGCCCTCCCCGCCACCTTCCTGACGTCGTACGCGGACCCGCACGGGTACGAGGACTTCGAGACGGCGTGGGCCAACTTCCCGTTCGCGACCGAGCTGGCGGGTGGCGTCTCCGCCCTGTTCGACGAGGACATCACCCCCGAGACCGTCGAGGACTTCGAGGAGGGCTACGCCAACGTGCCCTACTACTCGACCCTGACGGGGGCGGTGAGCGCGTCCTTCGACGAGGACTCGACGCCCGAGCCGGTCGAGGACTTCGAGGACGGCTGGTCTGACGACAGCTACACGCTCACGTTCGCCACGTTCGACGTCGGCGCGGCGTTCCAAGCAACCGTGGAGGACTTCGAGGAAGTGATCCGCGACAAGACCTACACGGTCAACCCGGCGACCGACGTGTTCACCAGCATGGGGCACGGGCTCGTGGATGGGACCCCCGTCTACGTGCTGCCCCCCGCCGGCGGCGAGTTCCCCACGGGGCTGAACCCGACCATCCGCTACACGATCGACTTCGCCACGGCCGACACGTTCAAGCTACGTGACAACGACCTCGTGCTCGTTGACGTGACGGATGACGGCGTGGGCGTGCAGCGCGTTCGCGCCGACGCGGCGTGGTATTGGAACGACCTGTTCTACAACGAGACCCTGGACTAGAGAGAGCGGGACAAGATGAGCCAAGCAGACTGGGCAGTTCTGGCGGGCAGCCTCTCGGGCGGTGGCGTGGCTCCGCGCGGCGTGACGGCCGGGCCGACGCCGCCGAGCGGGGGCGGGGGCTTCGTGCTCGGGGTCAACCTCCTGACGAACACGCCCGGGAGCGTCGGGTTCTACGCGACCCCGCAGGCGCCCAATACCAACTTCAACCCGCTCGTGAAGGGCGGGACCATCCGGGCCGCGATGCAGCGGTCCCTCGGCGGCGGGCTCACCGGAATGGCGGCCTACGCCTTCATCGGCCTGGGCGGCACGAACGTGGCGGACGCGGCCTACATGCTCGGCCTCTCCGACGGTGACCCCTGCCACATCGAACTGCGCAAGGGCATCCTCGACGTCGGCCTGCCCGACGAGGCGGTCAACCCGACGGGCCCGAACAAGATCCTGCGCCAGTCGACCGAGGTGGTGGCCGTTGGCGCGTGGGTCCACCTGCGCCTCGACATGATCGTCAACACGAACGGCGACGTCATCCTCTCGTGCTTCAAGAACACGCTCGCCGTGACCGCCCCCACGTGGGTCGCCATCCCCGGGATGGGCAGCTTCAACGACGACGCGCTCGGCATCGCCACCGGGACGCTGCCCTACACGGCCGGGCGCGTGGGCGTGGGCGTACGACTAGAGGACGTGGCACGCCGGTGCCTGTTCGACCACTTGGAAGTGGCCAAGCAAATTTGAGGATGGCCGACCCGTGCCCGTCCTGACCGCATGGACCGCCGCGCTCGGCACCTCGCAGGGGTGCGTCGAGCCCGCGAACGCACCGGCGTTCGACGGTGCGCGGGTCTTCGTCCTGGGGGACGACCGCCCCGGCGTCACGCGGCGGCTCACGGTCGGCGACTTCATCGAGGTCGAGCAGCTCGGCGACGTGACCGGCGTGCGGTTCGTCCGCTGGCGCGCGCACGTGCGCGCCGCCGAGTTGATGCCCGGGGACCTCGCGTGGGCCCTGCGCCTCACGCTCGACGGCGCTCCCCTCGTCGAGCACGTGCTCTACCGCGAGGTCGACCTGCTGGACGTGGCCGTCCCGATTGGCGCGGCCACGGGGGACCACCGAGTCGGCGCCCGGCTCGTCCTGACGGGCTCGCCCGGCACCGCCGAGGTCGAGCTGCCGGGCGTCTACCTGGACGGCGTGGCGCTCGACTCCGTGGCCACCGGGCTCGTGCTCTGCAACCGGGACCCCGGGCCGGGCGAGACGGGCGTCCCGGTCGACCGGGCGATCCGCCTCGACGTCATCGACGCGGCCGGAGCTACCCCGGTCAGCTCGGCCCTCGTGCACGTCGACGGCGTGCTCGCCTACTCCGGCGGCGTCTTCCAGCCGGGCTTCGACGGGCCCGACAGCGCGGACGACCCGACCATCGCGGGCGGGTTCGGCCTGCGCATCGTGATCGACCCGACGAGCCTGTACTCCTCGGAGGCGCCCGTCAGCGTGCGCGTCGACGTGGGACTCGACCTGAACGAGACGTACTCGTTCACCGCCGAGGACGTGTTCGCCCCGTCGGTCGTGGATGTGCGGGCGATCGAGCGGCGGGTCGTGCGAGTCACGTTCTCGGAGGACGTGCGCCAGGACGACCCGGGCGCGGCGAACGACGCGCTCAACCCGGACAACTACGCGGTCGAGGTCGCCTCGACGAGCCTGCTCGACGGCCTGCCAGCCGCGGCCGTGGCGGTCGAGTCCGTCGAGGTGGAGACGAGTCGGTCGGTGCTGTTGCGCACCGAGCAGGAGCCGACCCCCGGGGCGATCTACCGGCTCACCGTCTCGGGCGTCGAGGACCTGGCCGGGAACGTGGTGGCGTAGCCATGCCCGTCGACCTGACCTGGCCCCTGCTCCCCGGCGGTGACCCCGCGCTCTTCGTCGGCGGCGCGTGCGAGGCCGTGGCCGGGCGCGACTTCGACGTCGAGTCGATGGTCCCGGCGATGAACCTCGCCGAGGACGAGACGGAGGACCTGCGCCGCTTCCTCGCGTGCGTGCAGGAGGTGGTGGACCTGCTCCTCTGCGACGTCGACCGGTGGACGCGCACGCTCGACGTCGACGTGGCAGACGAGCCGTTCGTCGACGCGATGCTCGCCGACCTCGGCAACCCGTTCGCCTTCGACCTGGACCTCGCGGGCAAGCGCCGCCTCGCGCGCATGCTCGTGCCCGTCTACCGGGAGAAGGGCACGGCCCCCGGCATCGTCAACGCGATCCGGTTCTTCACCGGCATCGAGGTCACGCTGAGCTACCCGGCGTTCGACGACGTGTGGCTGCTCGGAGTCGGGGAGCTGGGCCCCGACTCGCTGCTCGGCACGAGCGACTCCGCCACGCGCTACAGCTACCGGATCGTCGCGCCCGTCGTGCTGACGGACGCGGAGCGCGACGCCATGACCCGGCTCGCTACGTACATGCACCCGGCGCACGAGCACCTGCTCGGCATCACCGAGCCCCCGCCCCCGCCCGTCGTCCCCGACGACTGGGAGGTGGGCCTGTCTCTGCTCGGCGAGGGTTCGGTGCTGCACTGACGCTCAGAAACTGGTACGTTTTCAGGAGGCCCCAACGTGAACCGCAAGGACTACTACTTCCGCCAGCTCGTCGCGGAAGACGAGCTCGACGACGGCTTCGAGGGGGCGGAGGCCGCGGACCGCGCGATCGTGCTGGACGGGGGCTTCCTCGGGGTCGCGAACGGGCTCGTCGTCGCACCGGCTGCTCCGCCCGACCTCACGGTCGACGTCGCCGCCGGCACGTCCTACGACAAGCTCGGCGAGCGGTGCCGCGTCGCGTCGACCCAGAACGTCGACGTCTCGGTCGACTTCAACAACGTGCCGACGGCGGTCGCGGTCGCCGGCAACGAGAAGTGGGTCGCCGTATTCCTCAAGTTCGCGCGCGTCCTGACGGACCCACGGCTCGACGGCAACAACAACACGGTGTTCTTCGACCGGGCCGAGTCGTTCTCGTTCCACGTCGTGCAGGGCTCCGAGGCGCTGATCGGCACGGCGACCAAGCCGGCGTTGCTCGCCGACGGCATCCTGCTCGCGGACGTCTACCTGGTGCAGGGGCAGACGACCGTGGTGGGCGGGGACCTCTCGACCTTGCGGCGCGAGATGGCGTTCAAGTACTCGGCCGGCGCCTACTCGGTCGCCGTCGGCACGGCGGAGGAGAGCGACGCGGCGCTCCTCACGATCATCAACGGCATCGTCGCGGCGGGTGCCGCGGGCGTGTCGTACGCGGGCAGCGGGCCCAACTGGGCCGACGCGACGGGCCTGACCTCTGCGAACGTCGAGGCCGCGCTCGACGAGGTGGTGGCGGACCTCGGGGGCGTGACCGGCGCCGACAAGGTCGGCTTCACGTCGGGTGGCGCCCTGTTCTTCGACGGGACGGACCTGTCCGCGTCGACGACGCCCCGCTACGCGATCGACGCGATCGTGACGTTCCTTGGGCAGTCGACCGACGCCCTCCAGGGCGCCAAGCGCGTGGGTATCGGCGCGCGATCCAACTGGGCGAGCGGCGAGACCAACCCCGCCGGGGTCAGCGTCTTCGCTGCGATCGAGAAGATCATCACCGACCTCTCGTCGTCGATCGTCGTCGACAAAGGTGCCGACTGCATCGGCTGGCGTTACGCTGCGGCGGCTTGGGCGAACGGCGATGACTTCACCGGCGTCACTGACGTTGGCGCCGCGACCTACAAGATCATCTTCGACCTCGACGACGCGACGGGCGTTGGCGCGTGCGGCGCGTCGCGCGTCGGCTTCGCCCCGCAGGGCAACATCGCGGGGGATACGGTCGAAGAGGCACTTGTCGAACTGGACGGGGAGAAGGGCGGCCTCGCGCTCGATAACGTGTGGACGGGCGCCAGCACGCACACCGGCGTGCTCGTCCACTCGGGCAACGGCGGACGCACCGTCTACCGCCTCGGGACGGTGCCCGACGCGAACACAGACCTCGACGTCGCGAAGGACTACTGGCGCTGCGCGGCGCCGACGGTCTCGAATCGGTCGCACACGATCTTGCACACGACGGGCACCACGCCCATCGCAGGCGACACGCTTCGAGTCACGCGCCCCGCGAGCGGGACCTTCGCGATCAACCTGCGACGCGAGGACCTGACGGTCATCGCCACGCTCGACGCGAGCACCCACGCGACGGCCGAGCTCGTGTTCGACGGGACCGACTGGACGCTCGCCGGCTATTCGCCGGGATGCACGCCGGGAGCCGGCGCGTGAGATGGACGTCGCCGATGCGATCCTCAAGGCCCTCACGGGCTACGGACTCCCCGGCCTGGTCATCGGGGCGCTTTGCTTCTGGATCTTCCAGATGCAGAAGCGGCTCGACGCCGTGCACGACGCGCGCATCGAGGACTCGGTCGCGATGCGCGACCAACTGCTCAAGTACCAGGACGACGCGCACGACCTCGCGGACCGCATGGAGCGGGCCGCCGAGCGGATCGCCGCGAGCGCCGAGAGCATGAAGGGGACGAGGCGATGAGGACCACCAAGAAGCGGGCGCATGACTCAGGCGAGCACCCGTCGGTGCGCGGACTGCACGACGCCATCGCCGCGGGCGAGGCGCGTCGCGCCCAGCGGGCGGCCCAGCGGCAGCGCACAATCGAACGGATCGAGCGCGCGACGGAGCCGCCTCGCGAGTCGTGGCCCGCGCTCGTACCGGAGCCGGCGTCGTGAGCGAGCAAGACCTCGCTGCCGTGCTGGCGGCCCTGCGCTCGCACGCCTGGCCCCTGCTCGCCGCGCTCGTGATCGGGGCCATCGTGCGGCTGCTCAAGGCCGACGTCGGCTGGACCCCGACCGTGCCGCCGAACTGGCGGGCGGCGCTCGCCTTCGGGCTCGGGCTCGCAGGTGGGGCGGCCGAGGCGATCGTGGCGGGTCTGGCCATCGACGAGGCGATCCTGCGCGGCGCCTTCGCCGGCGTCGCCGCTATCGCGGGTCACAAGCTGCTGGTCGAGAAGCTACGTAGCGGGCGCGAGCTGTTCGCCCCGGTCAAGGTGGCGGCCGTGCCTGCCGGCTACGCCGACAAGCCGCCCGAGCCACCGGAGCCGAAGCAGTGAGCTACTTCGGCTGGCCCCTCACGGTCGTGCTCGTCCTGGCCATCTTCGTCCTGACGCTCTGGCAGCCGTCGCCCGAGGAGCGTCGAAAGGAAGGGCGGCCGTGAGGCTCCCGCTTCCCCTCTGGCTCACGGTCACGGGCTCGCTCGTCGGCTGCCCGAGCTACGAGGCCGTCAACACGGCGCGGGCCGCCCAGATCATCGCGGGACGGACCATCTCGTCGGCGTGCTCGACGGTTGAGGCCGTGAGCCGGGCCGACATCATCGCCGCGTGCGACGTCGCGATGGACGTCTACGACGCGCACGAGGCTGCCGTGGCGGCGCTCGCCGCGCTCGTCGAGGCGGACGCGGGGGCCGAGAGCATCCTGACGGCCACGGCGGACGTGGCGTGGGCGGCCGCCAAGCTCAAGGCCGCGGTCGAGCGCCTGGAGGCGATCCGATGACCGACGCTCGGGAGGCCGTCCTGGCCGTGGCGCAGCGGCTCCGCGAGCGCGCGGAGAACGCGGACCGGACGGCCGCGACCTACCAGGCGAGCGGCTACCCGGCCGAGGCGGTGCGCATCCGCGAGCGCGCCGCGACCTACCGCGCGGCGGCGGCAGAGACCGAGGAGATGGCACCGCCGGCAGACACCGCGCTGCTCGCGTGGACGGTTCCGGCAGGGCCGTCCGCCGCCTACGTCGCCGAGCCGTGCGGCGATCCGTCCTGCCCGCTGCCGCACGTTCGCGGACCGGTCACCGACCACCTCGGGGTCGACTACATCGGGGCGCGCTGATGGTCGCCGACTACTACCCCACCGTCAGGGCCTTCTCGTGAGCCTCGGCAAGTGGGTCGTCGAGGGCGTGGTCGCCGCCATCCAGGCGATCGCCGACTTCGGTCGCGGCCGGCCCGTGCCCGAGCCGGAGAACCCGCGGGCGAGGGTCGAGGCCGCGCGCCGCGCCGCCGCCGCCAGGAAGGCCCAGGACGCGCCGCTGAGCGGGCCGGGCCCCAAGGACCCGCCGGGCTAGGTCGGGCCGCCTGGGCGCGCTACAGTGGCCGGCATGTACCTCATCGTCGCCGAGCGAGCCGTCGCCTGGCTCGTCGCCCTGATGGTCTCACTGGCGCCGCCGGCCAAGATCGTGGCCCGCCCGACCTACCCGGGCTGGGGGGAGACGTGCGAGCAGCGGACCGAGCGATACCACGCGCTCGCCGAGGCAGCCGTCGGGGTCGCGCTCGACCCGGCCGAGGCCCCGCTCTGGGGTGGTCATGACGGGCGCGTCCGCACGGCCGTGACGCTCCTCGCACTGAGCTTCAAGGAGTCCGGCTGGGCGCGCGACGTCGACGAGGGCCCCTGCTACCAGGACCCGCGCAACCCGCGGCACTGCGACGGCGGGCGCTCCGCATGCGTCATGCAGATCCACATCGGGGCGGGCGCGACGCCCGAGGGCTGGACCCAAGCAGACCTCTTCGCCGACCGGCGCAAGTGCTTCGCCGCCGGCCTCCACGCCGTCCGGCGGAGCTTCGGGGCCTGCCGCCGGGCTCGCAACGCGCCCGAGCACCTGCTCGCCGCCTATGCGTCGGGCGTGTGCGAGAAGGGGCACCGGGAGTCGACCGAGCGCCTCGCCCTCGGCGAGCGGCTCTGGTCGCGACGGGACCGGCCGAGCTTCCGCTGACCCCTCCGCGATGGCCCGCGCGAGCCGCCGCGTGCTCTCGACCGACCCGTGGTGGGTCGTAGAGCGCGAGCGCAGCCGCGGGCGCGCCTGCCTCTACGTGATGCGCCCGTACGAATCGAGGGACGACGCGCAGGCGGCGCTCGACGACCTGCTGCTACCCTACGGGGCGGACCACGCGTGGCGCCGCCGGCTCGGGGTCGAGCAGCGCCCCCTCACCCGAACGATGGCGGCGCGCATCGCGCACCGCCGGAAGGAGAACGAGACATGAAGGCGAGCGAGATCGTCAAGGCCAACCCGAACCGGGAGGACTTCGAGCGGGCCGTGCTGGCCGCTCGCGACAACTGGCACCTCTGGCCCATGATCGAGGTACCGGTCGGCGTCTCTCCCCACCGGGCGAGCATCTTCGTCGCCGCCGACTACTTCACGATCGGCGAAGAGGGCGACCGCATGCGCTGCCCACTCTCCGGCCCCGGCGCGCAGGCGGTCGCGGACGCGACGCAGATGATGCTGCCGACCCCGAAGATGGTCGACGCGATCTGGCGAGCGGCGAGGACGAAGCTCGTCCCCATCACGGGCGGCGAGGTGGGTATCCGCATCGCGACCGAGGACCAGTGCTCGCCGCGCGCGTTCGCCGCGCACGACGTCGCGATCGCGCGGCAGCTCCACCTCCGGCCCGACCCCGACGTGCCGGGGCTCGTCGCCGGGCACAAGAAGGACGTCGTGCTGACGAATCGGCTGACGCGCGAGTTCCGCGCCGCGACGGGCTTCGGCGGTCCCTCGCAGGTCGCGATCTACGGCTGGCACCGCCCCGGCGGCGTGCCGATCCAGCCGCTCTCGACCGTGCACGAGGCGCGCTACAGCGACTACAGCCACGGGGTGCGGCTCGTCTCACCGACCATGATGCTCGACGGGCAGCCCGTGCCCGTGGCGGACGTGCTGGCGTCGTCACTCCACGCCGGGCTCCTCTCGTACGAGGGCGTGCTCACGGCCCTGCGCCTCCCCTCCGAGCCTCCCGCGACGCCGCCGCGCGCCGCCCACCCGTCCGAGCAACCGCGCACGCTGCGGGTCGGCTCGCGGGGCACCGACGTCGAGCGGCTCCAGCGCGCGCTCGGCGTCGTCCCGGCCGACGGCCTCTACGGGCCGCGGACGGGGGCGGCGGTGCGCGCTTGGCCGGCGGCGCGCGGGCTCGACGCGGACGGCATCTTCGGTCCGGCGAGCTGGGTCGCGCTCGCGCACGCGGCGCCGACGGAGCCCCCGCCCCCGCCGACTCCGCGCAACGACGTGCCGGTGGTCGGGGACGAGCCCGACGTCCCGTTCGTCGAGGCGCGCAACTTCACGCGCGTGCCGGCGGGTACGCCGCGCAAGGTCGACTGGGTGGTCATCCACTCGATGGAGATGCCGGAGAAGGGATCCACAGCGGAGGCGTGCGCGCGGATGTTCGCCTCGACCGACCGCCTCGCGAGCGCGCACTACTGCGTCGACGCGGACTCGACGGTCCAGTGCGTGCGGGAGCGCGACGTCGCGTTCGCCGCGCCGGGCGCGAACAGGGCGGGGGTCCAGGTCGAGCACGCGGGCTACGCGAGGCAGACGGCGGGCGAGTGGGGCGACGCGTTCAGCGCGGCGATGCTCGACCGCTCGGCCGCGCTCGTCGCGCGGGTCTGCACGAGGCACGACGTCCCGGTCGTCTTCGTCGACGCGGAGGACCTGCTGGCCGGCGAGCGCGGGGTCACGACGCATGCCGAGGTCTCGCGCGCCTGCTACCTCGCGCACCGTCGCGGGCTCGCGTCGAGCCCGTTCGCCCGGGCCAAGACCGACCACTCGGACCCCGGGGTCGGGTTCCCGATGGACGCCTACCTGCAAAAAGTGCGGGAAAAACTGACGTGATTCCACGCACTTAGCAAGATTCGCAAGAAAAGATCGACATAGGGGCTTGCGTTTCGCGCTAATCGGGCTATTCTCTCCCTTGCCGCTTGAGGCACCCAGGAGAGAACCCCGATGAACGCCCCCGCCCGCCGCATCCACTTCACCGACGCCCTCACGATCGTCCTCGGCGACGCCCCGCAGGGTCGCTCGCTCACCGCGCTCTTCTCCCTCGCCGACGAGTGCGAGCGGCTGGACCTCACCGCGAAGACGGTGGCGTCGTGAGCAGCTACGAGGCGGCGCCCGCCACCCTGCTGCTCGCCACGCACTGCGCCTGCTGCGGCCGGCCGCTCGTAGACGCCGTCTCGGTCGAGACGGGCGTCGGCCCCGACTGCCGCGCCCGCCACGGCTACCTCGCCGACGCCGCCCCCGAGGCGCGCGCCGAGGCCAACGCACTCGTCCACGCCATCGCGGTCGAGCAGACCGGGCCCGGCGTCCTCGCCGCGACGGCCCGCCTCGCCGCGCTCGGCTTCGTCAAGCTCGCCGCCCGCGTGGCCGACCGGCTCGGGCAGGGTGCGGTCAGCGTCCGCCGCCACCCGTGCGGCGAGCGGCTCATCGTGGTCGCACCCTACGACGCTGAGGCGGTCGCCGCCTGGCGCGGACTCCCCGGACGACGCTGGGAAGGCGGCGCCAACGTCGTGCCCTGCGGCTCCGAGGCGGCCCTCCGGGCGCTCCTCGCGGCGCACTACCCCCTGTCCCCCGTCTCGCTCGACGGGACGCTTCTGGGCCTCGGGGCGAGCCTCTCCGCCCCCCTCTGCGCGGCCCCCTCCCCCGTCGCCCCGGCCCCGCGCAAGGTCTCGCAGGCGAGCGGCCCGGGCTTCCCGAACCGCTACCCCGGAGCGTGCGCGGCCTGCGGCGCGAGCGTCACGGACGGCGCCGGGACGACCTACAAGAACGGCGGCTGGCACTGCTGCTGCGCCGCCCCGACCTGCCGCGCCGCGTGCGGGCTCGACCGCCCCGAGCCGACCCCGCCCGCCGGCCCCAAGGGCCCCTCGCCGAGCGACGCGGCCCGCGTCCGCGCGACGGCCGCCGGCCTCTACCCCTACCAGGCGGACGGCGCGGCGTGGCTCGCCGGGCGCGCCCGCGCGCTGCTCGCGGACGACATGGGCGTCGGCAAGACGGCGCAGGTGCTCGCCGCGCTCCCCGCGGGGGCGCGCGCCATCGTCGTCTGCCCGGCCTCGCTCAAGTACGTCTGGCGCGACGAGGCGAAGCGGTGGCGACCCGACCTGACGGTCCGGGTCTGCTCGGGCAAGGGCTCGCTCGTCGCCCCGGTCGAGGGCGAGGTCGTGGTCGTCAACTACGACGTCGTGACGGAGGCGGACGCGCCCAAGGCCGCGGGCTGCCACCTCGTGCTCGACGAGGCGCACGCGGTCAAGAACTACAAGGCGAAGCGCACGGTCGCGCTCCGCGCGCTCGCGACGGCGGCGGCCGCATCCTGGCTACTGACGGGCACCCCGATGCTCGGCCGGCCGACCGACCTCTGGGGCGTGCTCGGGTGCGGCGACCTCGGCCGTGCGGCCTACGGGTCGTGGGGTCGCTTCGTCGACGACTTCGGCGGGTGCAAGGACAAGTGGGGTCAGTGGCACTGGAGCTCGCGCCCCTCGCCCGAGGCGGCGACGAAGCTCCGCTCGGTCATGCTCCGCCGGACCAAGGCGGAGGTGCTCCCCTCGCTCCCGCCGATCCGCGAGCGCGTCCTGACCCATAACGGCATCTCGTCGCAGCTCCGCGCCGCGATGGACGCGATCGAGGCGCTCCAGGAGGAGCGCAAGGCGCCCCGCGGACAGCTCCCCGCGTTCGAGGAGATGAGCGCCGTCCGGGCGATGCTCGCCGCGGAGCGGGTGCCGGTCGTGCTGGAGCTCGTCGGGCAGCACGAGGAGAGCGAGACGCCCCTGGTGGTCTTCTCCGCGCACCGCGCCCCGGTCGACGCCCTGCGCGGGCGCGAGGGCTGGGCCGTCATCACCGGCGACGAGTCGCCCGAGGAACGGGCGGACGCCGTGCGTCGGTTCCAGGCGGGCGAGCTGCGTGGCATCGGCGCGACGATCAAGGCGGGCGGCGTCGGGCTGACCCTGACCCACGCGAGCGACGTGCTCATGGTCGACCAGGAGTGGACCCCGGCGCTGAACGCGCAGGCGATCGACCGGGTGCGGCGCATCGGCCAGGAGGCGGCGAGCATCCTGGTGACGCGGCTCGTCTCGGACCACGCGCTCGACGCGCGGGTCGACGCCGTGCTCGCGGCGAAGCGTACGCTCATCGACGCGACGGTGGACGGGGTGGCGTCGTGAGCCCCGCGGCGGTCCGAGAGAGATGGCGCTCGCGCTCGACGCCGAGGGCCGGCTCGGCGGCCACGGGGTCAGCGCCCCCTGCGCCGACGGCGCGTGCGCTGCGCGCGCTCGCGAATGCTGACGCCCGCACCCCCGTCGTGGTCGTCGACGGGGAGGCCCCGCCCGTCGACCTCGGGTCGGCGTCGTACTGCACGACCCCGAGCGGCAAGACGATCGTGCACTCCCCTGGCGCGTACGGGTGGCGCTTCGTGCGCGTCCCGTCGACGCGGCGGGTCCAGGTCGGCCGCCTCTGGCTCGTCGCCTGGCGCTGCGCCGGCGGCGTGTTCGGGGCGCGGAAAGAAAAGACTTGCGTTACTGGCGCAACGTGCTAGAGTGTCTATTGTAGTCCCCTTCCCCCTGACCCCAAGGACCCACGAAACCCATGAAGACCGCCATCCTCCGAGCCTCCCTGTTCACCCCCGCCGGCCGCGGTCGGTGGGGCCTCCCGCTCCTGTTCTGGGGCGAGCCCGGCGTCGGTAAGAGCGCCGTCCTGCGCGAGTGCGCCCGCGCCGCGGGCCTCCCCTGCGAGGTGCTCAGCCCCGGCGAGCGGGGCGAGGGCGCCTTCGGCGTCGTGCCCGTGCCCGCGCGAGACGACGCGGCCGTGCCGCGCGGCGCCTCCCGCGGCCCCGAGGCGCTCGCGCGCCTCTCGTCCACCGTCCTGACCTACCCGCGCCCCGAGTGGACGCGGCAGTTCGACGAGGCGCTCGCGGGCCTCGTCGTCGTCGACGAGATCACGACCTGCCCCCCCGCGCTCCAGCCCGCGCTGCTCGGCCTCTTGCTCGACCGCCGCGTCGGCGGCCACTACCTCGGCGACCGGGTGCGCGTCGTCGCGGCGGCCAACCCGCCCGAGCAGGCGGCGACCGGCTACGACCTGCCGCTGCCCGTCGCGAACCGCGTCGCTCACGTCGCGTGGGGCGCCCCCTCCGTCGAGGAGCACGTCGCCTTCATGCTCCGGGGCGACGCCGCCGAGGACGCCGCCCCTGCCATCGACCCCGTCTCCGAGGAGGCGCGCGTGATGCGCCTCTGGCCCGAGGCGTACGCCCAGGCGTGCGGCCTGGAGGCCGCGTTCCTGACGCGCCGCCCGGCGCTCAAGAACGTCTGCCCCCCCGCGGGCGACCCCCGCGGCTCGCGCGGCTGGCCGAGCGACCGCTCGTGGGAGCACGCGACCCGCGCCTTCGCGACGGCCGCCGTGCACGCTCTCACCGATGTCGAGCGCGACGAGCTCGTCGCGGGCTTCGTGGGCGACGGCGCCGCGGGCGAGATGCTCGCGTTCGCCGCCGAGCAGGACCTCGCCGACCCCGCGGCCGTGCTCGACGGTCGCGAGTCGTTCCGCCACGAGGCGAAGCGCCTCGACCGCACGGCGGCGCTGCTCTCCGGGTGCGCCGCGCTCGTCGTGCCCGCCGGCGCGGCCAAGCGCGCCGACCGCGCGCGCGCCCTCTGGGACCTGCTGGGCGCCTTCGTCGCGGGGGGCGCCGACCAGGACGTCGCGGTCCCGTGCGCCGCCGCGCTCGTCCGCGCCAAGCTCCACACCGCCCCGGGCGCGATCAAGGTGCTCGCCGCGATCCAGCCGTTGCTCAAGGCCGCGGGCGTCACGCCGGGGAGCGTCTCGTGAGCGCCGCCATCGACGCGAACGAGGAGTTCCGCCGGGACGTGCGGCACGCGGCCGAGCGGCTCCGCGCGCTCGGGCTCGACGTGGTGCCGCTGTCCGTCGCGGCCGCCATGCTGCCGGAGCTCCGCGAGTGGCGCGAGGTGGCCGACTACGTGCAGCGAAGCCTGCGCGGCCGCCGTATCCGCCGGGGAGACTCGCAGTGAGCGCGCGCGCCCAGGAGGTGCTCGCGGCCGGGCGGCTCATCGCCCTGCGCGCCGCGCCCTACTTCCGCTCGATGCTCCACTCGTTCGAGTGCCGCGAGGCGCCCGGGCTCGGTACCGTCGCGTGCACCGTGCGCGGCATCCTGCTCTACGACCCCGAGTGGGTCGCGGTGCGCACGCCCGCCGAGATGGCCGGCCTCTGGGCACACGAGTCGATGCACCGCCTGCTCGGCCACCACCATCGCTGCGGCACGCGCGACCCGCGCACCTTCAACCAGGCGGGCGACCTCGCGATCAACCCGGCCGTCGAGGAGATGGGCCTGACGCTCCCGGTCGGCGACGCGCGCGGGCTCTACCCCGCCGACTGCGGGTTCGACCGCGGACTCACGGCCGACGCGTACTACGACCTGCTGTCCAAGGGCGGAGGGAAGGGGGGCAAGGGCGCAGGCGACGGCGAGCAGCCGAAGGCCGGCGGCGGCTGGTGCGGCTCGGTCGCGGGGCGCCCCGTCCCGGGCGAGCCCCCCCCGACCGAGGGGCGGGGCGACGCGGCCCAGGCGCGCCTCGTGCGCGAGACGGCCGACGCGATCCGCGACCACGCTCGCGCTCGCGGCACCCTGCCGGCGGGCCTCGCCCGCTTCGCCGAGGAGGCGCTCGCCCCGGCGCGCATCCCGTGGCGCACCGTGCTCGCCCGCCGCGTGCGCGCGGCGGCGGCGTGGAGCGCGGGCGCGGTCGACCACCGCTACGACGGTCCCGGCCGCCGCCAGGCGGGCATCGGCTACGGGGTCGGCCTCCCGGTCCTACCCCGCCTGCGGGCCCCCGTGCCCCGCGTCGCCGTCGTCGTCGACACCTCCGGGTCCATGAGCACGGACGACCTCGCCGCCGCGCTCACCGAGACGCGCGGGGTGCTCGCGGCCGTCGGCGCCGCCGTCGACTTCGTGGCCTGCGACGCCGCGGTGCACGGCGGCGTGCGCGCCGTCCGGTCGGTGAAGGAGGCGGCGGCTTCGCTGCGCGGAGGGGGGGGGACCGACATGCGCCCCGCGCTCGACGCGCTCGCGGCGCGGCGCCCCCGGCCGAACGTCATCATCGTCGCGACCGACGGGTGGATCGGCGACGCCGGCCCCGCGCCCGCGTGGGCGCGGGTCGTCTGGCTGCTCGTCGGCAAGAGTGCGCTGCAGACCCCGCCCGCGCCGTGGGGCGACGTCGTGCGCGTCGAGGAGGTGTCGCCGTGAGGACCGTCGCGCGCGACAAGTACCTACTCCGGGATGCACCGAAGAAGCCTCGTCGCTGGTGGCAACATGGCGACTACGCCGAACGCCGCCTCGCGCTGCGGCGGCTCCTCGACGTGCCGCGCGAGGCGTGGGACCCGCTGGCGCCTGAGTGGGCGCGGTGGGTCACGGACGTCACGTGCCCCGGGTCGTACGCCGCGCGCTACCACCGGGAGGTACTCGCCGCGTGCCGCGTGCTCGCGCGCGACCCTGTGGCGGCCGACGCGTTCACGGCCGTGCGGCGGCTCGACGGGGACCTGCGCCGCACGATCACGTGGTTCCGCGCGCTCGCCCGATGCGACACCCCACCCCCGCCCGTCCGCACGGTCGAGCAGAAGGCGGCGGAGCGGGCCGCCGCGACCCCCGCGCTCGTGGCCAGGCCCGCCGCCCCCTCCCCCCCCAACCACGCGCCCCCCGAGGCCGACCAGGCCCCGGCGGAGAGGCGCGTCGCCCGCTGGCGCGAGAAGGTGCGCTACTACGAAAAGAAGACTTGCCAATCGGGCGGGACGTGCGCATGATGCCCAAACGGTGCGCCGCCTGTGACCGACCCGCCCCGACCGCGCTCTGCCCCGCGTGCGAGCGCCAGTTCGACCTGACCTACCAACCCCGACCCCAACCCAAGAAGAACCGAGGAACCATCATGAACGCCACCCCCGAGACCCACGCTGCCGCCCCCGCTCCCGTCGTCGCGCCCCCCAAGGCCAAGAAGGCGAAGCTCCCCAAGACCCCCAAGCCGAAGAAGGAGAAGGCCCCCCGGGCGCCGGGGGTCGTCCGACTCGTCACGCGCCCGCGCGTCGCAGCCGTCCGGCTGACCAAGCACCTGCGCTCGCTCGCCAAGATCGACTGGGACGCGTGCGGCGCTGACGGCGCGCGCGGCGCCATCGCCGTGCTGGAGAACGTCGCCGCCAAGCTGCTCGTCGCCACCCCCGCGCGCCGCTCGTTCGGCGTCGGCGACGACGTGGCCGTGCGGCCGAAGGCGCGGGCCCACTGCGCCACCCTGCTCGACGCGGCCGACATCGACGCCCCGCTGGTCGTGGTGGCCGTCCGGGGTAACAAGGTCGTCTGCCAGACGGCCAGCGGCGAGAAGTGCCTGCTCCCCCGCGCCCACGTCGTCGCGGTCGCCGAGGTGACGTCGTGACGCCCGCCGCCGTGCTCGACCTCGCGGCCGTGCCCGCGGCCGACCCCCGGGCGGAGGACGCGCTCGCGCGCGTGCGCGCTGGGCTGACCGCCGTCGTCGACTCGCCGCGCTACGCGGGCCCCTTCACCCGCTCGCACACGAACGCCGCCGCGTCCCGCTTCGCCGAGACGATGGACGACCTGACCGGCATCGTGATGGACGCGAGCCTGGCCATGCTCGCCGACGACGAGGACGCGCCCGAGGCGGCGCGGCTGGAGGCGGTCGTCGCCGCGCTGAACGACCTCGCCGGCGACGCCGTGGAGTGGGAGGTGCCGTCGTGAGCGCCGCCCAGGTCATCGGCCACGAGCACGCGCCCGTCAACCTACTCGCCGTCACCGAGGCGGTGCCCGACGCGGGCGCGATCGTGTGGTGGCGCCTCTCCGGCGACGTCACGCTCCTCGCGCTCGCGGCCGCGTGGGAGGCGGCGGGCCTGCCCGACGTGGCCCTGCCGTCGCTGCCGGGCGACGCCGCCGCGCTCTCCCACGCCGTCCACTCGGTCGCCGAGCGGCGCACCCTCTCGCGCCCCCTCGCCGACGGCGGGCGCGCCCTCGTGCGCGAGCACGCGGACGGGGCCGACCTCGACTACGACGTGTCGTTGCGCGCCCGGGTCAGCGAGGGCGGCGTGCTCACGCTCGACCCGCCGGACCACCCGGACGCGGCGACGGTGCGCGACGCCTTCAATGCCGCGCGCCAGAACCTCGGCGAGGGGCGCGTCGGCGGCTGGCTCGTGCGCCTCGTCGCCCGGGTCGACGGCATCCGCCTGCGCGACGGCGGGGGCGTCTACTTCGTCCCGGCGACGCGGGTTGCGGAGTGGCGCCGGATGGCGGGGGCGCTGATGGCCGCGCACCCGGCCCACCGGGTCAACCTCGTGCCCGCCCTGCGGGCGGAGGACGCGGTCGCGGCCGTGCTCGACGCCCTCTCGGTCGAGGCGGACGCGACCGCCGTCGAGATGCTGGAGGGCGTGGACGACCTGACGGCCCGGCGGACCGAGGGGCGCGTCGCGAGGACCGAGGCGATGCTCGCGAAGGTCGCGCGGTACGAGGCGCTGCTCGGGCAGAAGGCCGGCGACGTCGCAGGCCGGCTGGAGGCGCTCCGCGGCTCGCTCGCGGCCGCCGCACTGGCGAAGTTCGCGGCCGAGGAGGAAGCGGGTGCGTAGCGTCTTCGCAGAAGCGTCCATCCCGCCACCGCTGCGCGGGATGGACGCCCTGCCCGTCACCAAGGGCGACCTCATCGAGGTGCTGCTCTCGGTCGGCGTGCCCCCGCGCTACGCGCTGGCCCCCGGCGCACGCGTGCGCCGGGAGCGCGTCTTCGTCGCCCCCGTCTGGGTCGTGCTCGTCGCCGAGTCGATGCGCAGCCTCGCCCGCTGGGAGGAGCGGTTCACCCACTTCTACGCCGCCGCCGTGGACGACGAGGAGGTGCGGCAGGCCGTCGTCTCGGTCGCCGCGCTCGCCGCCCCGGCGTCGCGGCCGAGCGTCCGGCGGGACGCCGAGCGGGCGCTCGTGCGCGACATGATCCGCGCCTGGGAAGTCTCCCACCCCTGCAACCCAACCCCAACCCACAAGGACCACACCCCATGAGCATCGATCAAGACATGGCCGCGACCGTCGCGGCGCTGACCCGGCACTTCACCCGCAGGTGGTGGTGGGCCGACCCCGACGACGTGCGCCAGACGGCGTGGCTCGCCGCGCTCTCCGTCCGCTCCCGCTTCGACCCGGCCAAGAGCAAGACGGGCAACATCCGCCCCCTCGTGCGCGCGGCCGGCGCTCGCCAGGTCGAGGACTCGCTCGTATTCGCCGGCGCCCCCGTCTCCGCGTCCTACGGCCGGCGCTACCGGCTCGTCGGCCTGCTGCGCGCGCCCGTCGAGCGCGTGGACGACGGCCACTCGGTCCCGAGCGGGGAGGACGCGCTCGTCGCGTGGGAGGAGGAGCGCGCGCTCGTGCGCCGTCGCCTGCGCCTGCGCGCCCGCCTGCACGCGCTCGGGCTCACCGCCGAGGTGCTCGACGCGATGCTCGCGGCACGCCCGGGCAAGTGGCGCGTGCGCGAGCGCCGTGCGGCGGCCACCCTGCGAGCGGCCTACCCCGACGCGAGGAGCGTGCTGCCGTGACCCTACCCATCGTCTCGATTCCAGTCGGGGTGCTCGTCGAGCGGCCCGGCAACCCCAACCGGATGGACCCGGGCGACTACGACCGGCTCGTCGGCGCCGTGCGGCGCGTCGGGTTCCTCCAGCCCGTGCTCGTGCGTCCGGCCGCGAGCGACCGTTACGAGATCGTGGACGGGGCGCACCGCGTCCGGGCGGCTCGCGACGCCAAGCTCGCGTCCGTCCCGTGCGTCGTCGCGTCGCTGACCGACGAGGAGGCGGCGGCGGTGCAGGTCGGGATGAACCGCCTGCGCGGCGAGCTCGACGTCGGCGCCGTCGCCGACGTGCTCGCCGCCCTCTCGGCGGCCGGCTGGTCGAGCGAGGACCTCGCGCTCACCGGCTACGGCGAGGAGGACATCGCCGCCCTGCTCCGCGTGGGCGAGGAGGAGGACCCGTTCGGCGGCGACGCCGGCGTGCCCCCCGCGATCGTCGGGGGCGACGCCGAGCCGGCGTTCGTGCTGGAGGTGCCGCTGCCGGACGCCGCCACGCTCACGAAGGTGCGCCGCCGGCTCAAGAAGGCCGGCGGCGGGGACATCGGAGTCGGGCTCCTGCGAGCCCTGGGAGAAGACGAATGACGACCACGGAACCACGGCAGCGCGCCATGCGCGCGGTCGACTTGAAGATGCGCGCCGACGGCTACGTGACGGCGCACGAGGTCGCCGCCGCGCTCGGGGCGAACCTCTCGACCGTGCACCGCGCGATCGAGGCGCAGACGATCCCGGGCCGGGTCGTGCGCGGGCTCGGGCGGTACGACCGCTGGTACGTCGCGATCGGCGACTACCTCGCGCGCTACCCGGAGGGCGGGCCGTCGACCGTGCGCGCCGCCCTCACCGCCCTCTCTCGCGTCGTGCCGGGCTGACCCGCCGTGTGGATCGAAGTCGGCTGCACGACCGCGCGGGTGCTGCGCGCCACCGACGAGGAGGCGGCGTGGCTGCGCGACTACATGAGCTTCCCCGACGCCCGCGCGCGCTTCCGCGCGTTCGGCCCGCGCGAGGTGCGCATGTACGACGACCTGCACGCGAGCTTCCCCGCCGGGCTCGTCCCGCTCGTGCGCAAGGACGCACCGAAGGAGGGGTTCGCCGTCGAGGTCGCGGACAGGACGGCACCCGCGCCCGTCGACCCCGACGCGAACCTGGCGTGGTTGCGCGACTACCAGCGCGACGCCGTGCGCGCGGTCGTGACGCGGCGTCGTGGGATCATCCACCTGGCGACAGGTGGAGGAAAAACGGACGTGGCCGTCGGCGTCGTGCGCTCCGTCCCGACCGCGGGGTGGCTCTTCCTCGTGCACCGGACGACGCTCGTCCACCAGGCGGCGGAGCGTTTCTCACTCCGGGCCCGCGAGCACGGCGTCGACCTGGGCGAGCCGGGGGTCATCGGAGAGGGAACGTGGCGTGAGGGTGATGTGCTGACGTGTGCGACGTTCCAGTCGCTCGCCGCCGCGCTCCGAAACGGCGGTGCACACGCGACGCGCGCGCGCGAACTGCTCGAACGGGTGGGCGGGCTCATCATCGACGAGGCGCACTGTACGCCCGCCGAGCAGTTCTGGCGCGTCGCGATGGGGACGACGCGCGCGGCGTACCGCGTGGGCCTCTCGGGCACGCCGCTCGCGCGCGGGGACAAGCGGAGCGTGCTCGCCGTCGCCGCGCTCGGGCCCGTCGTCTACCGCCTGCGGGCCGAGCGGCTCATCGACGAGGGCGTGCTGGCCAAGCCAACCATCCGCCTCGTCCCGGTCGAGCAGGTGAGCGAGCGGGTCACGTGGTCGGGCGTCTACAACGAGCTCGTCGTGAAGTCGCGCGTGCGCAACGCCGCGGTCGTGGCGGCGGCGCTCCGGGCCGAGAAGCCCGCGTTCGTGTTCGTGCAGAACATCGCCCACGGCCGCACGCTGGAGAAGGCGCTGCTCCGCTCCGGCGTGCGCACGGGCTTCGTGTGGGGCGGGCACTCGACCGACTGGCGGCAGAGCGCCGTGCGGAGTCTGGTAGCAGGGAGAGTCGACGTGCTGGTCTGCTCGGTCGTGTTCCAGGAGGGCGTCGACGTGCCGGCCCTGCGCGCCGTCGTGGTCGCGTCCGGCGGGCGGAGCGTCATCGCCGCGCTCCAGCGCATCGGCCGCGGCATGCGGGTCGAGCGCGACGCCGCCGGCGCCGTGACGAAGGCGAGCTTCGAGGTCTGGGACTTCGCCGACCGGGGGCACGGCTGGCTGGAGCGGCACGCGCGCGAGCGGCGCCAGGCGTACCTCAAGGAGGGGTTCGACGTGGTGGTCGACGACGGCTTGCCCGTCGTCGCGAAGGTGGGCTAGGATCGGGGCCGGACGTCGACGCGCTCGTGCAGGGCGCGTCGAGAGATCCGGGTTGCAGGAGGAGAGGAGCGTTGCCATGATGGTCGATCAAAGACCGCCCTCGGGGGCGGCAGTGAGCGCGTGTTGGGTTGCCGAAGGAACGAGCCCTTCGGTTCGTGGTAACGCTCCCCGAAGGGTCCATCGGCCTCCCGGCACTGCGCCCCGCCACGCGCTCAGCTACTGCCCCCGAGGTGCGTCGTGACCGCCCCGGACCGCCTCGCGCCGTTCCGTGCGGCCGACCGGTTCCGCTTCTACTCGGCCGGCCGGCCGTACCAACTCTCGGCCGGAGCGTACGGGCAAGGGGTCGGCGCCCTGACGGTCTACGGGCCGGAGGGTCCTGACTTCGTGCTCACGACGAACGTCGAGCCGACCGGCGCGCCCACGCTGCCGGTCGGGCACCTGTACGTCAAGTTCAGCAAGATCCCTCGCGCCAACAATCGGGAACCGGCTCATCACCCTCCCGCGCTCGCGCTCGCGGCCCTCGGCGTGTTCCACCGACTCGGAACGACCGTCTCGCAGAACTTCATCAAGCACTACGCCGAGGAGTGGATGTTCGCGGAGTGCCGCAGGCACGCGCTCCTACGACCCACCTTCGCCGTCGAGTGCCCGTCGTGCCGTGCCGGTTGGGCCGCGACGTTCGAGGCGGAGCGGTTGTGCTTGCTGGCCAAGGACGCGGCGAAGCGTCTCGGGGCCGCGTCGTGACGCCCGGCGAGCTGGCGGTCGGGACCCACCAGGTGGCGCGCGTCCCGCGCGCGGAGGTCGAGCGGAAGCTCGGCTGGGTCGCCACCCACGTGCTCCGCTGCCTCCACCGGTGGCGCGACTGCGAGACGGGCCGCACGACCGCGACGCGCCGGCAGGTCGCCCAGACGCCCGGCATGACCAGTCTGACCGTCCGGCAGGTCATGCGTGGCCTCGCGCGCCTCATCGAGGCGGGGCTCGTCGACGGGCTCCACTACCCCTGGGTCCAGATGCGCAGCGGCCACCGGGTGCGGCTCTGCTCCCGGCGGGTCTACGGCGCGGAGGTGCGGAGCCGGCGGCTCGGCGGCGGCTGGGAGCTGCTCTGCCCCGAGCCCGTCGCCGCGTGGCTCCGCGCCCGCGAGCAGAGCTCGGACCACGGTGGCGGCTCGGGCCGCGGGGGCGCCCCGAAGGGCAACCGGAACTGGGCGGAGACGCGCGCACCGAGGCACGTGAGCGCCGAGTCCGCGGAGTCGATCGCGCGCTACCTGACCCACTCACGCCGGCTCGCGGACCTGCGCGTAGCGTTCGGCTTGGACCCCAGCGATCCCGAGGACTTCGACGCCCCGCCGGAGACAATGGATCGGGCCGACCCCCCCCTCGTCGGAGACGATGGCTCGCGCCGGTACCCCCACGCCGTGGGAGACAATGGACCGGATCGACCCCCCACAATGGACCGGATCGCATTTAGATCTGATTTAGATCAGGGATGGGTTTCTCTCCCTACGGGAGAGAAACGGCCGCCGAGCGTCGGCCCCTCTGTTTTTTCGCCTCCGGCGGCCGGAGACGCGGGGACCGGCCCGACCCGGCTTCCCGTCCCGACCCCCTCCCTGGCCGCCCTCACATCGACCTCCGACGCCTACGGTCGCCGACTCGGGGGCGGCCCCCCCGTCCCGACGTCCCCCCCTTCCGTCGCCCCGACTCCGCCTCCGGCCGGGCGTGCCGACCTAAGTCCCCCGGTCGTGACCCCCGCGGCCGCCCGCGCCTCGACCTCCGCCCTCGGGCTCCGGCTCGGCGGCGGTGACCGCCCGGCCGGCGAGGCTCGGGCGTCGATCGGGCGGCGGGTGCCCGGGATGCCCCGGCTCCCGACCTTCGAGGCGGCGGTCGTCCCTCACCCCCCGCTGCTCTCGACCGACTGCACGCTCGACGAGTGCGTGGCGGTGATGCTCCGCACCTACGCGGGGGCGTACCGGGCCGTGACGGGCGAGGTGGCCTGGTCGGTCCGTTCCGTCCAGGCGGCCAAGACCGAGTACAGCAAGTCGACCCTGCGGCTGCTCCGCGACGCCGCCCGCGCGCTGCGGCAGGCGGAGATCGCCCCCGCCGCGTGGGTGGCGTGGAGCTTCGACTTCTGGTGTCGCACCAAGGCGTACACGGGCCACCCCCCCGCGCTCGGCTGGACGTTCTCGCCGGGGCGCATCACCGAGCGGCAGGCGTGGTTCACGTCGAGCGGGGCGGGCCAGAGCGGCGGCGCGCACGTGACCGGCCTGCGCGAGCGAGACCTCGCTCGCCGGTGGTTCGCGCTCGGCCTGCTGGTCGACCGGGAGCGCGCCTGGGAAGACGCCTCGCCCGTCGTCGCGCGCGTGTTCCCCGAGGGCTTCGACGAGGCGGTGCGCGCCGTCGAGCGCGAGGTCACCGAGGCGAAGGCGCGGCTCGCCCAGCGGGTCGCCGGGGGCGAGTGGGTCTGGCCGCTCGGCTTCCGGCGCGCGCCCTCACCGGACGAGCGTCCCCCCGCCGCGTCGCGGGCACGAAGAAAGAAGGCGCAGTGATGGTCGACAGGTACCCGCTGACGGTCGAGTTCGAGCGAGCGGTCGCGTTTCTCGCGGCCACCTCCGCGACGTTCATGGGTCGGGTGGGCCACGCGGTCGACCCCGACCGGGTGACCGACGAGTCGGCCCGGCTGGTGCTCGCCGCCGCGCGCGCCCACTTCGTCGAGGCGGGGCGCGGCCCGGCCAGCATGCTCGTCGTGGTGCAGCGCCTGCGCAGCGAGATGCACGAGGGGCGCGTCACGTACGAGCAGCTCTGCGCCGCGCGCGAGGCGCTGGAGGAGTCGGCCGACGCCCCCTCGCCTGCGGACGAGGGGGCAGTCACGACCGAGCTCGTGCCCGTCCTGCGCCGCGAGCTGCACCGCGACGCCGCCGTCGCCGCGCAGGACGACTACGCCAACCAGCGCGACTTCTCTCGCACGGTCGAGCTGACGGAGAAGGCGGCGCGGCTCGGCGCCGTCGACGAGAGCGTCGGCCACAAGGTCGGCGTCGACGCGGCGGCGGAGATCCGCCTGGTCCAGACGCTCGACAAGCTGCCGATCGGCGAGCCCGAGCTCGACTTGAAGCTCGGGGGTGGCCTGCGCCGGGGCTGCCTCGGCATCTTCCTCGCCGGCACCGGGGATGGGAAGTGCCACCGCGCGGGGCAGGGCATCTTGCTCTACAGCGGGGAGGTCCGTCGCGTCGAGGACATCCGCGTCGGCGACTTGCTGATGGGTCCCGATGGGGCGCCGCGCACCGTATTGCGCACGAATACCGGTACCGGCCCGATGTTTGAGGTACAGCCCGTGCGCGGTGCGCGGTGGGCCGTCAACGCCGATCATCTCCTCACGCTCGTGCACACGACGAGCGGGAAGACCGTCGACGTGGCCGTCCACGAATGGCTCACGTGGTCCAAGAAGCAGCGTCATCTATGGAAGCTCTTCAAGCCGACGCAAGCCGTGGCATTCGGCGTGCTGCCCACGGACCTCCCGATCGACCCGTACTTTCTTGGCGTTCTCCTCGGGGATGGGTCCCTTGGAGAGACCATCGGCGTGACGACGCCGGATGCCCCGATCCTTGACGAGGTCCATGCGCAGGCGAAGAAGTTTGGGTTGCGCGTACACACGTCCAATGGGGGGAGGACCGCACCGACCTACTACCTGTCGGGTACGCCTGGATTGAAGAATCCCATCATGTCGCACATCGAACGTCTCGGGTTGCGTGGTCGGACGTGCGACGACAAGTTCATCCCCACTGCCTACAAGGTTGCGCCTATCGACGACCGTCTCGCACTCTTGGCCGGGCTAGTGGATACGGACGGCAACGCGAACCGAAGCGCATACGAGTACGTCTCGAAGTCTCCACGGCTCGCCCAGGACGTCGCGTTCGTCGCGCGGTCTTTGGGTTTCGAGGCCGTCGTGACGTCGATGCTCAAGGGTTGCCAGACGGGTGCCGTTGGCACGTACTACCGTGTGTCCGTCGTGGGGGACGCCGTGCACCGTGTGCCTTGCCGGGTCGCTCACAAGGTACTCGCACCACGGCGGCAGAAGAAGTGCGCAACACGTCGTGGGTTCATGGTCGAACCGACGTGCACGACCGAGATGTTCTACGGGTTCACTCTCGATGAGGATGGGCGCTATCTGCTCGACGACTTCACGGTCACCCACAACTCCCAGGCGCTCGGCCACGTGGCGGCCACCGGGTGGCGCCGCGGTCTGTTCGTCGCGTACGCGACGCTGGAGCTGGCGGCTGCGGACGTACTCGCTCGCGTCGAGGCCAACATGACGGGCATGCTGATCGACGAGGTGATCGCCGACCCCGACGGGGCCGAGCGGCTCGTCGTCGCGGCGGGCGGGGGCGGACTCCTTCGCGTGCAGGAGTTCAGCCCGCTCGCGACCACGTTCCCCGACGTCGCCGCGTGGGTCGCGACGATCGAGCGGCTGGAGAAGCGCAAGGTGGACCTGCTCGTCACCGACTACGGCGACAAGCTCGCCGCGCCGAAGAAGAAGTCGGACGAGAACGGCTACCGCACGGGGCTCGTCGTGTTCGAGGCGATGCGCGCGTGGGCCAAGGACGGCGGCCGGTGGCACTGGACGGCGAGCCAGGCGCAGCGGCGCAAGGACAAGAAGGCGCTCGACTGCGACGACACGGCCGACTCGATGCACAAGGCCCGGGTCGCCGACCTCATGATCTCGCTCAACCTCGACCAGGACACGCGCGAGATCACGTTCAAGGTCGCGAAGGCGCGGCACAGCGGCGGCGGCTTCGTGGTCGGGCCGATGGCGACGGACTACGCGCGCGGCCGGCTCGTCCCGCTCGCGGGCAAGGCGGACAAGAACGACGACTGGGGGCTGCCGTGACCGACCTCGCGCTGCTCCGCGCGCTCGTCGCCGACCGCGTGCGCGACGAGGGTGACGCCCCTTGCGACGGACTCTCCGACGTCGAGCACGACGCCTTCGTCGGCATGCTCGACACGATCGAGCGCGACCCGCGCCGCACCCTCTCGTCGAAGCAGCGGGGATGGGCGCAGGACGTGGCCAAGCGCGTTGGCTGCGCGGCGCGCCCCGGGTTCGCCTCGCGCTCCGGCGACGCCGTGGTGCCACGGGGCGCGCCGGTCGCGACGCCGGCCGTGCTCCGCGTCCTGCCGAAGCACCCGCCGGGCCGCCGACCCCCGGGCGGGGACACCTAAGTCTCCGGGGTGGAGGTTTCTACCATGGTCCCTTGCACTCGCGTGGTCGTGCGGTCGGTGCCGACGGTGGCGGACTTGGAGGAGGTGGCCCGGCTACTCGACGACCGGTACGACGTCGTGTTCGATGCGCCCCCGGGGAGCGGGCGGGCGCGCGTGCGGATCGTCGTGCTCGACCGTGACGGTGGCGCCTCCTACCTGGAGGCGAACTGATGTCCTCACGTACCGCGAAGCGTCGTGAGATCGACTTCCAGGATCTCCGCCGCATGCTCCCGCAACAGATCGACTGTCTCCCCATGCCGGTCCAATTTGGAGCGGGCCCAGACGGCGGTGTGCGGGTCCTCGCGGGTGCGGCGGGACCACGCCGAATGCGCTGGGTTGGGTTCGGCTGGGTGGACGAGGGCCTGGCTGACGGGAGCGAGCCGACGCTTGTCACCGAGCGCGAGCAGCCGGCCGTCAAGAGGGTGGCGCGCTGATGAGCAGCACGAACCGCGGCGCCGTCCGCCAGCCCGACGATCACTACGCCACTCCCGCGTGGGCGACGCGCGCGATCCTCCCGTACCTGCCGTCGCTGCGGGACGAACCGGACGGCGTGGTGCTGGAGCCAGCGTGCGGGGAGGGGGCCATCGCGCGCGTGCTCCTCGACGCAGGCGTCGCACCCAAGCGACTCGTGCTCGTCGACGTCGACCGCGACCGTGCCGTCGCGGCCCTCGCCGGACTCCCCGCCGGGGTGACGAGCAACGTCGAGGACTTCATCGCCTTCGCCGCGCGCTACTCCGCGCGGGGCGTGACGGCACGGACCACCATCACGAACCCGCCCTACAGCCTCGCGCGGGAGTTCGTCGACGCGGCCCTCTCGATCCGCGCGCCGGGCGGCGTCGTCGCGATGCTCCTCCGCCTGAACTTCCTCGGCTCGCAGAAGCGCGCGGCGTGGCACCGCGCCCACCCGGCCGACGTCTACGTGCTGCCGCGGCGCCCGAGCTTCACGGAGTCGCTGCACTGGGCGGCTGCCCGTGGCGAGACGCGGTGCTTGGCGATCCACCTGGCCAACATGGTCAAAGGCAAACCCTCACGGTGCGCGCGCGCGACCGGCCACGACGGCACGTGCATGACGATCGGGACCGACTCGTGCGAGTACGCCTGGTTCTGCTGGACCGACGAGTCCGCGGCGCGCGGTGCCGGTCTCGTGCGCGTGCTGGAGGTAGAGTGAGCGACGACCGTGCGGCGCGCGTGCTCGACGCGGCCTCGGGCAAGCGCCCGACCGCGAGCGGGTGGGTGCGGGCCGACTGCCCGTTCTGCGAGTCGCGGGTCGGGCGCGCCGACCGGCACGCCGCGCTCGGGCTCTCCACGCGGACCGGCTGGTGGCACTGCTTCCTGTGCGGCGCCCGCGGGCGGCTCGACGGCGACTTCGAGCCAGGTCCCGCTCCGGCGCCGCCCCCCCGCTCGGCGATGGCGCTGCCGGCCGGGTTCGTTCCCCTCTACGACGGGCCCGGGCGCAGCGCGCTCTCCGCGCGCCCGGCGCTCGACTACCTCGCCGCGCGGGGTCTGCCCGAGGCGACGGGCCGGGCGGCGGGCATCGGCGTCGTGCTCGCCGGCCCCCTGGCCCACCGCGTCGTCGTGCCGGTGCGCGGCCCCGGCGGCGAGCTGCTCGGGTGGAGCGCGCGCTCGTACGGTGGCGGCGAGCCGAAGTACCTCTACCCGCCCGGCATGGCGCGCGGGGCGACGCTCTACAACGCCGCCGCGCTCGCGGTCGAGTCGGACGCGCCCGCCTACGTGACCGAGGGCGTGTTCGACGCGCTCGCCCTCTGGCCCGACGCTGTGGCCTGCCTGGGCAAGCCCGGGCCCGCCCAGGTCGCGCTGCTTCGCGCGGCGCGCCGCCCGCTCGTCGCGCTGCTGGACGGGGACGCCTGGCGCGAGAGCGAGGCGCTCGCGGCGCGCCTGCGCCTCTACGGGTGCCGCGCCGCGTACGTGCGCCTGCCCCCCCGGACGGACCCCGCGACGGCCGACCTGGTAACCGTGCGGGCGACGGCGCTCCTCGCTTTGGGCGCGGCGGCGTAGGGCGGGCGCGGGGGTCTAAGTCTCTCTCTCGGAGGTCACCATGCGGATTCGTTCGTTCGAGGCGGAGGTCACGGTGGACGGGGAGGTGCGCGTCGCGCGGTGGGACGGGGCGGTGCTCAGCTTCCCGGTCGACTAGCTCGCGGGCGTCGAGGCGGTGCTGCGAGCCGTCGAGGCGCCGCCGTTCGTGGACGTCCTCACGGGCCGACTCACCACCGCGACGCGCGCGATAGCGGACGTCGCCGCCGAGGCCACGTCCGCGACCCGCGCGCTGGCGGAGGTGGCGGGCGGGGTGCGTGGCGTGGCCGACGCACTCGCGGGCGGGGAGGGTCCGATCCCGGAGGTCAAGGCCGTGGTCGAGCGGTTCCGCCGCAACGGTGCGCTGCCGTCGTCCCCCGTGAGCGTCGTTGAGCCCCCCGCGGCGGCCCGTGGCGTCAGCTCGGTGAGCGTCGTCGAGCCCCCCGCGGCGAAGGTCGCCCCGCCCCCCGCCCCTCCGCCGGAGGACGCGGACGTGGAGCGCGATGGCATCCAGGCGGAGCGCCCGGTCGAGACCCGCGCGTTCGATGCGACGGGCATCGAGGCGGAGCTCGCCGACGTCGGGAAGATGACGGAGGTCGTGCGCGTACTCGTCGCGCGCGGCTGCCCGGTCGAGGAGGACCCCGTCGTGGCGCTCTGCGAGCAGTACCGGCAGGCCGCGCCCGCGCTCCGGCGCCTCGGGCCCACCGTCTCGCTCCGCGACCGGGTCGCCACGGTGCTCGCGACCTTCCGCCAGGAGTGAGGGGCGGGTGCGGCACCTCCCGCTCTACGCCGCCGTGCCCGCGTCGCCGCTGGACGCCGCCGCCCCCCTCGACGCCGACCCGGCGTGCGAGCGGTGTGCCCTGCACGACGGCGCGCACACGCGGTGCCTGCCGGCCGAGGGGCGCGCCGGTGGTCTGCTCGTCGTCGGCGACGCGCCCTCGGCGATCGACGACCGCCGCGGGCGGCCCTTTGGCGGCGACTCGGGGGACCTCCTGCGCGCGACCCTCGCCCAGCACTGGAGCGGCCCCGTCGCCCTCACGACCGCCGTGCGGTGCGCGCCGGGCTCCCGCGAGGTCACGGCCTCCCACGTGGCGGCGTGCCGCGGGTTCCTCGCCGCGGTCGTGCGCGACGTGGCGCCGACCCGCATCCTCGTGCTCGGGGGCGACGCGGCCCTCTCGGTCCTCGGGCGCAGCATCGCGCCCTTGAACCAGCGGCGTTCGTACGGGCACCTCCTCACCGACGACGGCGCCGTGCCGGTGCTCGTCGTGCCCCACCCGACCGCCGCGCTGCGCAACCGCCACGTGCGCCGCTGGTTCGACGCCGACGTGCGCTGGGCGCTCACGGCGGCGCCGCGGCCCCTGCCGCTGCTCGGGCGCGTCGCCCTCGTCGAGAGCGACGCGGACGCGGAGGAGGCGGTGTCGGCGACCCTGTTCCCCCGGTGGTCCGCGTTCGACGTCGAGACGGCCGGCCGCGCGTGGGACCGGTGGTTTCGCCTGCTCTGCGTCGCCGTGCACCCGGAGGGGTCGGGGACGACGTACGTGTGGGACCGCGCCGCGCTGGCCGACCCGGGCGCGTCCGACCCCCTGCTCCGCTGGGCGGCGGACGACTCGGCGCCCAAGGTCGGGGCGCACGTGCAGTTCGACGTCCAGGCGCTGCGCGCAGCGCTCGGTGTCGACGTGCGGGGCATCGCGGGCGACGTGCGCCTCTGGCGCAAGCTCCTCGACACCCAGGCGAGCGGCGCGCTCGACGACATGGCCGAGCTGGTGGGGATGGGCGGGACCAAGGAGGAGGCGGGGGCGGCGATGGACGTGCTCGTCAAGCGCGCGCGCTCCGCGCTCCAGGCCGACCGCCGGGCGGAGGACGCGCGGGCCTCTGGCGCGCGCCCCCCGCGGGTCGGCCCGGTGGCGCAGGAGGCGCTCGACTGGTGGCGACGGCTCGCCGCGGACGACCTGGACCTCGCCGCGTGCGTCACCCGCTGGCCGGCCGAGCCCGGTCGCTGGCGCTACGGCCTGCTCGATCGGGAGGACCGGGCCACGCTCCTGCGCTACTGCGCGCGCGACGCCGTCGCGACCGCGCGGGTCGCGACGCACCTGCTCGCTGACTTCGCTCGGGCGCCGGACCTCCAGCGGGTGGGTGACTACATCGTCGACCCGGCCGCGCGCGCCATCGCCCACGTCGAGCGGTGGGGCGTCGCGGTCGATGTGGGGGCGGTGCGCGCGTTCGACGCGCACCTGACGACGCGCATCGCGGACGTGCGCAAGCGGCTCGACGCCTACGGCTTCGAGGGATTCGATCCGGCGTCGACCGCGAGCGTGCGGGCCGTGCTCTACGGCGACCTCAAGCTGAGCCCCGCGTACGAGACGGCGACGGGGCTCGCGTCGACCGACGCGGACGCGCTCGCCGAGCTGGACCACCCGTTCGCGCGTGACCTCGTGGAGTGGCGCAAGCTGGAGCGGCTGCGCGGCACCTACGCGGTCGGCCTGCTCGACCACGTGCGCGACGACGGGCGCATCCACACGAGCATCCTGCTGGACGGAGCCGCGACCGGCCGCACCAGCTCAGCACAACCGAACCTGCAAAATCAGCCGAGCGAGAAGCGCGACCCGGAGTTCGGCGCGATGGCACGCAACTGCTTCGTTGCCCCTCCGGGGCACAAGCTCGTCTCGCTCGACTACTCGCAGATCGAGCTCCGCGTCGCCGCGATGCTGTCCGGCGACGCGGAGATGATCGCGATCTTCCGCTCGGGCGTCGACTACCACCAGCGCACGGCGGAGCTGATCTCGAAGGTGGCGTGGGGCATCGCGCCCGCGCGGGTCGAGAAGCGCCACCGGGGCATCGCGAAGAACATAAACTTCGCGTGCCTGTACAATGCTGGCGACGAGAAGATCGCCGCGATGGCAGGCTGCTCGCTCGACGAGGCTCGGCGGGCGAAGACTGCGATCCTCGGCAAGTTCCGCCGGTTCGCCGAGTGGTGCGACGAGCAGGTCGCGGAGGCGCGGCGCACCGGCTACGTCTGGACGCGGTGGGCGGGCGAGCGCGCCCGCCGCCGCTCGCTCTGGCGCATCGGCGACCACGACGATGCGGCGGCCGCGGCCGCGCGCAACGCCGCGATTAACACGCCCGTCCAGGGGACGGCGAGTGACTACTTGATCGCGAGCTTGGCGGCCTGCGTGGACTGGATCTCGGACGGTGGCCTGGAGGACCGGGTGAAGCTCGTGCTCCCCGTGCACGATCAGCTCCTGTTCGAGGTGCGGGACGACCACGTGCCGGTGGTCGTAGAGACCGCCCGGCGCATCATGACGTCGTGGCCGAGCGAAGGCGTCCCGCTCGTCGTGGACGTGGAAACTGGGCAGGCGTGGGGTTCGCTCCAGCACTACGAGGAGGCGGCCGCGTGACGCTCGGCGAGGGGGTGGTGGACGTCACCGCGTCAGTTCCGGTGGACGGCATGTGTCCGCGTTGCGTCGACGCACTCGCCGCGCTCAATGCGTGTGACCGTCTCGGGGGCGTGCCTCCCGCGTCGATCGTCATCTGCGGGGCATGCGACGAAGTTCGGCGAAGGGAAAAGAGGAGGAGGCGCGATGGGTGAGTGGTCGGTCGGGGACGGGCTGGGTGAGGGCGACGTCGAACTGCTGGAGGCGTCGCTGCGCGACGCCGTGCGGCTGGAGCCGCTCGCGCTGGAGGAGGAGTTCGTGCGCTGCCCGGCCGACATCGCCTGGTGGACGGCCAAGTCGGCGCGCGCGATCGGCGAGCACCTGCGGTCCAAGGCGCGGGCCAAGAAGCTGCGCGGCCTGCTGGAGATCCGGGCGCGGACGGAGCTGCGCGCCGAGGAGGACGCGCGCGCCGAGTCCGACCCCCCGGCGGAGGAGGCCCCCCCCGAGGAGCCGGCGGGCAAGCGCCGCGCGGCCCGGCCCCGGGCGGCTCGCGCGGTCGAGCGGGTCACCGAGTCGATGGTCGCCGCCCGGGTCGAGCAGTACGCCGAGTGGCAGGCGGCGCAGGACGCGGAGATCGGCGCCGAGGTCGAGCGCGAGCGGCTCAAGGGCGCGGTGCTCGCACTCCTCGCCAAGAAGGACATGCTCGTCCAGATGGGCGCGAACCACCGGGCCGAGATGGAGCGCGAGCCCATCATCCGGCAGCGCAGCGCCGACGACCGCTCCCTCGGGCGGGGGCGTCTAAGTCCTCTCGCGGGCCCCTGACGGCCCTCTCCCAGTGACGAAAACTGAAACCCCGGAGGCATCCCACCATGGCGAATCCCAAGAGCAACCTCGTCGACTACGGCACCTACACGCCCGACGCCGCGTCGCGCGACCTCGAAGACAGCGAGGCCGCGGGCGGCGGCGACTTCTGGAAGCCCAAGCCCGGCCGCACGACCATCCGCATCCTGCCCCCGGCCGTGGACAAGACGTCGCCCTTCCGCGTCGTCCACAAGCACTTCATCGAGGTGCCCGGGCTCGGCAAGAAGGTGTCATTCGTCTGCCCGCGCAACCAGTCGGCGCAGGACAAGGCCGGGGCGCGCACGTGCCGAGCCTGCGCCCGGGCGGCGCAGCTCTCCGAGTCGACCAACCCGGTCGACTACGAGGCGGCGCGCAACTTCCAGCCGAGCCGGCAGGTGCTCTGCAACATCATCGTGCGGTCGTCGCCGGAGCGCGGGCCGATGATCTGGGCCATGACGAAGGGCGTGCACGAGAAGATCCTCGGCCTGCGCCTCGACGCGGACGCGGGGGGCAACTTCTGCGACCCCGAGCAGGGCTTCGACATCGTGATCGAGCGGCGCGGCACCGGGCGCTTCGACACGGAGTACGACGTGCGGGCCGCGCGCGGCGTCTCGCGCCTCGCGGTGGACAACGAGACGATCAACGCATGGATCGAGGCGGCCCACTCGCTCGACAAGCAGGCGCGCATCCCTTCGGAGGGCGAGATGGACGACCTGCTCTCCGGTCGCGGCCCCTCGGGTCGTGGTGGCGGTGGGCGCGTGGGCGAGGGGCCGCGCGCGACCGCCGCGCTCGGGCGCCCCGCCTCGGCCGACAAGCCGCGTGCGGCGGCGAAGCGCACGGCCGCGCAGTCGCTCGACGCGATCGACGTCGACGGCGAGGTGGTCGACGACGACGAGATCCCGTTCGCATGACCATCGTCTTCGCCGCGGACGTCCACGTCGGCAACCACCGGGTCTTCGGCGGCGATGTGGACGCGGGGGTGAACCAGCGCGCCTGTCTCGCCGTCCGCTGCCTCCGAGAGGCGGCGACGCGCGCGTGGGCGCTCCGGTCCCCGCTCGTCGTACTCGGCGACGTCTTCGACGACGACCGCCCCAACCCCCAGGTCATCGCCGCCGTGCAGGCGGCGGTGACCGCCGCCGCCCACGCTCCCGTTGCCCGGAGTGGGGAGGTGTTCCTGCTCGCGGGCAACCACGACATGACGAGCGCCGCGCCCGGTCACCACGCGCTCGTCCCGTTCGCCCTGCACGCGACCGTCGTCGACGTCCCCCGGGTCATCTCCGCGGGGGGCGTCACGCTCATCCTCCTGCCGTACCGGCCTGGCCCCGCCGGGGCGTACCTGCGGAGCGCGCTCGTCCCGGGGGCGCTGGGCGATGGGCACGGCAAGCGCGTGCTCGGCATCCACGCGGGCGTGCGGGACGCAGAGACGGCGCCGTGGTTGCGCGACGCGGAGGACGCGATTGACGTCGACGAGCTGGTGGACCTGGCGCGGGAGCACGGCATCTCGCACGTGTTCGCCGGCAACTGGCACGAGCGGCGCGCGTGGTACCGGCATGGCGTCCGGGTCACGCAGGTCGGGTCCCTCTGCCCCACCGGGTTCGACGACCCCTCGCCCGAGCACGGGCTCTCGGTCCTGCGCGACGACGGTCAGGTCTTGTTCGAGTCGGTCGCCGGGCCGCGCTTCGTGCGCGTCGCGTCGCAGGAGGAACTGGACGACGCGGTCGAGCGTGCCCCGCCTGACTGCGAGCTCTACGTCACGTGGGTCGCGTCCGGCTCAGACGAGGCGCTGCGCGCCGCCCAGTCGGCCGAGGCGCTGCGCGAGCGCGGGGTGGTCGCCGGCTGGCGGCTGCTCCGCGACGGCGCAGCC
>ERZ1292625.1142-Hain-H41-01um-R1-1142-length-33895-cov-82_pt1 | contig 33895 bp, 89 predicted proteins | sample MGYA00564400_ERZ1292625 | MGnify/ENA primary metagenome ERZ1292625 (study PRJEB36523, sample SAMEA6512639) | groundwater metagenome | collected 2019-01-08 | study: AquaDiva: Metagenomics assemblies of 32 groundwater samples
ATATTCTTTATATCTACCAATTCCTTCACAATCTTCGCATTTTTCATCTATGGTATCTTTACCATAACAAGATTTACATTCAACATCGTAATCATTATAATCGCTACTAAATTCCAAACTTCCCAACCCATTGCATTCATCGCATACATGAATTTTGCCAGTTCCTTTGCACTTGCTACAATCCCTTTCCGTTATTATAAACATTGGCGGATCGATCCAGGTTTCGCTTCCATTGATTTTATTTTCTTCAAATATCTCCGTAGCCCTAACCGAAGGATATATTTTTATTATTTCTGGAATTTTATCAACTCTAATCAGAATGGAACCATCGGCAGCATAGGTATAACCACCATCGCTAAATGGTTCTGTTAAAGTTTCTTCGTAATGACTTTTTCTGCAAAATTTTTTAAGGTCTATCATTGCTTATTTTTTACACGAACCAATAAATTGTATTAAACAAATAATACCAGACAAAAGACACCAACCCAGCCATTCTTTATAAATCGAATACAATAAAGTTAAACATGGAGTACAAAACAGACTCCAAATGCAATGCTTTTCAAACCACCACTGAATAAAATCCACAACTTCTCCTTTTGAAAATTTAATACCTTGTCCGCGCAGTTAAGGTCAACTAGCCAGCACAGGATTTTTGCCGGTCTATTTCGGCTTAATACTCTCTGGGACTTATTTGCCATTTACCCATACCCTCTTAAGCTTTTACATCAATTTCAAGATTCAAACTCGGCACAATCTAAATCCATACTCTTGATGTGAAGCGCGGACTCATGCCCTATATTCTACTGATTTGCTTTCATTTCATATTTTTCCAATGCTTCTTCATACGTCTCTACATTAAACGCTTCAAACACCCAACACCATTTTACCGCATCTTTCCTTTCGTACCCATAATCAGAAATTAATTTAGCTACAAATTTCTGTTTTTCTGTTGGTTTATATTTTTTAGAAGAACTACCTGATTTGTTTGATTTAATGATTGTCATTTTCACTCACAATGGAATTCTTCGATTTGCTATTATTTGATCTCTCATTCTGTGTAATTTATTAGACAGTAATGAGAAATTGCAAAAATCCAAAATAAAACATTCTTTTGTATTCCAATCTTCGTCTCTTAATCTGACCAATAAAGACCTTGCGGTTCCTTTTTCAATATCAAAAACAATAGCATTACCACAACCACACTTACATTTATTCTGCAATACTGGCACATAACCTTCAACAAAAACATATCCATGATCTTTGGAAAGCGTTACAAACTGTTCTGCAAGTTCTGGCTCTGAATGAAGAAGTGTGGGAAATTTATCTTTTTTATCCAGTTTTCCATCCAATCTGAAACTGGTGGTTATTCTGGTGTAAAACCACACAACTACTCTCCCTTCGTGTTTTGCAGTTATTTCTCCATCGCCATAAACAAACGCCCAAACCTTATCTCCAATTTCAGCATTTGAAAAATCTACAACTATTTCACTTATTTTCATAATACACCTTTCCCGTCGGCGTGAGCCGACTGCATGTTGTTGTGTCCCATACACAATATTAATTATCAATTCGTATCCACAACGTCCCATTACCCCGATAAGTAAAACCCACAACCGTAAGGTTGAAGATAATCAGAATTTATTTACTATTTTAAATTCTCCGATTTTATTTCTTTCCACATTTATATCCCACGTTCCAGACAAATCTTCTCCATCCAACAAACGCATACTGGTATCGTTTATATAATCTATTGTTAATTCATCGCCAACATTTATAGGGAAGTAGCCAGTCTTGTACCATTCTTTAAGTCCTATCGATTCACATGGTTTATTGCTATTGCAATGAATACAATTCTTTTCGCTATGTATTATAAAATACCCGCTACATACACGAGGAATTTCTTTTATACATATTAATTTTATATCTGAAAAATCTTGTATGTTTTTTAAATAGTCAAAAGTTTCTTTAATGGTCATTTTCTTTTTTCATAGTAAATTTTCTGGATTTGTTAGATTTTTACTAACTAAGTGCATATCTTTTAAAACAATACAATGTTTATTTTCTACTTCTTTCTCTCCCACAATCTCAGCTACTAATTGAAATCCTTTACCAACCAAATATTCTTCAACTATTTTTTGCTGTTTTTCATCTAATAAATTAAATTGCTGAATAAACACATATTTTAGCTCAGGATTGAGAGAGCTTATCAACACTGGTACTATTTTCAGTAATTCACCCGTAGCAAAGTATTGTTCTTTGATAGGCTTGCCAGACAATAACAATTCACCTTTTTCGTTTATTTCAAGATTGTCAAATGGTAGTTTTTTGGATCGAATATAATCTATTCTGTCCCTTATCGTTTCTGATTGTTTCTTTTTATTATTATTAAGTTCTGATACCTTTAGATCATATTTTTGTTTTTGTTGTAAATAATGTTCATAGTTAATATTTTTGTCATTGTTTAAGGTTGCTTCTTTAATTTTATTATCTATATCTTCACTGTTTGTTAATTTTTCCGGTGTTGGTAGGTTTGAAATATATTTTACCCCAGCGTCTCGTTTGTTTTTTGCTTTATTAATTTCTAAGTCTAATAATGTTTTTTGTTTTAACAATTCTTCATATTCTTGTTCGCAAAGAATTAGTTTTTCCTTATTTTTTATAATGTTTTGTTGTAATTCTTTTTGTTTATCATTGAAATTAATTATATCATTTTTGCGTTCTATTAAAGATGTTATATCGATTTTTTCAACAGATTCAACCGCTTGTATTTCGCCGATATTTTTCAATTCACGATTTATATAGGTATGTTCAGCTTTAAGGTTTTCTAATTCGGTATCGAATTTACTCGTATTAATACCTAAAACTTCTGATTGTTTTTTACTATCTAAGGCAAGAAAAGACCGGGGGGAAATAAGAAATACATTGAATAAATCATTGAGCCATTCCTGATTTAATGTCATATTCGAGGGTGCTTCAAAAGTAACGAATGTGCCATCTTTTGTTAGTTTCCGTATAACTTTAATTTTTACTTTTAGTGTTTCATCAAACAACACCATTTCACCCTTAGCTGACGCACCATTCTCACCGATAAATCTGAACCGTTCCGCAATGAATGGATTATTACTTTTACTGCTTTTTTCAGCAATCCCTTGAAATAAAAACCAAATTGCATCAAGTCCGAGTGTGGTTTTGCCTGCACCATTTTCACCGATTAAATAAGTAATGTTTTTATCAAATGATACCTCGATATGTGAACATTTGGCGAAGTTTTCCAATTTTATACTTTTAATTTTCATTAGATATATCCTCAAAAATTACTGGTAATTTAGATTTAAATTCTGATAGTATCATATTTGCGATTTCTCTCATTTGTGGATGAGCCGCTTTCGATGTTCTTAAGGTTAAAAAATGTCTCCATTCTCGTAAATTCATGGTCATTATTATTTCAGTCTTTAAAGAGTTAGGGAGAACACTTCTAGCTTCTTGTGGAGTTGCCCCATGCTCAATAAGTAATAGATAAATTTTTTCTGCATTTTCCATCGCCTGTCTCCAAAGTATCATTTTTGAGTCTACTTGAAAATTTGATATTCTCCAAAAACAAGGATCAATAACGGTAATTTCATTTCCAAATTTACCTGAGCCATAATTACAATATCTTGTACTTTCTTGGGCGTAAGAGGAAATTCTGTGCCGGACTATCTCGTGAGTAACCCCTCTATCACAAATTACTTTGACAGCTATATTATAATGTTCAACAATGGCATGATGTCCAGACTTGATAATTTTTCTAACAAATTCAACACAAGAAGTATCGGTAATTTTATCTTCTGACTTGTAACAAGTCCTCCCAACCAATTCTAATCTTTTTAAAATAACTGTTTGATCTAATATATCCAAAACTTCAATAGACGGTTTAATTATTTTCACTTACTTTCTCCTAAATAACGATTTAAATACCAGATGGCTTTTTTGATATCCGTGTCTGTATCTTCGGTTTTTCTACCTGCCCTAAGAATATATTTTGTAGCATTGCCGAGATGGAATCCAAGATCAAATGCTTCTATTACATCAATTACCTCCATACCATTCGATTGGTAATGTTGCGGGTGGTTTATATTATCTGTTGTCATTGTCTAGTTTTAGTTTTCTATGAAAAATATCTTTTCTGTATAATCTAAATCTCTATCGCATCTATTTATAAAATCGGCAGCTTCTTGTAATAATTTTAATCTCTTCGCCTCTTGTTCTTTTAATTTTCTCGCTTCTTCTCTTAATTTTTTTACAATATTATTCCAATGGGTTACAACTTCTATTTCATTCATAAAAACCAAATAACGAATAAAATGGCCAATGGTGGTAGAAGTATTAGCATTTTTATATATTTTTGACTGTTTGTATGTTCATATATTATTGCTGAATACGAAAGAACAAAAGCCGTAACAAGTATTTGCTTTATTGTTATCATTTTAGTGGTATATTATTCCCTTCTGTGCCTGTTTTAATTTATGAATTTCATTAAATGCTTCAATGAGTCCATTTTGATTATTTATTAATCCTTCGACAGTTTTCATTCCAGCGTCACAAACATTGGACATTTCTTCTTTTAAAGCGGTTATATCTTTTTCTAATTTTTTAATTTTTACCGTATGGCGAAATACTATAAAAAGTAACATAAAAGCAGAAACGATAAGAACGATCCGACATGTACTATCTTTTGCAAGTATCTGAATTATTTTATTCCATAATTTGATTGTTTTCATATATTATTTCTTTCTATTTTGTTAATGCTAAAAATTTTGATTCTTTCAAGCTCTCGTAAAATGTTTGCTGATTCCGAGGGTCATATACATACGACAGAAATACTTCCAGGAATTCTTTTTGTTGTAATTCAATCATAGACATTTCAATATCTACCCAATCTGATACGATTTTCCAAGCGGTTCTCGCTGCTTGTTCCATAATTTTATTACGTGATTCTTTGCTTATTTTATTCACTCTTGATTTCAACAATACTTCATAACAAGCACCTATTTTGGCAGGCAATTTAAAAGACATACTGTTGCCGTTTAGAAGAATTATAAAACAAATACTTTCCAATTTACCTTCCGGGCCATATCTTTTCATAATATCTTTAGCTCCGTGAGCGACCAATTTAGATTCTATGTGATTGATTGATTTTTCTATAGGTACGGTCGATGTGTAATTTTTAATCATAATTTAATCAATATTGTAAAATTCTCCAGAGTCTAAAAAATCAAAATTCATTCGCTTTTATTTTCTTTAAAAATATCAATGGGTACTGTTTTACACCCTATACCAATCAATACCACGAACAAAATTATTAATAAAGAGCCTATCCAAATTTGATTTGTTTTTGATATATTGAACTTATCCAAAAAAAGCCAAACGACTGCACATTGGAATGTGAATAGAACAAAATTTATCGGCAAATTTTTCCTAGCTATTATTTTTATTTCTTTCATTTTTTTTTCTTTTTCTTTTCATATTGTTGGATTTGATGTATTATTTTTTCTTTGATATATTTTTTAATTTCTTTACGATGGGAGTGTTCACTTATAATAAGAATTTATCTCCGACAACATTTTTTTCCATTCTACGGTAAATTCTTGTTCTATTATTTCTATCCATCCTGTTTGTGCGCCTGAATAAAACATAACAGTGTAGGTTTTTTCAATACGCCAAAGATTATTTGTATCTTTACGAAAGCATAAACATTCAAGATTGTTCTCTTTGTTTAGGTTTAATATTTTTAAATATTCAAACCAATAGTTTCGATTCGAATAGCAATTTTTAAATTTATAACATTTACCCACATATTTATTTAGTTCTTTTACCGTTCTTTTATCTTCTAATTTGTTTAACTTGTTTCGCAATTCAACAATCTTATTTTTTAATTGTATTTCTGTTTCTTTTGAATCGGTCATGGCTGTTTTCCTTTCTATTATATTATTTTATTCCCATGCCTATACGATCTTGTTTTGTTGTATTCAATTTTCATTCGTATCGCTCTTGCAATGTCTAATTCTAAATATTCACACATATCTAATATTCGTATTACACAGTCAGCGAGTTCTATAGAAAATCCACAAGGCTTATTGTCTTGTAAGGAATCTTTTGTTATAACACTAAGATATATTTCTCCAAATTTTCTATATTCTTCAAGAGCTTCTGATAATTCTGAATGACACAGGGCGATCAATTCTCCAACAGTAGGTTTCTTTTTATACCATCCTTTCGACTTTGCAATTTTGTGAATTTCTTTTTGTAGTTCTTTGAAAACTTCCAGATTATTCATTCGTTAGCCTCTTTTCTGTTTTGGTTGTAATCTTTTAATTGTAACCAACCTGGCGGAGAAGGAATTAGACTCCGCCAGGCTCATCCTGCTTGTGCTGGTTTTTTGTACTGTCTTTCAGGTGGTATCGGTATGTTTAATACCCGTTTTACAACCAGCAAACCTGATTATCGTTTTTTTCTTTTATGAATTTTTTACATCATATTCATGTTTATATTTTTCGTAACAATTATCATGTAGATATGCTACGGGTTCAACATATATACGTAATATGTTTTTGTTTTCTTCTGCACGTTTAATTGTAATAAAAGGAACATTGATAGGTATTAATTTATTACATTTATCACACTTAAATTTGGTATATTTTTTATTCATTACAAATTCCTTTTTATTTTATAGAATTTCAATAACCAGTGGATCAACCGTAACCTACATTGGTCTCTACTCTCACAATATATATGCACTCCATACTTAACCTGAAATGATATAATAGTCCCATAGATTGAATTAGCACTAATATTTGAATAGGTAACTTCTGGACACAACAATTCTTCTTCGGTACATTCGATAACCAATCCGGCAAATTCTAACGTACTTAAAAATTTAATTGTTTTTTCAAATCTTTGCCTACCTTTGCCAATACTTCCATAAAAATCTGATTGGCTTTTTCTTTCAATTCTTATTTTGTCTTCAAACCCTTTGATTGAATAGTCTGCGCCCGATATTCCCAAACATTGCTTTAATGAATTTATCCCAAGATCGTTAAATGTATATGGTAATTGTTCACGAGTATCATATACGATACAAAATCCATTAGGCATTGTCGGTATATAATTAAATTGAGTCGTTGTTAATATTTTATTCGGTTCGTGTCGTTTCGATCTGATGATTGTCAATTTTAAAAATTCTTTCTATTTTATCAATAAAATCATAATAATTAGTTTTTATACTTAAAACGGTAGTGTTTTCTCCATTCAGACATTTATTTATAATAATTTCTACTTCGTCATAATTATCGTACTTGTTGTCAAAATCAAATTTATTGAAAATGATCTGTATTTCACTTAAAACTTTTTCGTTTTCATCTTCTTCTATGATATTTAAAGTATCATTATATGAGTATATCATGTTCGGTTTGTAATTATTTTGTAATTATTTTGTAATTATTTATTGAAATTTTCCTGGCAGGCGCAAAAACAAAACCTGCCAGGACTCCCAAGAAAACATGACGGTTTTACAAGGATGTACCGACAAACCTTCAATAATTTACAACCAGTCTGAATCTTTTGCAGAATCTTTTGATGTTGTAGTGGTAGTTGTGATTGAAGACGAATGGCTATTAGGACTATACCAGTCTGTAATTTCAGGAAACTTAGTTCCTTCGTTCATCTTGACATTAATTCCAACTAACGCACCTTTCATAGCCAATCTGATCGTAGTGATAAATCCCTGCTTTACATCTACTGGCTTTCCATCTTTTTTGTTGATAAAGTTATCATCATCCCATTCCAAATGATCCGCTTTCGGATCGTAAGGAAATTTACTTGGATGTTGTTCGGATAATTTTTTCGCAATGCCTGATTTATCCAAATATGTCAAAAAATTTACAATACCTTTTATATGTCCAAAATTCGTAGATAATAAAATTGAATTATTGGATGCATCGGGATTCGCAGGATCACGAAAAACTGTATTGTATTGTAACGGCTTCCCTTCTTTGGTAGTTTTGTTTTCTGACATTTCAAACGATTCTGGCGTTACGACGTGTTTGCCGTCTGCCATGCTTTCAAATCCTATCGGGGCTTTCCCCTCTTTGTCTGATTTTATTATAGCCATTTCTACCTCTTTCTTTCTTATAAAAAATAAAATACAAAATAATGAATAATACCAAATTTAACTCATACACTACCTCCTTTTTTTATTTTTAATTCTTCGATTTGTTGATAAATCCAATGTAGGCTACATTCGATATTGCATAATTTGAAAAGCATTAACACGCAGAGAATAAGACAGAACCAGACAAGGACTATTAAAGATATAAGTAGATAAATCATTATTTATTTTTTTTTAATTTTTCAATGTCCCATATCCAGAATTTAAGCATCATCATATCGTATGATAAATATTCTGATCGTTGTGGATTGTTGATAAGTTTTATTTTTCTACTAAACACCCAACTGTTTCTTATAAATATAAAAACACAAACAATGCAAGTAATTAAAAATACTATCCCTGGTATAGATAAAAATATATCAAGAAGCATTGCAACACCACCCCTTCTATTCTAGTTTAAAAATTTTCTTAAAATTTAACGGTAATCCATTTAATCGTTCCGGTCTTTCCCCGCACCATTTACAGAAGTATCCAGGTTTATCAAAGCTGATTTGTGGAGGAAATACTAATTGTTCGTTTATGTACTTTTTTTCTACTATACCGGCAAAATCAATTTCAGACTTTAAATCCTGTCCTATCATCTTTCCTTTAATGTATGGAGCGCAAGACAGTGCTTTATTATACGACGGGCTGTTATCACCTTGAAAAATTAAAACTATTATTACATTATACTGAGAAAACGGCTTAATCAATCCCATGTAACGATTAACTATACCGGAAAGACTTCCATAGGCTCTCAAATCCATTTGTACCTGTTCGGTTAAGCTTCTTAACGTTTCGCCTCTTTTAAGGTTCTCGACTTTTGATTGGTATGCTTCGTCTTCCAATCTTTTCGACAACTCGATATTAATCCAATAGCCAAAAGAATCAAATAGTACCGACTTAAATGGAAACGTTCCGGCTTTTAATTTTTGATAACAGGTATCTAAAAAATCTAAAAAATCTTCGTGTGTTGTAGGATTTACTACCCTGTTGCCTCTTGATGTCCAATCCAGTACGACTCTTTTTATCCAATCTTCATGCTTTTCATCTGGTAATTTTTCTACCTTTGTAATCGATTCGAGAGAACTGGCAAAATTTCTTTTTTCGATGTAAATATCGAGCATTGGTTCTGGTAGAGACTGTAGACATGATGTACTTTTGCCAATACCGGCTTCATCGCTATAGATTACTACAATTTTCCCTCGTGATGATCGAGCAAGTTCTTCCGGGCTTAATATTTTCATTTTTATTTCTTTGGTTTACCCTTTATCTCCAGATCAATGTAACACAAGGAGCATCGGTTTCTTTAAGTTCCTTCATAATAGTAATAGCCTCATCATAATCTTCTCCAGCATATTTTAATACATCTTCATATTTATCAAGCTCTACTAATTGATAACTATATACTTCGTAGGTATTGCCCATCCCCCGTCTCTCCTATTAAATTTATTTAAGTTTTTTCTTTTTATTCTTTCGGGAAGCATATACTCCCAAACTATTTTCTTTTAATTGTTCGTTTAGAATTCTTCTCATTTTCGTTTGAATTTGTTCATTGTTTGGTGTTACCTGTTGTGTTTTAATTTTTATCTCTTTAGTCATTTTTTTTCTTTCTTTTTATACCTGTCTTCTGAAATCCCTATCGAACATGCCTCGTAAAAGTCACATTTTAAAGGAAAGAAGCATGAGCCTTTTCGCATTGGCCAATAATTTTCTTTGGCACATTGCTGAATTTCTCGCACTGTCCATTTATATCTTTTAATCAATTCATCTAAATTCATTTCTTGCCGATAAAATTTAATTCCAAATTTATTTGATTCATGGCTGTATCCTATGAAATAATGTCGAGGTCTTCTCGTAATATCATCATAACACCTGTTATAATATTCCTGCGGGGTTTCCTTATTTTCGTTATAGATAAGTTCTGGTATTCTGATTATAAGTATGACGCAAAATTGATAATCAGGATTTGATAAAAAGTGCGTACCGACCAAATCTTCGATTAAAAATCTATCCTGATACATATCTGGCTTTGACGTGATTTCTAGTTCGAGAAAAAATTTGTTGGAAACATGGTGAAAATCTATAAATCCGTGTATCTGTGGTAATCCATCCCGCTGTATTATGAATTCTTTTTGTGGTTCAAAGTCTTGACTAATGATATGTTTTGTTATTCCCAATGTATACATACCTTCTGCGATTGCCCTTGCCTTCTGTAACCAGACATCTTCTTTGTCAGTTACGTCAACTTCTTTTCGACTTAACGAAGAATCAACATATTTCTCGATTTTTAGTGCATCAGATTTTTCGATTCGTTCCAATCCTAGAATATTTGTATAGTGATAAAATTTTTCGCACCTCAAGAAGTTTCTCATTGCTGAATATGATATTGCCGGTTCATTATTAGCCATGTATTCTACACACCTGAAATAATTAGGCTTACTGCAAAACCCTGTTGGAATATAGGAATTACAGGGAGTTTTTATTGAATTGTCTAGGTCTTTACAGATCATTTTACTTTTTCTTCAAATTTCGGAATTTTACCATAATAAATAGTTATTTTTTGGTGAATGTCGTTAAAATCAATATTGATCTTGTCCCCAATCAAATATTTCGGTATCTTAGAATCTCGAATATATTCATTAACCAAATTAGTAACTGCAATGATATATTTTGATTTCATTTTGTTATTTATTTATTTTATTCTGGTAATCAGGTTTAAATTTCGTTAATCCCAATATTCTAAAATATAAATTTCTAATCTGATATTGATAATAAAAATTGCTACGCTCAGAAAAATACAAAGGATGATATTTAATATTTTTAATCAATATGCCATAACCAAATATTCTAAACCACAATAATGAAATCTTAAAAAATGATTCGTAGGATATGGAAAGTTCAAATCCAAATAATGAATAATTTCTGTCATTTCTCATATTGGTTTACAAGCTATGTTTTAATTATTTTTTATAGTTATTTAAAGTAGAAAATACTTGAAGCGTTGTATCTTTATCAGAAGATTCAAAGGCCAGAGTATCTGGGTAGTATTTCCAATTATTAAAAATTCTATAAACTGGATAAATCTGGGTGGAATTTTTTCCGTCAGAAACTTCTAAATAATAACCAATGTGTGGTTTTGGCATAAATGCCCACACGAAGACAGTAACAATAAAACTAAACAATATTATTGTTATTCCATTCCTGAATAAATTATTCATCACATATTCCTTTTGAAAAATTTAAAGAATAAGAACCAACCAAAGGAGGCAAAAGCAAGAAGGTTAAAACCTCCTTTGGTTGCGGGCGCATGCCCTATTTTTTCTTTTTATTATTAATAGACTCATAAAGAATTGCAAATACTGCCTTGCTGAATTGCGGTATACCTCTCCGGCATTGTTCTCGTACTATTTTTTTGATTAAATCGTCTGGAAAGTTAATTAATTTTTTCATTATTTATTTAGTTCCGCTTTTAATATAATTCCGAAACGAACCGTAACCATCTCTCTAATAATATTCGTTGCCATCGTAAGTCCGTCCAGATAGCATTGAGCTATTAAAGTGTTCTTACACACCGCAGAAAGTGATAATTTTCCCATACAGATTTCTTTATCAATTTCTTTAATACATTCTTCCAGTGTTTCTCTCGTGATTTCCTTTATGATTGTTTGTTTAATTTGCTCGACAATGGTTTCCATGTTATTATTTTATTAATTTTTCCTTATTTTGCAAGGCTTTTGCGTATATACGAGATATATGATATATATGAGTGAGGTTGCGACTTTAATCTATTTTTACAACTTTGTCAATGACTAATTTTAAATAATTTTAAGATTTTTTGCGTTAAAATTTTACAGTGTTATCTGTTGTATTCTTTGTGATTTTTTGTTCATTTGTAGTGTTTACTTTTTCTAATTTTGGTTGCCTAATATCGTAATATTTCATCAGCCTTTGAAAATTTAAAAGTAAAATTTTATAATTTTCTAATGAAATCCCAGCAAGTTCCTTAAATTTTAAAATCTTTGCAGTATGAATAACACCATAATAATTATACATATCTGTTGCGCCTGTCTGTCTGATTCTCTCGTATTGTTCTATCATTTTTTTAGAGATAATTTTTACTATAAGATTATCGACTATTTTACTCATTTCTTAAATACCTCAAATTTCTATTTCAGCCTTTGGCTGTGGGTTTTGGTTATCGGGGTAATGTACCGAAGTGGATACAAATTGGCAATCAACGCTGCGGGTCAGACACAACAATTGTGGTCGGCTATCGCCGACAGAATTAAATCATAGTTCTGTTTGTGCCTTTACCGCATCATCCATCAACAATTCCAGCCTGAGCTTATTAGCAAATATTTCGCTTATTTTTAGTTCTTCAATCAAACAATTTTCATACTGTTTGAGCAATCCTTTTACAACACTGATATTATCCATCAAATTTTCTGTCCGTGCATTTGATACTTGTAATTTTATAAGCATGTTTTTTAATTCTTCTTTCATTTCCATCCCCTTATTCTTCTACTGTATATTTATGAGTTATGAGAACAGCCTCGCCAAGCCTGTTTTTTGATCTTTCGTCAGCATCTCTTTCCGATTGATATAAAAAGCTAGAATTCGCCACTATGGTATTTTTTTCTATTATATGACTAGGATAAAGATTCAACCATCCTTTGATAATTTTTTCTACCTTTCTTTTCGGTTTTGACGGAGGTATAATTATTACTTCGTTCCAAAAAACAGAAGGGTTCCTATCAAGGCTATTAAGTTTTCCATCAAACAAGAACCACAGAGCGAACAATATATTGCCCTTGTTGATGAATTCTGCCTTAAAACTATTATTTACGACTCCCACTACCGTACCATATCCATGTATTACGTGAAATACCTTATCGTTAATCCTTACACCGCTAAAATTGTTTTCCATGCTATATTAGTCCTTTCGTTATTAACTTTTTTATTTTAAGTTCTTTCCTTCTCTTGTAAATTTTATCTTTATTAGCCAGAAAATATTTAGCGTTATATTTTTTTACTTTATTCTTATGTTTTCTGTACCATTTTTTAAATGCTAACTTTCTCTTTTCTGGATATTTCAAATTATATTCTTTGGCATGCGCTATCCACTTTTCTCTGTTTTTAAAATAATATTTCCGATTCTTCGCTATTATTTTTTTTCTGTTTTTTCTGTAATATTCTTTATGATATGACATTGCATGTATTTCCTAATGTTTTATTTTTAATAGGTTCTGCAAACCTACATGGATGCCAATCACAAACCTCATCTCTATCGATTCCGCCGTAAATATTCTTGCACCTACCTGTTTGAAAATGAAAACAATCCCCACAACATTTTCCTTCTGGTAAATTCATTTCTGTATCTTTTATGTTTCTTTTGTATGGTTCTCTCAAATCTATTTCCTCTTCCGTCTCAACTTAATCAAAACTTTATTTTCTTGATACCACTTTTTTTGAGACTTTTTAAACTTAACAGGATTTTCTTTTTGCCATTTTCTTACTTGTTTGATACATTTTTCCCGATTCAACCAATACCTCTTAACTCTCTGTTCAAGTATTTTTATTCTATTTTTTTTATAATAAGACTTATGGTCGAATAGCAAGGCGGTCGCTCCTTATTTATCCTTCATTTCGGTTAATATATTTTTTCCGAACTCCCACCAAGTTTCAGAAAATATTAATACAAAAATTCCAACAACTGAAAAGACTAGAGCAACTGTGGCAGCCATCCACGCAACACCTAAGATTGAATACGCTAAATATTTCACTTTGTCTCCTTGTTATATTGTAATATCAGCCACCGTACCAGTACCTAAAAAAATTAAATCGTCGAAATTATTTATAGTTGATGGTTTTTCTCCATGTGGCACACATTCAGTGTATTTATTTCCATTAAAGTGTGTTATTTCATATTTCCTATCAGCGGCTATCGCTGTAATTAAATGGCTTCTACTGTAATAAAAATCTAATAATTTATTGTTTGGCATTTTGTCCCTCCTGCTGGCGATAGCCAGCTACATTGTTTCGTTCTGTCCACAATACTGATTACCAATTTATATCCACACCATCCCATTACCCCGATAGATAAAATCCTCAGCCGCAGGCTGAAATCAGCTAAACAGAGCGATGCGTTTTATAAACAGTAGTGTTATCCCAAATATTTTCATTAACTATATTACAGTCGGAGCACACATGATTGATTCTTTTATTACGAGTTAAAAATTTATGACCACATTTAAGACATGATGTCTCTTGTTTTGCTTCTTCTTTGTGTGTTATCGTTTTTATTTCTTTCTTTATGAATCCACACTGCCAAAATGATTCTTTATATAATGTTTTTGTCCAGATTGCGTTGTAGACACACTGGAAATGTCCATGAATTGTTTTGGCTGCGTGTTTTACATTATCGTATTGTCCTAACAGTTCTCCGTCCAGTCCTATTCTCAATATTACTTTTTCTGTTTCCATCTTATCTCTCCTAAAATAAAATGAATAGTGGATTAATTTTTTATCTTCTGTCCGAGGGTATGAAATCTTTTGAACTATCCGTATAAACGCCGAGATTCGATTTGTTCTTTTTTTGAGAGTCCAATACCTTAAGATATGAATAATAACACTTGGTTCGTTTACCATCACAGGTTTTGATTGACACCATCCATTTTCCACATTCGCCAGAAATAGATTCTACGTCTCCGCAGTGCCAATAACCAACTCTTTTCATGATTTCTTCATCGGTTTCGTTCGCTGTAGAGATGCTTGACCACTGATTTTTTGCAACATGATCTCCAGCCGTTATGGGACATTTACAAGCGAGAAGAGTTGTTGATGATAAAAATAAACAAATAATCGTGGCGGTAAATATTTTTATTATTTTTTTTTCCATATTAGTTTTTCCTTTTTTTTATGTTAATGTTTGGTTTATTTATTTCACAATTTTTTACATTACAGTGTGTGCCTTTCGAGTCGTACCATTTTACATGAAACCTACTACCTTCTTCCAAGATATGTTGTACCCATATTTTCTTAGGTTCTCTTTTTATTTTCATGTGCATACTCCTTCTTCAAACAACTTAAACATCGATAGGGATTGGTTTTATTTTTGTGGTTACTGATATGTACCAATCTCCAAAATATTAGTTTTCCACACTTTTCACAGGGAGTATATAGGCAACAACATATTTTACATATATTCTTTGCCCAATGGAAAAGGTAGGATTTTGGTATTCCGCAATGATTACAAGTAAATTCAGTAGTCTTGGTAGGCATTTTCAACTCCTAAGATTTCAATTCTATATTGCTCAAACAAGGGAAGTATTTTTCTTATTTCTGTTATGTTTCTATGAACTTCTATTCGGCGAAATCCTGGTTCGTTAACGTATTCATCACCCATCGGATCGTAAATTATTCCATCGTTTTCCACCCACCAGTGTTCTCTTTTGCCGGTATTGAAGTCTAAGTAACCGCATATTATTTCACCGCCAATTGTTTTCTGAATAGTATCTGCGATAACTGGGCAACAACCTTGAATTTCGTTATCGTAACATTCTAAATATTTTCTATAAATATAATCTACTACCGTTCTATCAGAGCCAATCATTTATTTTCTCCTTTGGATATAGTTTTAGTCTTTTGCCTTCTTGCTCAAATCTTACATCGATATGTTTCGTACCGATCCATTTAGTAATACAGACACGAGCCGAAGCAGGTGTTGCGTAATGGGTTTTTACTTTTTCCATCAATTCTTTAATAGTTATCCCTGGATTTCTTCCAACTTCTCGAACAATTTCCATGCAAGTTTTTTTAAAAGGTGTTAATCTTTTTCCTTCTGAGTTTCCAGCCTCGGCGTAATTTTTTAGTTCTGAGATTAGACATTGTGTGATTTTTTCTGATAAAGCTTTTCGATTTAATATGGGTGAAACCCGTTCAACAACGTCTCGACCACATTCAATTTTACCAATTCCAAACAAGCGCAAAACTTTTTCAAACATTAATTGATCTCGTTTTCTTGGCACGGCAACGGATACGTAATGAGCCATAGTTCGCCAATTGTTTGCTTGTTCTATCACCTTCAATGTGCTGGTTAATTTGGTTTCTATCACCCACACTAATTTGTTTTGTACCGCAATTATATCAGCAGTATATCCAAACACTTGAACTTCTTGATATACGTCCCATTGGTAGTCTTCAAGCCATAATATTACTGTTTTGGCTAGATCGGATTCGGTTTTAAATATTCCAATGGGCATTAATCTAATTCCTCGATAGCGTCCTTACCTTTTAAATTTTTAAAATATCTAATTTCCGCATGAGTTGCTTTTCTTGCTTTTAATCCGATACGATTATAATCTTTCACACCTTCGTTTATTGCTTTTTGTTTAGTGCTGGCTTTTACCAAAAACCATGAAGCATTGTTACCAACATGATAAATCGTCATTGACTGTCTCCTTATTTTTGTTTAAATTCTATGCATCCATCTTCTTCTGAAATCGAACAATCGTAATATTCTGAATCTGGATTTGTACACAGACCAACGCTTACGCTCTTGATTATACCTTGTCTAGTCCAAGATTTGCATTCTTTGCATATTTCCATAGATATTTTCCTTAACTTATTGAAAAAGAAAGACCTTTCGATTTACCAGTTATATATTCTATTCCGGTCGGTACGCATCCGGTCGATCCAATGTAAGCAATTATTGGCTTTTTTAGTAAATGTGTTTCGGTTTTGCAGGCTTCTTTCAGGTTTTCTTCACACCATTTAATTGCATTTTCTTCGTCTTTGATTTCTATACCGTCCTGGCTTTTTCTTAATCCGAATTTATGTCCATTCGGCAGTATTAATTGTTTCGCTCCGCACTGTTCCATATAATTCTGCATGAATCCCTTGCAACAATCTTCGATAAATTTTTGTTGTTTTTCTATTTTAGTCTTTTCGCTTTCCAACCAAAATTTTAAAATTTCGAGTCTTTTCTCTAATTGAAAATATTTATCACTGAGAACAACGGCGTGATTAAGACTCATTTTTTTAGCATCTGGTAATGTTTGCGCTGATCCCTCCTCTTCTCGTTTAGACAGTAATTGATCCAAACCTTCTTCCAATTCTTTTAAAATATCATCCATTTGATTTTTTCCTATTTAAAAAATTATTTAGATTCAACGTCGTGCCATTTCGATTCTAATTCGGTATCTATTTGAAATTGAATGTATTTCCAGGCACTGTTGATTGCATTTTGCATATTCCCATACGTGTTGCCGCCATAGTCTCCCCAATAAGCAAAGATTTTACCGTCCGGTTTAATAAGTCTGTATTTGTTTTTTCCATTACGTTGTATTTTCCATCCTTCCGGTAATTTAGTATGAATAGGAGATAGAGAAGTGATTGGTGTTGGATTTGGTACTTTTTCGGTAAAATATTCATCACAACCACCAAGACCCAATACTAAAAAAATAATCACAATTGTTGCGTGTTTCACATTGTTCTCCTTTTTAAGTTGCGGGAAGGCGTACCTTGATTTCCACAGTTTCTGGTATTAAGCCATACCGGTTTTGACGGGACGACCTTCCCAAATTATAGAGATATACTAATCCTGTTTATTGGTTTTTAGCCCTTTGTATCAGATATGGTCTCGTTTGTGATCTCCTTTCCGCTTGGTACAAAGCCGGAGCATTGTCCACTGTTTTGTTTATGTAATAATAATTGAGATAATATTTTTGCACCTTTTACGGTTATTAGGCATACAGGTCTTATCCCAGTGCCAATATTTTTAATCAAGCCTTCCGCTTCTAGATCATCCAAACAGTCATAATCATCATGGTGAGGTAATCGTAACAAGCTGTTTGTGGTATTGTCTTCGCTCCAATATCCAAATAATCGAGTACCGTATTCCGATTTCCAGCCCGATCTTATTGTTGGATTTTTTATTCTCATGTGGTATATATCGAGAATTCCTTGATAGTTATGGATTCTTGTTTCGATATATAATAATAAGCTCCAATGATCTTTGTCGAATTGTTCAATCGTTATTTTGTTCATTGTTTATTCCGTTCTATAATAATGTCCTGAATTGCCAATCCTTCGATTACTTTCCTTATCTTTAATTTTTTTATTTTTTTTGATACATTCTCGACAGAACCATTTGTCTTCAATTTCTTTATTGCATTCTAATCCCAGGCAGATTCTTTTTTTCATGTTAGTCGTTGTCTTTGTATTGATATGCGTTTTCCATTAAGCTTATTTTTGATAATAAATAATCAAGACAGTCTCGCCATCCTTCTTTTCTATAAATACTAATATTAAGACTCTCTCCATGTTTGAGACAATGTTCTTCTATTTCGGATTGTCTTTCTTGATATTCTTTTTCGATAACAGCTTTTAATTTTTCAAATTTATCCATTGGTAAAATCCTTTCCAATTGATTTAAAATAAGTGAGCAAGACAGGATTTGAACCTGCACGGTCGTCTTAGTTCCCGAAGGATTTTAAATCCTTTGCGTCTGCCAATTTCACCACTTGCCCAAAATTATTTATTTAATTTTTCTTTTCAATATATCCAAATACTAAATAGGAATAACCAGTAGCCCTATTAACGCCAGCAACTATATGTTTTATTTCTATGGGTTTGTCATAATATTTAGATAGATAAATTTCGTAATACGCACATGTATTGGATTTTCTCTCTTTCTTCTTGTTAGCTATCTCTGTGGCAAGTTCAGCTTTTTTATAATCCCATTGACATAATCGATCCGAATAAACATAATGTAACTCCTTTTCTTTTTTTCCGAATATGGTTTGTTCTTTATTCTGAAAATCAGGGTCAGAATAATGTGGATTAACATTAATAATTGAATCTTTGTTGAAAGTGGTTAGATAAGACGGTTCTCCGTATCTTCCGTCTATGTCTCTGTAGTAATTGTTCATGTTTTATTCATTTTCCTTTATTAGCGTAACTTTCTCATAAGCATCATAATTTTCAAAACCTAAAACAAGTCTAACGAATTTATCAAAACCTTCTTTTAAAATTTCTGTAGGTTCTGTTCTTGTAATAAATTCAAGTGAATCTTCATAGTCCAATCCCCACATATTACTTAATTCTTTAACCCTGTCGATAGAAGCTCCCAAGACAAGAGCTTCTAATACCAATTTCCATGCATCAGTTCTGTCTGTAGTATCTATCAACCATTTCTTAACTACGAAATCACCTTCAATATCATTAAATGTAATAGTATTCTTACTAATAATATCCCCGTTTATATGTAAATAATAAGCCCATTGTATCATGCCTTATCCTCCTTTCTTTTTATTTTGTTCTTTAAAATCCTGGCTCGTCCCACATTCCAAAAATTATTCTTTTGGGGTCATTACCGGATCGAAAATTTTCAAACGAACAACAAATAAACGGGTCTTTGTATTCGCTGATCTCGCTAACATAAAATCTTGCTTGCGAAAATTCTTTTGCTATTGCTCCTACCTGTAATAATATTTTTGCCGGAACAAGGTCGTTGTATAATTGCTTAGGAAATATCATCCCGTTGTGTAAGTATTCATCATATATTAATCCATATTTTTTCGAGACATGCGATCCATGCCATGTACAAGAAGCATTAGCTTCCATATCGCATTCTCTCAAAGGTGTCCACTGCCAATGTTTTCCTTTTGTTAATTTTGACTCAAGGTATAGTGATACTTTCTCGTAATCATATACTGGAATATCATTCATTTGCATGAAAAACATAAGGGATTCGTATTGATATGCGAGAGGATTAAACCCGATTGATTTTGCTACCTCACCATACGATTTTATATTATCTTGTGTTTCTTTTGATGTATTTATTTTACAAGCTATCGGCTTATTCATTCTCAACTCCTTCTTTAGTTGTTATTTGGGTTAATTTATTTTCATTGTTAAGGATTTTCAAGACGTCCCTGTGAAGTTTTTCTTTATTGATTGGTTCTTCTAATATTAATTCAAAAGCTATAGATGCGCCCCGGAGCATTGCCTGCTCAGTTAAAAAATACTCCATTTCTGTTGGAAAATTAATATTATCGTCTACTAATTTTTTTGAAGATTCTTTTATTTTGCTGAATAGAATGTCGTATTCATTCATTTGTCAAACTCCTTTAGTTTTAATATTGACAGGGTTGATTTGTGCCAACCAATTTCGACACCGACCAGTTTCTATCAAAACAAGCGCATTGCAATCAATCCGCCGTATTTCTTCTTCTCCATAAACTTGGATACCACACTTGGTATCGTCTGTGTCCGGTAAAGGATAGCGAATTAATATTCCTACACGTCCATCCAATAACAATACTAAGCTTTTGTCTTTAATTTTATAAATTTCATTTCTTGTCATAATCTTTACCTGAAACATCCTTTGTTTAGAATTAATTTCATAACCTGTCCAGACATCTCACTGCTATACGTTAAGCTTGAATTTAATAAATTGTTATATTTACATTCAATATCTTCGAGTCGTTTCACTTCTTTTCTCAGATGTTCAAGCTCGTACTGTATATCAAGTATGTCTTTTGCGAAATCTATTATATTCATTTCCGATCCTTCAAAATTTTACAAGCTTCTTTCTCGTTTTTTGGCAATAATTCTAATCTTAGTAAATACTCAGGGGTCTTTGTGCCTACCATAGTATTAACATATTCAAGGTAGGGCGACCGTGTCCCCATGTTTGTATGCACACTCAACGTACCTACGATTACTGATAAGATATATTTCTTCATATATTATTGAATTTTATTATTTATTTCTTATTTAATGTAATGTTTTGATTCCTTTTTCCATAAATGCTATCGATAAGGACACCAAAGAACATACAAGAGCAAGTGAAAGATAATGATAATCGTCTAACGCGACATAAATTATTGTAAAAAAAATACAGCCCCCCGTCATTATCTTCCAAGCAACATAAAACCAAAGTGTTAGTTCTTTGAATTTATTCATGTTATTTTACTCCACTGTTATTGAATTTTGTTGATCATTTCCTATCCGATATAATGTGGGTTATATCGGATAGGAGCGAAATTAACCGTAACGTACCTTAATATATATATCATCAAGACTTCGTTTTATAGTCATAAAACCTAAGTTTTCGTCAATACCTCTCCATATACACATACCGTTTTCGTCTATACTGGCTATAATAAATTCTTGCGATTGATTACTTAATTTGGCTTTTAATAATACAGACCCACCTGTTTCTTCTAACCAAAATTCAGTATCCACTTCTTTTTTGTTTTCCAGATTTCTTACTTTAAACATTTCATTCCTCATTTCTCTAAAATTTTATACTGCACTTTACCGTACTGTACAATACCACCTTGCTTTGCTAGACGTTATCATACGATACTACACCTTTACGTTGCCATACGCAACCAAACCCTACCCATACCAGGCGTAACTTCACATTACAATTGCTCTACGGCGCTGTACCTCACAACACTATGGCACCACATTACTTTACCTTACCATTCCTTTGCCTTACGCTATTCCACCCTACCCTTACTTTACATGTCGTGATTCCACTTTACAATTACTATACAGAACGTCACCCTACAACACCGTTACGATACATGACGAAACTTTACCGTACCATTGCTTTACCACTACCGCACGGAACTTTACAATACCTTTACGGCTTAGTACAAGACGCTACCATTACCGCACTATGACTCACCATGCTAAACCTCTGCAAAACGTTACCTCGTAATACTTTTGCATTGCGAGACACTACTGAACCAGACCTTTACATCACCTTATGTGACCATACCTTACCTCTACAATATCAAACTCAACCGTACCTCACCTTTACACCATAATACCAAACCACACCCTTGCCGTACCTTGTTGGGCATTACAATACTTTACTTTTACCACACAATATTGGGTTCTATTAAATCGTGTTTAATCTTGTCTTTTCGTTACGATACAATCTTAAACCGTCCGTATCCACCGCCACGAAACTGTCCTAATCCCTGATCTTCTCCGTAAGTCCACAAAGAGTCTATTACTTCCCACGTAATTTCTTTATGAGGTAATAATTTTAACTGAAAAGTAATTCTTGTACCTTCTTTGATGAAATCGCTTCTAACGAGAGTTACTCGCTGTCCTTGTGCTGTTTGCCCCCGTAATGGTCTTTCGAGAACGCCGTCAACTTTTTGTCCAATGTAAATTTTTCTTGGTTTTACAAATAGAAAATCACTTATCTTACTTCTTAATGCTTTAATTTTTAGCTCATCTTTTAAAACATTTCCAGCATTTTTAAGGAATCCCTTAATAAAATAGTCGTAGACGAAAAGTCCTTGATCATCTGAATGAAATCCTGTCCAGCCCTTTCCTTCTATTTCTTCAATGGTCTGTATTTCTTCTTTGTCTATACCGTCAGGATTTTTTGTTGCGATAAAATCGGCATAGATTTCTTTGTTTTTGGGAACTGTTCCCAACATCGGAGTAATCAATTCTATCGTTACTGTTCTTTCCATAATTCTTAATCCTTTCTTTGAATGGTTTTTACTCATCAAGGCGAAAATGTTCACACACTACAGTCACATCTTCGCCTTTATCATTTACATACATTAAAAGTATTCTATTATTTAGTGTTATCGATCCAGACGAGATGTATTCTATTTTTGTTTTATATTCTGTTTTATTTTCTCTGTATAACAGTGTTCTGGTTTTCATTCTGTATCCTTTCCTTCGCAAGAGATTGAGTGTTTTTAGTAATAAATTGCTCAATTTTTCTAATGTTTGTTTCGCTTCTGTGTAATGCAGTCAATACTTCTTTGCCAGGCCATAATTTAACCAGTCCCTTGCAATGACTTTTCAAATCGGGTAGTATATCTTTTAATAAGTGGTATAGGTCGTGATTTTCTCGTATTATGTTACAAATTTCATCTTTTGTGATACGTTTCATTTAAACGACTCCTTAAAATTCTATCTGTTCTTCTGTTTTTTCATTAATTTGATTATTGTACGACCTTCTCCTTCGTAACCATAAAACTTATCAAAGAAGGTATCGATAATTTTCCACTTACCTTTTTTCTGTGTATACACTATTTTTTTCTTTTTATTTTTATTTTTCATTAAAATTTAATCTGTTCGTCCACTGTATTACACTTAAAACATATTTTTTGTTTTTGTAAAAAACAATCTTCACATACAAATTTTTTGCATTTTTTACAATAATACATTTCCAGACTTTCATCGTCTGGGTAAAATCCACAAATCGGACATTCAGGGTTCATTTTAAAATTCTATCTGTTCTTCTACTGGATTAGTTAGTCTATCAATATCTTTTGTATAAATCTCAGTTGTTGCCTGATTACTATGCCCCAACGCCAATTGTATTTTCTTTATTGGTACACCTTTTTCTGTTAACTGATTGCCGAAGAAGTGTCTTATCGAATGCCCACAGATACCTGGACGTTTAATACCAGATTGTTTCATACGCTCATATATCATGTCCTGGATGCTTTTGATCGACATTCTCTTCCCTTTTGATTTATTCCCATGAGTAATAAACAAGGGATCGGGTGGTTCTGCTTTACGATATGAGAGATAGTTTTGTATATGAGGCAACGCATTGTTAGTCAATACTACATATCCCTCTTTTTGTTTTTTTCTTTTTCTTTGGATGAAGAACAGTACATTACCTTTATTATTTATTATATCGCTATTGCTTATTTTTATATCTTCGATATTGCTTCGATGCACTTCTATTTCTCTAATGCCTGTGCCTGCCATTAAACTTATAATAGCATAATCTCTAATCCCAACAATCTTTGTTGTGTCTATGGTATCAAGTAATAGCCGAACCTCATGTTTTTGCAATGCTTTTCTGACATATCCGCCTTCATTTCTTTCTTTTAATACTTCGATTCCATCTGTAATATTTGGATAAACTTTTTTAACATTTAACCATTTAAAAAATCTTCGGACAGCAGCCATATACATTGCTTGGGTCGCGCTTGCTACAGGCTTACCGAAATTTATACTATTTTCAGATTTATTTTTATTAAATTCTTCTGAATTAATATATTGTATAATGTGTTCTTCCGTCGGAGTGTTTATTTTTTTATCTTTTAGCCATTTAAAGAAACAATCCAACGAATATTTATACATGCGATACGTTTCTTCGGATATTCTAATACTGTTGAAAAACTTTACAAATAAGTCTTCAAGAGAGTAAGATCGAAGATCGTTTTGATTATTTTGTTGATTATCAATCGGAATAAGATTTGTCATTTTTATTTTAATCCTGCATCAATAAATTGTTGCGCCCATTTTTCAACACTTCCAAATTCGACAACATCTTGCGCCCTAGTATTGGAATAGTCTATTTTAAAATTATTCATCCAATCAATTGCTAATTGTGCAATCAATATTTGTCGTTCAAATTCATTCTTTGGTCTGTGTTTCCTGCAAGCCATATCGCATATTGTAGCCAAATTACAATCAGTTATATATACAAGAGCCATTCCTCCGTCTTTTACTCTCCATTTTTCCATTTTTAACCTTTCTTTAAAATTATACAGATTTTTTACCATCTTCTTCTTTTACAATCCCATTTGCACCAACTATTTTGCCATGATGTTTTTCTGTCATATTTCCTATGTAATTTAGTCATTTCTGGTAAATTATCAGCGCAAATATCATCCCATATATCGTGCCAGACAAAATCATATCTTTTCTTTTTTGGTGGTTTAAATTCAAAAGCATCTTCGTTTATTATTTCAACTCTTTTATCTTTTAAGTACGTGGGAGCCACCAAACCGATAACGTCTTTGGATTTTTCAATTACTGTTACATCGGAAACGGTATCTTTTTTTAATATAGCAGACAAGGCGACCCCCAACCCTAATCCATTAATCAATATGCTCCCATGTGATAAATTTATAAAATCCAGGTGGTCGTTGATTTCTGCCGGAGTATTACTCATTATTATGTAATTATTTCGTGTTAGTTTTTTATAAGTTCCTGGATATATTGTTCTATATCTTCTTGAAAATACTTCCCTAAGATTGAATAATTTTGCATCGTCATTGCTTACAGTAAAGGTAGATACTTCCCATTCACCACTTTTACCGTCTGGAACATTGATTTCAATATTCATTTGATTATTTCTCCTGTAATTTTATGAGGAAAAATTTCTAAAAATGCACATATATCTTCTTTTGCATTTTCTAAATCTACAGCCAGCATTTCTTTTGATGTTGATCCGCTTTCATAATATTCAGGCTTTGGTTCGTATTCTATCGTTATTGTAATTTTTATTTTCATAATTTATTCCTTTTTGTTAATTAATCCGGCACGTTTTAACCAATCCAACTTTTCTCCATCAAAATCATGGTGAGAAAAGAATTTAGGAGCTTCTGACAGTAATGAATAAACACGCTCCAGCGCACCTATAGCAGAGATGCGTAAAGCACTACAATCAGGTGGAAAATTATCTCTTTTTAAAGCTTTTTTTATAATTTCAATATCTTTCATTTCTGTTTTACCTTTCTGCGTGATCTTTATAACATTCTTTGTAAGCCTTGTCGTATATGCTTGCTTCTGGGTCTCTTTTTAAAGCTTCGTCATAACAGGCATCAACCATCCAGTGCCAGTCCGCTCTTGGATTATTAGCACATCTAGCTGATTGATAAATCATAAAATAACACTCATCTTCAAACTTATCATTATCCATCAAAGATAATTTAGTTATATATTCAGATTTTGGTCTTCCGTAATTATCTTTACCTTCGTATTTATTCATATTTTCTAGTCTCTAAATGGTTTTGGAAAAGGCGACCACGCAATTACTTTATATTTTATCGATGTTCCAGCGGCATCTAAATATTGCCATTCTTTATTACTGCCAAACCATGCAAGCAATACAAATCGTGTTCCATTATTTTCTACAGTTATTAAAACTTTTTGCAATAGAGATGGTAATCCTTCTTCTATTTTTATCCACATATTAATTCTTCTCTGTAAATTTTCTCAGTGCTTTTCTAACCACGCTTGATCTATTATAACCATATCCCATTTCAGACTTATCTCTTTTGACTAATCGATCAATTTCTTTTAATGTATCCGGTTCAATTCTTATACTTATCTGTGTTAATTTCATTGATTTTCCTTATTTATCTGCTTTTCTATTTTTTTATTCCTTATTTCGTTACTAGCTTCGAGACATTTTCTTATTAATTCTGAAATATGACGTAATGTTTTGGTTTCCTTTAAATTTTTATCAAACACTCTATTAACATCTTCTCTGGTTTTGCACTTACTAAAATCTAATACCATCACCAACTCCTTATATGTTTTGCAAGCTTACCATACCATTACCCGCCATTAACTGTTTTATTTCAGACGGAAGGAACGGCAATGTCGTGCCTGGTGATAATGCTTTCCATGCTCCGAGAAGGTGTCCCAACCCTATTGTCATTAGAGCAATACCTTGATCTCCCATATCGCCACCAATTTCTATAAAGCTATGTTCTTTTTTGTCGAGCCAGGCTGGATATTCTGCCTGAACCATAGACAAAAATTCTTCTCTGTTTCCACCAATTGCTGATACTTTAAAGAAGGTCAAGTCTACTATATGTCCTGTTGGTTGTTTTTCTTTTGGATTTTCAGGAGCATCACAACATTTACCACAAACACAAGCACCTCTTGCTGCGTGAGCAAGAACATAGTCGTATAATTTCATAAACCCTCCTTATGTATTAATTTGCCTTTCATTTCTATTGATAAGTTAATTTGATTTATTGTGGATAATAATATGTTTAATTGCCCATCCGTTAATTTTTTCAAGTCTAAAGATTCAAACATTTTTTTGGTTTCTAATAAAAGTTGTTCATGGTTATATCGTGTAACAAGTTCTTTGGTTTCGAGATAATAATGTGTATTACTCCATCCAGTATCACCTACTATCTGTAAATAATAAGCTTCTTCGTTTCCCCACATTTTCTCAGGGTTGTTTCTAAGCTTTGTACCTCTGTCCAAAATTATTTGAATCTTGGTAATTCTTTCTACTTTTCTCTTAGAAAGATTACCACAAGAGCCATGAATTTCGTATATGGTATCGCCTACTTTTACTGCTGGAATATTTGAATTATTTTGTTCCATAATCCGATCCCTTGTCTTCCAAATCGAGTTGATACACAAAACCGAAAGTATATTGCGGGATTCCTTTTTTTAAATTTTCAAATTGTTCTTCGGTAAAAAGCCTCGCGACCAACTCATCGCTTATTTTTTCTTCTTTTCCGTTATATTTGTCTATTCTGATTATTTTCATGCTCTTTTAATATTTTCTTGTTTAATCTTCTATGAAAAATTCATATCCCATACCCATTCCTTTTTGGATGCATTTTTCTAAGGTATTGAAATAACCATACGCACCTAAATCTTTTCCAATTCTTAATATCCATCCATTAAGATTTCCTCTTGCATCTTCCAAGACAATCATTCCGATAAGTTTGTTTGCTTTTTTTGCAAATATAGGCACGTTGTGGTTTAATTCGCTCAAAAACACCTTATCAATGAAAGTTTTTCCTATTATTATTTTTTTCATATCTATTCCTTTTTATTTAAAATTTATTATGTGATTCATTGTATCACACTGAATCACATAGTCAAGAAAAAAATTTAATTTATTTTAATTATTCTGAATCATCTTCCATTTCTTCGCTAAAATCCACCGCAATATCGTAGCAAAGTTTGATAAGTTTCTGTTTGTATTTTTCTTCTGATTTGCTCAGTGGTTCTTTACTGTTCGCTATGGTTTCGTAACAGTCTTGTAAATCATTATATGTATTTTCAAACCTACAATGAGCCATATTACCCATCCACCGATCTCCTTTATTTTAATTGTTCGATTAATTCCATTGCTTTTAATCTTGCCTGCTTCGTATGTTTTTTAGTATATTCAATTGTATGATATTTTTCAAAGAAATTTTCACCAAGAATTCCTATCATAAAATATGGTGGATAGTATTTAAAATCTCCCCTGCCACACCAACCTGAATGCCCACCAATCTTAATTATTATCTTGTTATTATTTTTGTAGAAAATTTTTGGCTTCGATCCGAAATCTCTACCAAGAAAATCATTAGACTCAGAATCGAATGGTATAGACTCTTTATAATTATCAACCTGAAAAATATCTTTTTCTAAACCAAATTTCATATTTTAATCAACTTTACGGAAGTCCGATCTTTATCTTTATCATAAATTACGTTTGTAATTATCCATGCAGAATGCCACTTAAGCGTTACTCCTTCACCGATAATGTACAAGTCTCTCCAGTCTCCACTTTTGTATATGTATTTAGTTTTTGTTTTCACTGAGAAACCTCTTGATAAAATTTCTTTTTGCATTTTTCAAAGTAGTGAAGCATTTGATTTTATTTAAATTCTTCATTGGATAAATATCTATCGGAAAATCTTTTCTTGTTGCCTTCCAAGTACAGCCATAATTTCCAATATAATAAAATTTAATATCTTTGATAAATGAATGTGGAATGACTACAACTGTATCGATTCGCACACCTTCTATTAATTTTTTTATATCTGTGTGATTCACTGTATCACACTATATCACAAAAAAAATTCAAGTCAAGAAGATTTTTTAAATTATTTTTACAAACTCAGGCTTGATTTTTTCTCTTACATAAATTCCACGTTTTTCCAATTCTCTTTTAAATTTATGTATCTGTGCATCGACATATTCTTCTTCTTTATAATTGGTAGCACAACCAAGCAGTGCATAATATTCTTGGATTGCATCTTTTAAATCTTTATTGGTTACTTTCATATCGTTGAATTTATTTAGTTTACCTTATTTTAAACACATTATAATATTTTAAATTCTTACTCATTTGTGGCGTTTCGACTGGATATTTTCTCTTCATGCACAATTTTACATTTGCATCTTTTTCCAATATTCCTAAAATTTTCTTCTTTTCTCTTCCAATAATCTTGACTGGTGAATCTATGTTTGAATCGGTTAAATATTGGAAAAATTCTCGCTCAGTTCTGCTATCCACTAAAAGAGTTTTTTCATTATCCATAACAATGAACAAGACAAAATCGTTTTGTTTGAATTGAACTATGATATTCATTTTTCTTAAAACGTATAAACATCAGATTTAACATGAAACCAATGTGGAGTTTTTCGACTACCTCGTTCAAAAACATCTACCTTAATTTGTCTTCGTAGCTGATCTCTCAACCATATCGGTTCAAATTCTATTCTAAAATAAGGACGTATGGTTTTTTGTTTTAAATCCATCCAAAGAATTAAACCACGATCATGCGGCATATTTCTTTTTTTTATTAAATTAAGTTTTCTAAATCCTAATGAACTTAGAATTGTTTGTATATTTTTATGAAATTCCATATCAACCTTTCTATCTCATTAAAAAAGAGGCGGACGGCTCATCTTCATAAAAAGGCGATTCGCCGAACCGTCCCAATACCTCTTTGAAAATTATCTCTTTCTCGCAAATTTCTTTAACATGGGAATGCCGACAAATATACCCAAAACCGGAATCATTACGGGAATTCCAAACATTTTCTTTTTCATTATCTTTTTGATCGCACCACCAATACCAGTTTTGTAGCTTGATTTGGTAGTCGGAATAGCACCGGAAGAAGTAGATATACGAGAAGTTGTAGGGGTCGTGCTTGCGCCCTTACCAAATTGTTGTACTCCTGCTTTAATGGCTTGTCCCTGTGGAGACAATTCCTGATACTTTGCCGCAGCTTGAGAAGTTACTTCTTTTGCTTTGTCCAATACCTTGCTAAAACCAAATCCAATATCACCTAAAATATTATTAATCACATCTACGGCCATGACTCTTCTCCTTTAAAAAAAGTTAATTAATTATTTTGTTTTTCCATAATTATCATCATATTTCGACATGGAATATTTTTCTTTTGATATTGACTGTAACATTCGCTTCTTTTCTATTCTATATACTCTGTAAGACGGATCAATGTTCCATATTTCAAAAGCTTTTGGCAATTCATAGAAAATCTGATCTTTGTCTATAGTTATTTCCATTGTAGCAGTTATTATGGTTTCTATATCTGGTCTTTCCGTTCTGATCTTCATACTTTATTTCTTTATTTTAACTCCGAAATCAACTTCACATACTTCATCATCCAACCTGTGCCATACCATAAGCACCATATCATTTTCTATACTCATTTCCGATATTATAATTGCTCCAGAACCAACAAACATATATTGTCTATCTTCCAATTCTTTGATTACTACTTTTTCCGTTTGTGATACCATCTTACATGTTTTCGGTAATCCTATTTTTACAGGTTTTAAAAATCTTAACGGAAGCGTAATATTCATTTAGGTATAAATTTATAAGCATTAACAACATTTGCAATTGCTCTCATAACTGTACCTGGAGGCAATCCTTCTTCTTCGATACCGATTAAAAATTGTTTATTAATGAAGTCTTCAATCTTTGGTACGATAAAATCCTGAAAATCTTTTTCAACTTCTATTTTAAATTCTTGAGTACAAATTTTTCTAATAGACATATTTATTAGCTTTCTCTAAACGATGATCCTACGAATGGTAATTTAGCCAATCTTTTCTTATACTCTTCAACCTGTTTCTGAATCTCTACCATCTTTTCAGTTCCGTAAATATATCCATAATATAAAGCAATCGAACCAATCGTTAACAATCCAATCTTTAAAAATAAGTCCAGTTGACTGAATTTCACCAATTTTTCGATGTTCTGGTCTTGCGTTAATTTAATCTTTTCTTTCATTTTGAAAATACAATCCAAGAAAATCCACCAATAATTAATATACAAAAAAATATCCCAACGATTTGTATTGCCATTACTATTGCACCTTTATATTGAACACATTCAAATACGCGCTCTGAATATTTTCTATTTTTATCTCTACTATTTGTCCCACATTTTCTTTTGTAAATTTTGCTATATTTTCTATCGGTGTATTTTCTGGAAAAACATAATTAAGTTTAGTGTTATAATTTGTTTCAAAACCAACCACATTCTTGTCATATTTTCCGTATATTATTAGTTCATGTTTCGTAAAAGGAATTCGTCGCGTCAAATCTTCGTCGTAAGCATATATATTAACACCGGAAAAATAAATAGGTATAAAAATTAAACAATGAACAATGAAAATTATTATAGCATTTCCAATTGTAAATATTCTATTATTTTGTTGTATGATTTTTCTTTTATTTACAAGATTACTTTTATTAAATAAATTAACCATTTTTTTCTTTTTTTAACTTATCCAAATCTTCATATATAAAATTCCAGAATCCATCTTTATTTTCTAAAAATTCATTCCATTCGTCTCGATTAAAAGTAATAGGTTCTGAATATTTTACAGCATGGCGACCTCGCGTACCTTCATAAACAATCAATCCTCCTGTTTTTTCCATACCGCTCCGCCTAAAGCTACTTCTTTTATTTTTCAACTCAAAATATCTATCTATATAAATTCTTACATCTCCGCCAAATTGTTGAAATGCTCGAATATCTAATCGTGCCGTATCTATTCCATAAATTTCCAAAAAAGCAATAACTTTACTTTTGAAATCAGATAATTCCGCTTTAGTACATTTTATTAAACTTGAATATGCCATTTCTACTTTCTAAATTATATTATAATCTGCATCTTTTAACGTATCGTAATTTCTTTTCGATTTTACCTTAGTCGTTAGTATTTTTTTAGCCAGAGGAAAAAAATAAGGACTAATTAAATATTTATACCCGACCCAACCAGCAGCGATATAGACACCAACCTTGATATATCCCTTATAGCCTTCTAGTCTGAATTGTCTGCCTAAGATACTGATAGGATTTTCATATTTTTTGATCTGTCTGACTTCTTCGGGACTCATTAAGTCGAAATCTTCCAACCTACCCAGCAATGATTCTATCTCACCTAACATATTACCACTCAATTCATCATCTACACTTAACCTTGTTTTGTTCCGATTCACCGATTCTTTTAAACTCATATATTTACTGTGTTCGCTTAAAATATTATCAAATCCAAGCCTATTCTTTAATTTAATAAGTTTGTCTTTAATCATTTCGAGCAAACCTTCAATATCATCTGTTGCGGTCTGCGTCTGTGTTATTGTTTCTTTTGATAATTTCTTTTCCATGACAATTAATCCTTTTTATTTTAATTAATCTATTTATGTATCAATTGGTATAATTCTTCCCATGAATAACATAGGAATCGTTCTTTTATTGAATATTTTCTAAAATTTTCTTTTTTTATACAATCTGTCATACTTTTTGGAAAACGAGTAGTAATTTTCATTTTTGTAAAAAGCCAATCAGTCGAATTGGCTAAATAGTAGAAAAATCCGTCTTTGCTATTTGGCAAATCATAACTTTTTAAAATTATACCAATTTTATAACGCCACTTTTTATCCATTTTTAATTATTCTTTACTGAAATCCGGCAATACCCATACCTTCTTAAAACCATCACTCATTTGTTCCGCTTTTATAATTCCCATTTCAACGAGATAATTAATTACTGATTCGCCTATAATTGAACTAACTTCTTCATCCCACCATTCCGCAACCTTTCTATTCTTAGCATCTTCAACCCAAATATTTTGTCTATTTCGCTCAAACCGCGTATGAACAATATAAGGTGCTTTGTATTTTATTTTTTTAGTCATTTAACCATCCAAACCTTTCTCTTCTGCCTTCCCCAATTCAGCGCATCCCGATGGGTCGGGAACCATATATCAATTTTATTCTTTTTAATCGCCCCGCCAATATCCGAAGCTTCAAATATCGCATCAAATCCTTCTATTTTCAATTTAGTACCCAACGGAATTACTTTTAAATCGGTAGCCACCATTCCCCACTTCGCTACTTTCCCTGATTTTGTAATTCCATATCCTTTATCACCTATATTTTTCCCGGTACATTTCCCATCATTACAATAACCAGTTATCTCGAAAATTCCAAGATATTTATCTGAGCCATAGACATATCTTGAAATTAAAATTAAGCCTACCGATCCGATAAGAATTGATAGTAATTTATATTTCATGTTTTTGGTTGTTGTTGAGAAGTCTGAGGCTGACTGAAAAACTTTTTAGATAAAAAATACACCAGCCCGCCAATAATAATTTCAACTACAGATTTATCGATCCATTTTATTTCTATTTTATGTTTTTTTTGTTTCTTTTTAGCCAAGTTGAATTCCTTTCTAATGTTTATAAATCAGCCACACCCAATCAATGGTCGAACCAGATTTAACATCATATTTATACTGTAAAAGACACCCATCGCTATAAAGTCTTTTCACCACATTTTCATTTATTATTTCACTGCACTTGAAATCCTTCAAATGAACCCCAAAGTCAAATTTAATCCCTTCGGCATAAGCAACATTATAATTGCTCGAATACATTTCTTTAATTTTATCAGCTTTGTCTGGAGAAGGCAGAACAGTAATCGAAATCGGATCACCATATTCTGTTTTCCTCTGAACCGCGATACAATCATCAGAGGAAAATTTACATATCTCTGCAAATCCCTCTCTTGTATTCATCGTGCTTCTCTCACTTTTATCTTCTTTCATTATATGATCGTATATTAAATGTCTCATATAAATTTCATTTACAGAATGAGCCTTGCCCATTACTTTAT
>ERZ1292625.1143-Hain-H41-01um-R1-1143-length-33871-cov-8_pt1 | contig 33871 bp, 43 predicted proteins | sample MGYA00564400_ERZ1292625 | MGnify/ENA primary metagenome ERZ1292625 (study PRJEB36523, sample SAMEA6512639) | groundwater metagenome | collected 2019-01-08 | study: AquaDiva: Metagenomics assemblies of 32 groundwater samples
TGTTAGTACGATTTAACCGCCGCTAAAAGTTTATTTCGCCGCAACCTATCAGTAGAGTCAGTCTTGACCGTCTGATACCACGCTGGCGCGAGCGGTCGTACCGTCCGCTTCCCCGGCCGCTGTATCAGGCTATGGGTTAGCACGCCGCCGACAACCTGCGACGACCAGGCGGGTCCGTGAGTGTGTACCTCCTTATAGGTGTCCGGCTTGCTGGCCATGTGTCCTAGGCGCGGCAGACCCCCGTAGACGCGCCTTATGGGGATAGGAGTGTTGCTGTTGCGCTTGTAAGCTATATCGCGTTTCAGGCTCATAGGCCGCAACCCCTGGTCTGCATTAAGGCAAGGGACTGCGGCCAATGCGTCCGGTCGCGGGTCTTTCAACCACTCTCGCCGGGGCTACGCGCCGGTGAGCCTAAGGGACTAATTGGCTACGCCTTGATTTTATAATACGCGCCCATTTCATAACATGATCGCGGTCAACTTTATTTATTGATTTAGGTCAATAATATGGGCCAATAGATGCATTATATCGCTCCATTCAGTCTCTTACATTAGTTAGTGCAAAATGACTGACGGGTCATTATCTTTTGGCGTTAATGACTAGTCAGTCATTAACCCTCTTATATTACCTAAATTACAAGTCTTTACAAAGGTTACATTGCCTTGTCAATGCGCCTAGGTCTTGACATGGGCCTTGACTTGTCAAGCACCATTTGTCACTAGGCTAACATAACCTAGCTTAATGGCTGGAGCTACTAAAAGTAGCGCAATTACTTACTGTGGATGATAACTGTCGTCGGCTAATAGTTTATATCAATCAATAGGGAGTATCTGACAATAATCATTATTGAATGATGAGGGCTAGATTGTGACTGTGGCATGGGTTACATCAATTACAGTCCTTAATTACCTAACGCCTGGCATCCCTTATCCCATGATAACATCTACTAGCTAACACATCCTACATGTTAATAGATGATACTACATGATAATAGATACTACTTAACAATAGTTATTACTTAACAATAGCCATTACTTAACAATAGTTATTACTTAACAATAGCTATCAATGAGCGTTACCCTCCGGCTGTCGAGGTGACGGGAGGGTGATATATATACACATATCGAATAAGAATCATAGCTTATCACACACTTCCCAGAATCCCGGACCCCCTCCCCCCGACCTAATTCACATTTACTTCATCCGAAAACCCCACCCCCACCCCTCAAAACCGACCCCCGTCTTATTAACATCCCTTAAAATCCTCACAAAAACCCCCTAATAAGAGAAAACACCTGTTTTAAGGCATATTTCGATGTCTTGTTTAGAACAGACCTGGTACCCCAAACGAACACGGTTCTAAACAAGACTCACACCACCCCGTAAAACCTACTAGGACTCGATTCTAGGCCCCATACGACCTTAAAACGAGCGAAGGCCTGGTAAGGGGGGTAAAACGCAACTGGGGGGATATTAGATGGCACGGGGTTATGGCCAGGATACTGTGAAAGTCATCTCTAAGCGGCATAGCTACTGATAATAACGCATACGGCTTGGTAAAAAGCCATGTAATTAGTTCAATGTAAAACCTGTGTGACAGAATAAAGGCATTTAAAGTGGTTTAATCACTGACTTAAGCAAGAATTAAGCAAAACTTAAGCAGGACTTAAGAATTTTAAAATAAAAGTGCATTATAACATATAAGGCCATCTGAGTTAGTGAGGTAACGAACTAACGAAGATTCAAATGGTGGCCGATACGGGGCTCCCTGAGCCGCCCCGCTAAAAGGCTCAGATAAGATATCAAATATAACAATTAATATAGTATCTACTAAGTAACGACAACTATGTCTACAGGTAATCTAATGTCCAAAGACTATAACAAGCAGTTCTGGAATGAGCTTTACATCGAAATGCTGGCCAACCCGTCCGATAACAGGTCAGACGCTGACTTCTGTAGAGACCTCAACATGAACACGTCCACCCTGTGCATGTGGAAGACAAAGTACAGGGAAGATATTTATACAGAGGCCGACAGGCGCAGGAAGAGCTTTGTCACGCAGACCAGGGCATTACTGTGGAAGAAGCTTAACGCTAAGACGGAATCCGATACCAACGCGCTTAAGCTGGCCTTTCAACTTCTAGGTGACCTGGTTGAGAAGTCTGAGTCTAAGGTAGATTATCAGAGTCGTGAGGATAAGATTGCGAGAGCTAAGGTGCTGTGGGGGGCTATCGAGTCCCGAGAAAAGACTTGGAAGAAGGTGGAGGGGGATGATGCGGAAACACGGAAGGCTGTCGAAGCAACGGAAGGAGTTGTGGAGCAGGGAAAGAAAGACGCTGGTATCCTGCATGGAAGGGTGGAATCTTCCCCCGGAGAGAATCCTGCTGGCCCTGGAGAGGCTTAACCTACTCTAATGGACTTTGCCAATGAAGTGCCTGAGTTCGCCTACAGGTCACTACTTGAGATATACATAGATGATGAGGAGCCTTTCATCGTGAGCCTAAACTAATGGAGTGGGACAAACTTGATGAAGATAAGCTCAACCAGGCTCTTGCGGCCCTTGAGGAGGCTTCTAAGAGCATTGCTAGAGAGTATGTTCCTCATGCTAAACAGAAGTCCTTCCATTGTGCTCCTCACAAGATACGGGGGGTATTCGGGGGCAACAGGTCTGGTAAGACTGAAATGGGCGCTCTTGAGGCACGCTTTCATGCGACAGGGCAGTATCCCGAATGGTACCCTCTGGAGGGCAGATTCTCGGGGCCAACACGCGGGCGTATTATCGTCACGGATTATAAGAAGGGGTCGAATGAAGTCTTAGAACCAAAGATAGAACACTGGTTCGACCCTGCCTGCATTATCAAGACCGAGCGCTTTCTGGGGCATATCATAAAGTTGTTCATTAAGCATATTGCGGGGGGAACGTCTACAATAGACATAATGACCCATGAACAAGACTCCATGGCATTCGAGGGCTGGGCCGGACATTGGGCCTGGTTCGATGAGCCTCCCCCCCGTGAGAAGTTTGTTGCTACTCAGCGGGGGCTTGTTGACTTTAATGGTAGGTGTTGGCTTACTCTTACTCCTATTAGCGAGCCTTGGCTTTATGATGAGATTGTTGGGAAGGCGAGCGACCGCGTGTGGTTCACTACAATCGACATTCGTGATAATCCTTACCTATCCGAACAGGCCATCAAGGACTTCGAGGCCACCCTGATGCCAGAGGAGAAAGAAGCCCGCATCCATGGAAAGTTCATCCACCTTGCTGGCAGGGTGTACAAGGACTTCGACCCTGATATTCATTGCCTTGTTAAGATGCCTAAGGGATGGGAGGATTGGCCCACCTGGTTCGTACTAGACCCCGCTGACAGACGCCCCCACCATGGCATATGGGCTAAGGTAGACCCGATGGATAATATATACATCTTTGATGAACTGGTCTACAAGGGAACGATAGCCGATACCTGCAAGGAGATACTGGTCAGAGAGAAGATGCGTGGAATCAACCCAGACCACGTAATACGCATCCTAGACCCGAATAAGGGCAATACGCCCACAGCGGCTACAGGACTTAAGCTCGTAGAGGAGTTTGCCAAGGATGGCAACAACATCTACTTTACGGCTACCGTTAATGATGACCTCGCCCTGGGACACCTGGCTGTTGCTGAGAAGCTAGGGTATGATAAGACGAAGCTGAGGGATGGTCTCAATCACCCCAAACTGATGTTCATAGCTGACTCTACTAGGGAGTGTGTAAAACAACTCCTTTCCTACGTGTGGGACGACTGGCGCGGAGACATAAAAGGTTCCCGTTCCCAGAAGGAAAAGCCCAAAGATATAAACAAGGATATGCCTGATGCGATACGCTATTTGGTTATGTCAGGTCCGACATGGTATTACGACGAAGAAACACCTCGGGGGTTCAGTGGCGGACGGACAGGTTACGGTCCTTAATTGGCATAAAAACGCATACGCTTTTATGTCAAATAGTGAAAGAAGTGCATTATAACATATTAGAGGGTAGAAATGTTTGATTGTCCTGCCTGTGCCGCGAAAACAGCTAAGCTGGTAATCTATAACAGCCCCAAACGACTAGGGTGCCCAAACTGTGGAACCCCTAAAGGCCGTCAACTGAAAGTTAATTTAGGCCAGGTTCTTGACAAGTGGGAACACGTGGACAAGAGTGGCAATGTAAAAACGCATCGAATAACGGTTGGCAAGGCTTCCGAGATAGGGAGTCGTATCGTCAGTAGGGACGACGCCGGCGTAGTATTAAACCGCTATACAGGAAAACCTACCGAATATTAGTACGAAGAATGAAATGGAAGGGTAACCTCCCTTTTTAAAACAGGTCGCGTAAATTACAAGAGAAGGGAGACATAACAAATGGCTACAGGTGGAACAGACAGAGTCGTAAATGGTCTTGGCGAGGGGAAGATGCAGTGGGTCGCCCCGTTCGAGTTAGTTGACGAAAGCGGAGTTGTACAATTCTCTATCAGCGCGACGGGAGTAGGTGCTCGTCCTCTACAGAAGCGCCTCATTCAGACAGGAGCTAAGGTGGGCACTACGGCGGGGGGTCTCGTTAACGCCGCTGATAATAAGAACTCACTTTTTCGGGTACCCGCCTCTTCGACGGCCTCGACTATTGTAGTCCCACTAGACTACCTCAAGGTCGGGGATATTATCACTGCGTACCACCTTGTAGGCCAGATTGAGTCTGCTGGAGGTGCCGTAACGGTTGACGCGGCTCTTCGCAAGCAGACAGCCGCCGCCGCCGACCTTACAGATGCCGCCGTCACTGGCGGGGGTATGACGCAGTTGTCCGTTACGGCGGACACAATTATGTCGCTGGCCAACACCGCGAAAACGCTTACAACAGCCGAAACCGTTGGTGATGACGAGTCATTCTACCTACTCATCACAGTCACTACTGCCGCTTCAACAGACGTTGATGCCCAGGCCGTTGCTCTCACTCTTACCGAGGCTTAAAAGCTAACGAGTTTCCGGGAGTGTTCTCAATAAAAACATTCCCTCCCGTTAACAAACCATGGCAACATACCAACCGTCTCTTTCGGACGAAAATATTAGGCGGCTCAAAGACCCCAGTATAATTATAGGCTCCGTTGTTCAGGAGATAGGCGAGAGCGAGACGGTTCTCAACGCCTGGAAGGAAAAGATTGTAAAGTATTACGAGCTATATAAGATGGTTCAACGCAAAAAGAACTACGAAGGGCTTGCCTCCATCTTCGTGCCTGAAACACTTCGTGCCGTGGAGACTATTACTGCTAAGTTGTACCAGATTATCATGGGCCAGCCCGACTGGTTCGAGTACGCTGGTAGGGATAACAACGGCGACGATGGTCCTGCCCTAGCAATGACCCAGTTGGTTAAGTACCAGATGGATGAGAATGGCTTCAAGGCGAAGTTGATGGATGCCCTTAGACAGATGGTTATTACAGGCGTGTGTGTGCGCAAGGTTCTGTGGGACTACCAAGTCGTACAGCGCAAGACTAGGAAGAAGGGCGGAGACGTTAAGCCCGAGCCGGAGACTATAAAAGATGTCTGGACGTTTGAACCTGTAGACCTGCTGGCTTTCCACATATCTGATATTAACGTTCCGTATCACGACATCCAACAGGCTCGATGGATAGCCGAACAGAACACGGTCACTAAGCAGTACATCGAGGAACGTTGTCGTAAAGGCTGGTACAGCAAGGTGATGGAGGAACAGTTTGATGGGGTTCCCCAAGCCAGCGCCTCACAGGCTTCCACCCACTCAGACAAGCGTCTGGAAACCTCTGGGTTCCAGCAACCAAGCAAAAAGGGGAAGTACGAAATAATCGAACGATGGGGTCTTGTACAAGCTGGATGGGTAATGACGGAAGCGGAAATGGCCGCTGAAGAGTTGGATAGCGACGACATGGTTGAAGGCGTAGTTGTCATTGCTAATAGAACCGCCATCCTTAAGTTGGAGCGTAACCCTTTCTATCACAATTCTAAGCCGTACGTTTCTTGTCCTTACGTTCCCAAAGAGAACGAGCTCCCCGGAATTGGGGCGGTTCAGATTGCCGAGACGTTGCAAGAAGAAATCAATGACACGCGCAATCAGACTATGGACAATAAGACTTTGTGTCTTATGACCATGTGGCTTAAGACCCGAGGTTCTGGCATCAAGAATGCCGACCTTAGGATTAGGGCGAATGGAGTTGTTACAACAAACGATATCAATGGTCTGATGCCTTTACGTCCTCCTATTGTGGCTGGCGTCGGTACAAATATGGAAGGTGTGGCGAAAGAGGACCTACGACAATCGGTGGGGGCGGCGTCCAACCTCCAAGGAATTGCGCAGGCGGGAGTAGGCACGGCTACCGAATCGTCCATTGTCAACAAGGAGTCGATGGGGCGACTTCTTCTAACAGCGGAGTTATTCGGGGAACTCATCCTTAAGCCTATGTTCATCTTTGCTGAGTACCTAAACTACCAGTTCTATGACCATGTTAAGTCAATTAAGATTCTTGGACCCGTGGGAGTCAAGTTCCGCAAGTTAGGACCTGATGACATTGCCGGTTATAAGAACGTTGTTATCAAACTGTCCACGGATGTATCAGAGAATCCGTCAGTCATGCGTCAGCAACTGATGAACTTCCTGACTATCGTGCAGGCGCTCCCTCCGCAAGTCCTCGACTTTCACTGGAAGCTACTTGACAAGATTTACTCTTCATTCTTTAGCGGGCACAGTCTAGGAGAGCTTTACCCTGGAGGTCCGGTTGATACAGAATCGCTCCTTTCACCGGAAGATGAACGGGACATGGTGTTGGCTGAGCAGGCGGTTCTTGCTCAGAGAGGCCAGGACCATAAGACGGCACTTGAGTTCCATGTATCTGAGTTTAAGAGTATGCAGTATGGGCTTAATGACCTGCAGTTTGGACTGTACAAGAAACTAATTGAGAGCCATGTAATGGCTTTACAGGCAGAAGCAGATGCACAGCAGGACGATTTCATTGCCCAGACCATGATGGCCGATGAGGGTAGAAAAGGTCGTGGCGGCATCAACACTGGACAGATGCCCAACGCCTCAATGAGCACACAGACAGCCGCGCCATCTACGCAGAGTTTAAGGAAAGAGATAGGCGGATAATATGCAGGAAGTTGTAGGTGATAAAGATACCCAGCGCAAGTTCGGCCTCAAGGCGTTCTTTGAGTCGGCTGGCTACGTTGCGTTTAAGGAAGAAGTTCAGGCCATGCTCGATGGAGCAAACGACGGTATCGAGAATCTACAGAGGGTCTGCGTAAAGGCAGATAAAGTAAGTGAGCTAAACTTTCTTTTAGGAAACAAGAAGGCCTTACAAAGTATTTTTGACGTACTCGACTCGCTCCGAGAAGAATTAGAAGAGCGTGCATAATTCGCCTGACAGGCGTTAAGCGTCAAGCAGTAAAGGAGATAAATGGCAGACGGGATTAGTTCAGAACAGGTCGTAAACCAAGGCGAAACTCAAGCAGAATCGACCCCTGCAAGTGAGACTCAGAATACCGAGGGCACCCCTCCAGCAACAGAGAATGTTGCGTCAGCGGAAAATGAGAATAAGACAGTACCGTACGATAGGTTCCATGAAGTAATTGAGTCTCGCAATCGAGAGCGAGAACAACGAGAGCAACTTGAGGGCCGTCTACGCGATGTTGAGACCCGAATGTCTAGTCAGGCCGGTTCGGCTTCGGACCCTGTTGTAAAGAGACTAGTGGCTAGAGGCATGTTGGAAGATGATGCTAAGGCTATGGTTGAGACGATGCGTGAAGCGGCTAGGGCGGAAGTTCGTCCTGTCCAGGAACGTATCAGGGCGTCCGAGGTTAGTAGTTGGCAGGACTCAATGAGGCGGAAGCATAAGGACTATGATGCCCACCTACCACAGATGGCAAAGGCGTTTGATTCTTTGCCTCCAGAGTCACAGACGGCTATTATGTCTAGCCCGAATGCGTTGGAAATGTTCTACAAGGCCGTGAGGGCGGACTCTCTTGAATCCCAACTCACTAAGGCTAAGTCGGACGGAGCCGCAGAAGCGTATAAGACGAAAGGTCTTAAGACAGCCCTGAGTTCTACGTCGGGGGCTGGTGCTGGAAACGTCTCCACAAAACTCAGTCGGAAGGCGATTGCTGATATGCCTCTGGAAATATTTGCAAAGCGTAAGACGGAAATAGACGCCTGGCTGTCGTCAGGCGCTAAAGAATAAATAGGAGGAAGCAAAATTTATGGCAGACGTACTTAGCACAGCTACTACCCACGCCGTCTGGATTCCTGAGGTTTGGTCTAAGGAAGTTCAGCTTGCGCGTGAGTCCGTACTCGTCTTAGCGGGGATTATTGACCGCTTTGACACCGATAGCGCCTCATACGGCGATATCATACATGTTCCCCAGGTTTCTAACCTGACTGGCGGTGACATTTCAACCTCAACTGGCCTTCTTGATGCTGAGGCTCCCACAGAATCAGAGGTTCAGATTACCATCAACAAGTGGAAGGGCGTAAATATGAAGGTTCTGGACATTGTTCTTGCCCAGTCTAAGCCGGAATTTCGCCGCCTGTACACCGAGAAGATGGGCTACTTGCTTGGCCAGCTTGTCGAGGCCGACCTTGCCATCCTTGCCGCATCCCTGAGTCAGACTGTTGGTACGTTCAATACCGACCCGACTGACGCTAACCTGCGCCGAGCTGTTCAGCACCTCGATGATGCGAGGGCTCCGTTTGCTGACCGTCATTTCTTCCTCAAGCCTGCTGTTAAGAACGTTATCCTTGGTATCGACAAGTTCGTTCGTGCCGACGCTATTGGTAGCGGCTCTGCCATCAAGACGGGTAACGTCCCTGGCGAACTGTACGGTGCCATGGTTCATATCTCTCCCGAGGTCTACAAAACTGCCAGCAACACTTCAAACATGTTGTTCCACAAGAGCGCTTTTGCTCTTGCGATGCAGAAGAGTGTTAAGCTTGAGCAGTTTGCTCGCGTTGGGTGGCTCGACCACTTCGGCGGTTCCGAACTGTATGGCGTCAAGGAAATGCGCGACGACCATGGCTGTGAAATTCGCTCCTAAGTCTTAGGACTTAGCTCAGCATTAGGTATGTTGATTGGTTTAGGGCCGTTCCAAACAAAAACGACCCACACTTTGAGAGGAAACTAGAATGTTTAAAACGGCGTTAATCACAGCGGCATTGATACTCGGTTCCGTCGGTGCGAAGGCAGATTCAGGCGTGTATGACGTGCTTAATGACAGCATCACTATCAACATTATAAGCATTTCTAGTGCAGTTGTTGGTGGTCAGAGGCAGTTGTTTCTTGGGGAGCTTACTGGTGCAGCTACAGGTTTTCCTATGCTGATGGAAAATAGAAAGTATATGGAGATTCAGAATATCCACGTCAGTACTGGCGTATTCTGTGTTATTGGCCTTTCATCCACGTCAGCTAGTGGTGATTTGGGGGAGTTAGCCGCGCCTGGCAGCCTATCAACGACACAGGGAAGGTATATTGCGCCATACGGCTCTTGGTTAATCCCACTTACGTCACGGGACATGGCCGCGAGAGTATTCCTTCCGTACTGTGTAAATAATGGGGCCACAGGCGCAACTAAGGTAGCCCTGATCCAAGCCAGAAGCAAGTAAAGGAGATTAAGATGAAGATTCCCGAGATATTTAAGTCTAAGAAGTTCCAGGCATTTGCCCTTGGTATGGTTGCGGTTGCTTGTAAGTCCCTTCTTGGCCTCAGTGAGGAGCAGATTCAGCTGATTGTTGGCCTCGTTGCTACGTACGTCCTGGGTCAGGGCGTGGCTGATATGGGCAAGTCCGCCGCTGTTGTAAGCACGGAAGCCACAAAGCCGTAAGGAGCATAGCTAACTTGTTGCTCAATACACTCGTCAAAACGGTCAAACGCAAGTCTCATAGGGGTAGTCAGACGGTAACAACCGACTTGATTACCACGGATATTGTGGCCTGTATCAATGAGGCTATTAGAGATATTTCTAAGCACCTGCCTAAGCGATTCTGGCATAAGATAGGCACTAATATCGCCGTTACTACAGGAGTTGTCGGTACTCCTGCCGTGTACAGTCTTGCATCAGATGTACACGAACTAAGCATCCTGCATTACACCAATGCCAGCTCCTTGGTTGTTCTGAGGAAGGTTGACTCAGACAAGGAGTGGTTTGACCATGTGTGGGGTCCGAATGCGGCTCTTGGCTTGCCAAAATTATACCGTGAGTTGGGACCCGCCAGTTCCACAGGGTACAAGCAGGTAGAAATCTTCCCCGTTCCTAACCAGAATGTTACTTTGTCAAACGAATACTATCGGACGAAGGGGGCTGACCTGACTACGGCAGACCTTTCTACCGAGATTCCGACAATTCCCGACTGGTGCCAGGATGTGGCCGAGAAGGGTGCGTTATACTACTTCCTTAAGGGGTTTGATGACCCCGGCCAGGCCATTGCTTTTAGCGACTATCAGGGAGCTATCAAAGCAATGAATGAGGATGACGAGAGCGACCAGGACGCAAACCTTCGCCTACGATGGGACCTTACTCAACCGTCTACCCAGAGCTTCAAGCTAAGCTAATACAATGGCAACTAATCTGGTATCTGGTTACTTTAGGAAGGCTTTCCAGGATTTCTCTGGAGGCCTTAATGACTACCTATCCCCTTTGGTAGTCGGACAAAACCAGTTCACGGAGCTTACCAATGCCAGAATAAACGACCTAGGAATACTTGAAAAGGCTAAGGGGTACTCCGTGGATGGCTCCCCATTTCCAGATGACGTAGATAGCTTTATTCGCATGATGGTCAATTATAAGCGCGGAACGACAGTGGACAAACTGGTGGTTGCCGCCCTGGATGAAGGCAATTCTAACGTTACGTATAAAGTTGACCTGAAAGAGACCGCAGGAGACGGCGTATATTCATACATTGGACACACCGCAGGAACTAGCGCCGGCTTCACTAATGCCAATACAGCAGTAACTGGAGTAGCTACTACCTGGCTGTCACATCTTAAGGTAGGGGATAAGATTAAGGCTACAGGTCACGCCGATTCTGCTTATACCGAGATAGCCACAGTCAATTCCAACACAAGTTTGACTCTTGTGACAGGAGGTTATATAGGGGCTACAGCAACAGCAGTAGCTTACATAGCCCGTAAGATTATGAATAAGGACTTTCTTCCTTCTGCCATAGTCTTTAATAATAACCTGATCATATCTAATGGGTCGGATGTTATGATGACCTATAACAACACCACATTAAATGACATAACGGATGCCGACGCCCCTAGAGTGAAGTTTCTTGCCGGGCATAAGTCAAGGGTATTCGGCCTTTCAACATCAGGCGGCCCATCCTCGCTATTCTGGTCAGCCGTTAATGATGAGACTTCGTGGGATGCCGCCGCTGTAGAGCCTGTATTTGCCAATGATGGGGGCAACGCCTGCGGGTTTGAAAGTTTTGCCGACTCCATAGTCATCCTAAAGGATAATGGAAACATCTACCAGGTAATAGGCTCTTTCGACCAAGATGTGGTGGGAGAGCCTGATTATATTAGGAAGCTCGATACTCCGGTTAATATGGGTTCTATTGCCGGATTCTCATCGGCTGTTAACGAAGACAATAAGCTGTACTTCCTTGCTCAGACAGGCGTGTACTCAATTGACGCCCGCATGTTCATTACCAAAGAGTCATGGAATGTAGAAACGACTACACGGGACGTGGTCCTTACGTCAGGGGCTACGTCGGCCAAGTCGTTCTTATTCGATACTAAGACGCAATGGGATACGGGGGCCTTTGGTTCTCCAGCGACTACACGTTCCACAACAGATGGACTTATTAAACGCATAAGTGACACGATAACGATTACGGACGCTAAAAAAGCAAGCAACCTTTGTGCGATAAAGATGGCGTCAAATGGTGATGTTCACTATGCCTATGTTGCATCAGACGGAGTTACCATCAAGCATGTCGCAAATACTATAGGGCTGGTTTCAACGTCCTATACGACCGTGGTGGCCTCTGCGGCGATATTAGACCTATCACTAACCTTGAACGCATCGGGAGACGTTGCCATCGCTTATGTGATCGGTGACGGCTACGTCCGAGTAGTTGAGAAGTTGTCCGCCGGAAGTTGGGGCTCTCCAACGTCATTGGCAGGCAACACGGGCGGGGATATACAGACCTGTTGCTCAATTAGATACGGTATCTCAGTTACTACGGATTTATATGCTGTTGGAACTGGCGCACAATCAGGCAACTTCGTCTATGTAAGCAGGAGAATAGCAGGAACATGGACCACTCGGACCGTGGGGACAACCAGCGGCGGCGGCGTTTCGGTTTTAGCCATAAGCAACGGAGCGAAGCTTGACATAGGGCTCAAGTCAGAATCGTCTACGTCTGGGGTGGCGATAGCGGTCATAGCAGGAACAACTACGCTAAATGTCTACACTATTGATGGGACCAACATTGGTTATGACACAATAACAGCAACCTATACTGCGGCCATAACAGCATCTAACAATTATAGGTGTAATTTTCTTGTAAACTCTGGAACAGAAAGAATTGTTGCTTGGTCGGATGGTACCACAATAAAGAGTCGTAATATAGATGCTTCTGTAAGCGCTACCGTTGACGCCTCTTATGGGAATCATACTGGTATATATATGAATACCTCAAACCAGTATAGCTACATGAGGTTTGACTCGGCTGGAACCGAAACACTTGTATACAATAATACGACAACCGTTGTTAATGCAACAACAGCAGTTTACGACGTATCTGGGTTGTTTCCTGGGAACAGAGGTTTCGATTCCAACGGTTCCGTATATTGCTCGATATATTTTGGGGCTAACGCCAACGAAATAATCGTACGCCGGATAGCTCCTGTAGGCGTATGGACCGGACCGGAACAATCAGACTCTACGCTATCGGCCTATGGAACGTATGACGTGGTAGGGCAGGTAACTAATGGAGACACCATTCTGCATGAAGTGGCCCTCAATAGCGTGTCTCCTGCGACAGCGTACGCAACCATCACGTCTGGTTCTGTGATTGGAACAGACGCTACTAAGGTGTATAGTAGGGCTAGAGTAACGTTCACGGCCACTACTTTTGCAACACCAGAAGTTGCTTCCGTGACAATGAATTATACCGGAGCGGGGGTTGGGGCATTATTCCCTTATGGCACAGTATTCAATAATGAGTACTACTTATCGTATGGAATACCAGCGGATACAGGCAATAGCAAGGTGCTTGTGTTCGATAGGGGCCGCGCCTGGCTTAAAGTTGCTTATCCAGTAATCTTCATGGCTCGATATCGCAATGCCTTGTATGGTGGTAGTTCTGTGTCTGGTAAGGTCTTTAAACTACTTCAAAACTATAGGTTTGACGCTTCTGCGTACACGCTTACCGCCACATCCAAAGAAGACCTTCTTGGCTCCATGGAAATGGAGAAAGAAGTTTACAAAGTATATGTAATATATAAAATACAGTCGTCCGGTACATTCGACTTCTCTTATAGGGTTAACAATTTTGCTACAAATGGCGGCGGGGTCTGGGTTACTCAGACAGTAGATCAGACAAAGGACGGACTAGTTGAAATACCTGGAATTAGCGGCATAATGAAGTCCATACAATTCAAGGTAGAGTCAGATGATTTAGATGCACAATTAGGCGTAGTGGGCTGGGTCGTACTATACTCCTATGTTAATCTCCGCTAATAATACGCTAGACACGGCAAGGACTGTGGAGCCGGACTCTTTCCCTTTCTATACTACGGATAACCTAAAAAAGAACAAGGCACCTGAATCAGAGAAGAAGGAGTTATGGCTTAATGCATCTTCTTTAGCTAATTACAAAGTATCCAGAGCGTCGGCCCCCTCACCGAATACGCTTGTTCCCGTAGGGACTGACGGTAAGTTGCCTATGGCGATTATACCGGCGTTAGCAGGTACTTCTGCCGTAATAGGGGCTACCGGTACGTATGCGGCTTTAAAAGCGGCTCCATTAGTGGGCCTGTACTTTGCCTGGGCTACAGACCTGGGAATGGGGACGCTCGTATTCTATACAGCAGATGCGGGCATAGGTGATGACGGTTGGCTTATCATAGGAGGCGGATAATGCTTAAATTCATCTTTGGCCTATTACTTGCGTCAAATGCGTACGCTTTGCCTGCAACCGAGGGGTCAATATATAGCCCAGCCACCACCAAGACTAGCCACTACCTTAACGGTAAGTTAATAATCGGGGCTAGTGCGGCCTCTCCAGCGACTACGATAACGGCAGACGGGACGGGCGGCGTCGTAACGGCCACGGAGTTTGTAGGTGGTGGGATAGGACTTACCGGGGTGCTTGGAACAGACTCAACTAAAGTCTTAAAGACGGGCGACGCAATGACCGGGACTCTCTCTATAACGACAGCAACGACCATAGGAACTATTGCGGCGGTATCTTTAAGTACTGGAAATAATGCAAACGGGGTCGGATACGACTCAATTGTTGTCAATGGTGTTGATAACCTTGTTCAGACGAAAGGCGTATCAATTGGGGCCGCAAGTGGTTATGGAATTATAAAAATATATGACCCACTTGGCGGGCAATCCGGGCAGCTCGTTGGGTTAAGTGGTCAATCATCTTGGATAGGCACTCCGATGGGGTTTGGGATGAGAACGCCCACTTACTCTGTTGATGTAGCGTCCGGTGTAAGGATAGCGGGGTCCGGCACGGCGTTGGCATTGCCAAGTGGGGCGGTTTACGTAGGAGGGACTTCCGTTGGTACTGGAATAAAATTGCAGGTTGACGGCGGGAAGGCGTACATGACAGGCTTTCCAACGGCGCTACAGGTGGCGAATGGGTCCAAATCCGGCTTTGGAACCAACGGGCTTCCTAACGCGACCGTGGACGTGGAAGGGGATATCGCCTGGGGACTCGGTTCGGCAAAATCTACGTTCACATCAGCAGGCTACGGGACATTCTTGGGAGATGTAACGGCGGCCAGATTTTTTGGAGACGGTTCGTATCTGGGAGGAGTCCTTCCCCTATCTGGTGGCTATCTGACCGATGCACTCTCGATAGTCTCAACAAACACATCTAGCCATTCCACATACCCGTTGACCATAGGCAATCTTCCGGGGGTGGATAACGTTGCCATAGCGTTTCGCTCAACTGACACGACAATACCAGCGATACACGCCACCATCAATAATGGAGCCGCAGGTGCCAAGCTCAATATCTCCTACGGATTAACGACTGGCGGGTCGGAATTTATAGGGAACGCTGGGGGCATCACAGTAAATGGAACGGATGGGATTACCAACAATTATGGCCATCTGACCACCTCAGGTACGTCAATAATCCAGGCAGATTCAAATGCCCTAATCGTGGGTGGGGGGGCGAGGTTTGGGTGTGGTGCGGGTTCCGTTATACCTGGATGCGGTGTGGGGTTGGTGGGCGTAGACGGAAAGATACCCGCACTTTCTTCCACTTACTTGGCGAATCTATCAGCGGCCAATTTGACGGGTATTGATGATGTAACTAAACTCCCCCTATCCGGCGGGACGATGAATGGTGCTAACCTCATTTTTAACACAGGCGATGACCACGCCGGTATTAATCGCGGAAACATTATGTTCACAGAGGCGAATGGCTACCATTCAATCATGTTCAAAACGACTGGTGCCCCTGACGGGTATCCTCTCGGACAACTGCAATTCATCCAACAAGGAACAGGACTGCATAGGCTTATTTCATTTGACAAGCTTGCAGTATACCCAGGGCAATTAGTTATAGGTGCCGATATATCAGCAACCGCCGCAAACGGAAATCGTGGAATCAGAATCACTGGCAATGAGAACCAGACTCCAGACATTTATGTAAGCACCTTCCAGTGGGTGGGGATTGGCACGTCCACCCCCGCCGCCACCCTCGACGTAATTGGTAGCGCCCAATTTGGCTCAGGGGCCGCGAAGTCTACGTTTACGGCGACGGGTGCGTTGAATATGGCAAGCGGGGCCGTGATTACTGGCAACGGCTCGGGCCTGACGGCTTTAACCGGAGCCAATGTCACCGGGGTAGTGCCGACTGCTACGGCTCTTTCGGTCAATCCTACCGCTTGCACAGGGGATAATTTCGTCAATGACATCGCGGCCGACGGGACGCTGACTTGCGCCGCGACTCCTGCCGGGGCACGGAGCAAGATGTATGCCGCGAATCCGGCCTACAACACGACAAGCGCAAATTTCAGCGTGTGCGTGGCGTCTGCCCCAGCAATTACAACGGTCGGCGGCGACGTATTCATAAGTCTAACGGGGAGCGGGTATAACGCAACGCTCGGCGGTGGGTGCGGACTCTTTATACTCCGCGATGGCGCGTTCTTGACGGGGGAAAGTGCAACTCAGTCGATTAAACTCGGGAACAGTATGTACGTCGCCGGAACTTCCTATTGGGATTTAAGTTTCAACAATCTAGACCCGACGACGCCGACGGCCGGAAGTCATACCTACTGCTTCGGAATCAACCTTGGAAACGCCGGGACTGGAACATGCTATCTGGGACTTGGCTCGCCCGTTTACTTTTCGGTGTTTGAGAAATGAACCTCCTCCGCGCCTTCGACCCCGCGCTCTTTGATCGACTCGCCTACGATGAGTTGGAGCAAGAGAAGGACTGGCCAGGAGGGCTACTAAGTGGAGATTTCCCCTACCAAAAGGATGGACGCCGATTATCGTATAGGACTATCAACAGTAACCCAATAAAGAAGAATTATCGTGGACGAGACGTACTAAAGTAAGGATTAAAAGAGGATAATATGGCATTACCAGTAGTCATGTCCGGGGCGGCACTAGCGTACCAGATGTATTCTGACTCAAAGAATAAGTCTATGGGTGGAATAGATTACGGAATGCTTCGCGAACGTCGTTCAGAAATTGACAAATTTGAAGTTAGCCTTAACCAAGCAAGAAGCCGATACCTAAGCTCTCTAGGTAATATGTATAACACAGCCTATGCCCGATTTGCAGGTAATGCTGAGGCCGGATTTGCTAATAGGGGCCTTGCCGTGAGTGGTGGCGCATTCGCCTCTGCGCTGGCTAGGGAGACGGCCTCTAACCAAGCCAGCCTTGAGCCCTTGGCATATAGTGCGGAGAGGGAAGACCTAGGAAGCGTTGACGCGGCCAGGAGTAGTGCCTTTAATAGTGCCTTTGGGGCCGCTAACCAGATCAACATGAACGAGAGGAACATTAGCGCCGGAAATATGCGCTCTATAGGCGGATATGCCATGAACGCACTTAACCAGTGGTATGGGGCCAAGGACCCCATGAAGAAGGCGGCAGGAGACGTTAGCCGGGACTACAACAACTACGGCGGCGGGGGAGAGGGCTGGAGTAAGAACCCCTTTAGAACTGAAACCGTTAGGGGTGGCAGGGCAACGCGGGACAAGCTAGGGGTAGGCCAATAATATGCCAATAGATTTTGGAAGTTTCCTAGGCGGGGCCGCCGACGCAGGCTCAGCCGATATCGTAGAACGTAGGACTGATGCTCTCCAATATAAAATGAAGTCTAGGCTTATTGAGGATGAGCTAAATGCACAGGAAAGGCTGTATGATTATAAGAAGTTTTCACCTGAGACAACAGCGCTTATAGGCACAGACGCAGGAAAAGAGCGCGGGCTAGGCAATATATTTGGACCAGGGCAACAGATATCTAGCGAAGAGGGCAACTGGTACGGGGGCCTTGATAAAGCGCGTATGTCTGCCTCAACGGGCCGGAGGGGTTCTGCGACCATAAGCGGTAAAGAGATAAAAAGCTTATTGCCAGCAGGGTCTGTTGACAGTCTTGAGGACAACAAGCAATATCCGATGGCGATGGCCACCTTTGCATCAAGTGCGGCTAGAATGGGAATGGGCACGGCAGATATGCGTAACCAATTGGCCGCTATAGGCTCTTTTGATAAGAGCGTGCAAGATTTGCAGAATAAATATGACGCTTTTAGCCCGTCAAATCCCTTATTAAAGACGATAGAGGAAAAATGGGCGGCTATTACAAAGGGCTGGACAACTGACAAGTCGTCTACAAAAGCAGGAAGCCTTGCCGAAAACGGAACTCCAGATGAACTAATTGCGGGAATTTACCGCAATGCAGATAATGCGGAAGTGGCCGATATGTTGGCACAGAGAGTTTCTCTTGCCATTGAATACGCAAGAGCTACGCAAGGAGCAAGAGCATCTGACAAGGACTTCACGAATGCTTTGTTAGTAATACCTGCCTACTCTGGCGATGTGAAACTGCGCAATCTACGCTTTTCTGCTTTAAGGAAGATGAGCAGTAATAAAATGTCAGGACTAGCGCCGCTTGCCCCCGTCTCATCAAGGGCAATCGAAGCCGCAAATAAAAAGGCGGCTGAGTCAAAGAAAGCGTTACTTCCGACAATAGACGAGATAGACGCCCACCTTGCTAACTTAGGGCTAGACCCCGCAACTGGTAGGCCCCGCAAAGAGGCAAAGTAAATGTCACTAGAACATTTAGATGGGCCAGAATCCTATGTTCTTAAAACACAAGGATGGACGGCGCTAAAACCAGAAGCGCTAATGCGGTTAAAACAGCCAAAAGGGTATGGGATGCCGGTAAAACCGGAGCCCCTTCTTCCTGCGGAACCAACCACTATAGAGAAGTTGGGCCAGCAGGCCGACGAATTCAACCAAGCGGTCGAACAAAGAGCATCAGAGGGAGACCCGGCCTCAATGGCCCTTAACTTCCCAGGTGCGGTTGGCCGGGCATCGGTGTGGGGTCTTAAGAAGGCTCAAGATATGGCGGGGCCAGGTATCGTGCGTGACGCGGCTTCTGGCCTACAGGTAGGAGCAGAAATGCTTCCACAGACAGCTACGCAGACCATGATGCTGGGTATCCCCTTTGAGAAGGGAGTTAAGCTTACAGGAAAGGGCGGGGCTTACCTGGTGAACAAGGGAGCCCAAGCGTTTGAGGCCATAGCAGGGTCTGCCATAGGGAAAGCAACGGGGATGAATCTGTTCCGAGAGGCGTGGTTGTCTGGAATCTCTGCTGTTAAGAACAAAGCAGAGCATGTTGTAAAGTTGGCTAAGGCCGGAGAATTGGCTGAGGCGTTAGGTAGAAAACTGTCATTTCAGGTAAGAATGTTATCATACGGACTTCAAGACTCCGTGGAATATGGCGTTGCCGCTAAGGGCAAGATAGCCGCGGCTACGGAACTGGCTAAATCCGCCATTGTTCCAGAGGCAAACGCTATTAGGGAGATTACAAAAGGATATGCGAAGGAGAGTCTTGAGGGAGTTGCTGGCGAGGTATCCGCAATTAAGAACGATCTATTGGGCGTTCTAAAGACAGGGGCGGATAACCCAGTTACCTCTGTGGTGGACAAGTACACAGGAAAAGAAGTTATACCCAATATTCCAGGTAAGACGTTCGACTACAAGACGGGTCTTTTTAGGGATAAGACAGAGAAAGAAGCAATGATTCATGTGTATCCTGAGGCCGATGTAGCCGACCTCCTAAAAGATAGGGGTAGGGTCGGAAAACTCTACATAGCCTCTCTTTCCGCTGGAGAACGAGACACGGCGCAGTCCAAGGCACTGCTAACTTTTCAAGGAATTATAGACAAGGAAATCGAGAGGCGCACAAAGGATAGCCCAAAACTGTTGGACCGTATCCAGAAGAATAGAGCAAACTGGAGAACTTATTACCAGGAGTTCTGGAACCCACAAGTTAACGATATTCGTACGTCGAAATTCGACAGTGATATTGGCCGCAAGCTTCTTGCTACCCCAGAAGGAATTGACGTGGGCAATAAGCTGTTGCCTGAACTAATGCCGGAATTGGCCCGGCAGGAGAAGGTGAGGATAATTGGGGTTGTGTCCAAGTCGTCACAGCCGACGATTGCCTTGGAAGACGAGCTATTTAAGAATAGGGACAAATATACACGATTATTTAGCCAAGACGATATAAAGGAATTGCGTCAGATTACAACTCTAGGCCGTCATGCGGAGAAGGCGCACAAGATAGCCGACACCTTAGCTAAGGAGACAATAGAGGCTATCCCGCAAAGGCGTGTTACAGAGTTGGTGGGGAAGATGCGAAGCGGCGACCCCGCCACAACAGCCCAGATGGTAAAGACAATGGCTCCTGGCACGCTATACTCAGGTTCTGTGGCATTCGCCGCGCTGAGTCGTGCCATATCGCCGACTACAACAGCCGTATTGGCTGGGATTGGCGTAAGTCCTGCCGCGTTCTCTGCGGCGTATTACGCAGGAGATAGGAAGATGCGTGGGCTCCTTATTGGGGCATTGAAGGGGCTTGCCGAGAACGGAGCCAGGGCATCAGCGTCAGATATTGCCATAATGCGCTCAGTTGGTTTTGTGACAGCAAAGAAGGATATGGGGTCTTTGTTCAACCGTGAAACATCTAAGTAGTTTGCCGGAGGGGGCCAGGAAACTATCAATAGAAGTAGCGCTTCTTCTATTAGGATTTGCTGTACAGTGGGGAATCCTTTCTTCAAAGGTGGAAGCACAGACAGCACGATATGAGGAACTTAAGACCATCCCATCACAACTTTCCCGTCTTACCGCCATCACCGAATCTATGGACTCTAAGCTATCCACAGTTCAACTAGACATTAGAGACTTACGACTTCGTATGGACAGTAGCCCCAGCGCGGCTGGCCTCAAGCACTAAGTCCACCTGCACAGCCTCTTGAACGCCTGCTGTGTGCTGATAGGCTAGATTAGGGTCGCCTACGTGCAGAGGAACGGTCTGTGTAGCCGACCTATTACTCATTTCGTCATTAGCACGGTCGATGACGACTTCCTCGCGTGGGCAAGCCCAGCTTGCCCTCTGAGCACTAGAATACTTGGGCTCGTAGTGAGACTTACCCCCCTGTTCCCGACAAGGGCACTTGTCAATACTAACAACGCCAGTTTCTGAGTTGAGCCAGCCAACCAGGTCAGACAGTTCCTCTCGACTAATGAGAACCTTCTCATCCTTATCTAAAACAACAGCAAAATACTTCGGGTCCAGGATGAAATGGTACTCTCCAATTACGGCCTCCTTAATTACTTTAATCATTATTCCTCCGCGCATCTATCTCGGCTCTAATTTCTAAAACCTTATCCATAGAGCTATCAGTCATTTCTCTATAATGTCTTGGAAACAGTTTGCTCATATACCCCGGGTTAATTGCCTCTTCTTCCATGCGAGTCTTGTAATAGACATAATCCTTCTCTCTCGCAAGAAGAATGTCTTTGAGTTGCTTATTAGACCTCTTCTTTAGGGCCTTCTTCTTCGAGAACGACCTCACTCTTTCTTCTTTGTATTTAGGCATCTGTTATTTCCCGTTAGACACGTATTACGTGTCTTATACAATCCATTCGTAATGACCCACGTCCCATCCTAACTTCTTAGCTTGATTTCCTTTTGGTAGGCCCTCAAGTCCGAACCTTCCTCCCCAACGGCCACCTAAACGTTCCCAATACTCTCCTATAGGTCTAAACGCCTCTCCATAAGTAATAACCTCTTTGGTATCAGGATTATAAAGTACCAAGTCTGCGGCCAGCCTGTTAAGATGCTTGCTGTACATCGTCTTTGACTTGCCTGTGCGAACGTACTCCTCCTGAGTGGCCGCTGTGCGATTAAGCTCCTGAATCTTGACGTGGTAAAGAGTAAACGTCTCAATCCAATCTATCAACTTTGCTAGGGCAAAGGTGAAGTCACACTGATGTTCTGTTAATGTTTTACGCATAGTCAATCCAAATAGCCTCTGCGGAGAAGGAATCTTTCCACAGGCTCTTGGTATGCACTCCTCTTCCTCCTTTCTTAGTTTTAACCTGAGTTACCTCAAACTTCTTCTGGATGGGATGGTACGCCCAAACATCCCATGGAGACTTTGACCCTGCCGAACGGCAGGCCACCCACCCGCCTGCCTTATACTTATTGACTAGTTCCTGTTCTCTGCGCCTGGAACGAAGGTAGGCGTTATTTGCCAAGACGCTCTTCCTTCGTATAACAAGTACAGCACTTAAACTCCTCCGTCGTCTCGTCTACAGGGAGGCCATCCCAATCCCAACACCAATGAGCAAACCTGCCCTTGAGTAAGGACCCTCTCCATCTTTTACAGTCTTCCTGCCATTCAATGTCTTTTATCACCGAATTCTTTTTAGACGGGGGCGTTCGATGAACGGCCTGAACCTATCATAGACTCCCTCCAAGAGGAAGATATCATGCTTATTATACTTCTCCATCATGTCCCAACTCTTTGCTTCACCCGCCAGGCACCCTTCCCACATGGGAAATCCTGTATGAGGAAGTTTGCGGCCAATACCCAGAAGTTGGGCAAGGTCGTCTAGTTTATTGCTGTCTAGCCGGAAGTTCTGCCTGGCAACCTTTAGGGTGTCAATGACCCTGTGACGAGGGGGAGGAGTTAAGCCATTAAGGAGTATCCCTTTATTAGCAACCCTATCGTCAAATGCCGCTAGGTTGTGCCCCACAACATACTCCGCCTTAGAGTACAACTGGCACAACGAGGCCACGAGCAACTTGTTATTATCCTTATCTTTCTTGTAGGTGGGGAACATGCGCTGAGAAGCAACCCACACCTCCTTATCCCCGTACCACTTCCAGGCGTATGATAGGATACGGCTGTGTTTGGTAATCTTGATAGGATTTACTTCATACATCCCATGCCACCAACACCCGAAGACAGGGGATGTTTCAAGGTCTATTAGAAGAGTATTGGGCATGTTATTATGTTAGGGTCTTCTTTACGTCGATTAAACGAGCCATAGCATTGCCGAGATTGCGATAAGCGACCTCATCGACACCGAACATAGACTTCTGCATAGCCTGTAGTTCTTCGATCATTTTCTGCAACTTGTCTTTCATGTTATTTTTCGCTCCAGTTATTAATTAGGTGTGTGTCTGCTGATATGGGTATATTATTGAGCATAAAAGTATTCTCCATAATATACTTTACTAATTCAATGTCTTTGGGGTCTTTGAGTTCCCCTAGGATTTCGTCATGTACGTTAGCGAATAGTCTTCCTTTGCCTGGGAGGACTATCTCCTTACCGAACCGCACCGTAATCATTTTGATTGCATCTGCGGCACTACCCTGAATTTGGTAGTTTACTGCTCTGCGCTCCGCTTCCTGGCGTATTCCACGCATTTTATGGTCTAGACCTGTGATGCGGATTATACGCCCCCCAAAGGTCTTTACGTAGCCACAATAGCGCACTCTATCAATATGCTCTGTGCGCCAGTTCCATAACTCAGGGTTCTTCTTAATAAAAGTGTCCTGAACGTCCTTAAAGAACAGCCACTTAGCGTATAAGTCCCTGGCTTTCTCCTCGCCGTATTGCTTGATAAGGCCTTCCTGTGAATCCTCCCACCAAATCTTAGGGCTCTTCTTCATGGGTAGCTTATCGAACATCCCGTCGAACTTTGCCGTGTCAAGCACCAGCTTTTCTTCCGAGTACTTTTCGCAGATGGAGAGGAGCTTCTTGTACCAGCATCCATAAAAGGTGGCAAGCCACGAAGTCTTCCCCACGAATCTCTCAACCGTGGTAAGTTCTGCAACTGACCCCTTTCTAAATATATCGCAAGCAAAGAGTCCGTGGGTATCGAGGTTGTTGTTGTAGGCATAGACTAGCTTAGGCGACTGAGTGTAATGTCCGACAAAGCGCGGCTCAATCTGCTTGAGGTCCGTGTCGAACATATACATCCCTTTTGACGCTATGAACGTAGCCCTGATTTTCTTACCGTCTTTCGTCCTCGACGGGATGTTCTGGAGGTTGGGATTAACTGAAGCGAGGCGACCCGTAATAGTACCCCTGGACCCACCGCCGTCTCGGTCTTCGGAACCCGCCTGATTAAAGCTACCGTGGATGTGTCCATCGCGCTCACAGCCCCTGAGAAGTGGGGTAAGATATGTTCCAATGAGCTTGGATAGCCTACGATACTCACGGAGATTAACTGCGAAGGCTTCTCCCTGGAAAGCAAGATTTTTGAGCGAAGCGTCATCCACGCTCCACGCTCCGCCGTCGGTTTTCCCGCAGATTTTTGATAAAGCATAACCCATCTTCTCCAGTTGTTTAACTACTTGCTGAGGGCTGTTGGGGTTGAAATCCCTCCCCAACTTCTCAGTTACGGCATCACGCCTAGCCGTTAGCTCTAATTGTAGCATATTCAGCCTACTTTTGTCAAGGGGACAACCCCCTAATTCTGACTCAAATAGGATTTTGGTTAAGGGCATTTCGACGTTAAAGAACCACGCTGGAGGGGCCATTATAGCCCTAAGACGGTCTACGTTAAGTATGTCCTCCCTGTGGTAGGACCGCAGGAGGTCCTTCCTTACTAGCTTATCGTCAATCTCAAAGTATTCCTCCTGTGTTAAATAAGGGAGGTCTTTTTTTAACGGTTTGAAGAGGATGGACGACAGGTCTGTGGGTGTTCCGCGCAACTTCGTCCTAACAAGGTCTTTAAGCGAATGGGAGGGCGCGTCGGGCCAGCAAATGTAGGCCATGACCCTAGTGTCCTCAAGTTGGCATTGAACATCATAGCCAGCCCTAGATAGAAAAAGAGCATCAAACTTAATGTTCGCACCCCGAAGCACCGAAGAACTGTCAGAAAGATAAGAATACAGCACGGAACATACTTTGAGCGGGTTTGCATAAAGAATTGGACCCTCCTCGTTCAGTCTGTAGCCAATTAAATGTATTTTCCCAGTTTGCCAGTCCAGCGACGAAGATTCAAGGTCCAACGTTACTACCGTAGGTTTTGCCGGGGTTCCTGACCCTTGCAAGCCTTGCATTGACGATTGACTCAATGGCAAAGAATTTGTTATCATTTTTACACTCCTCTGTGCAAGTACGACACAGGTAAGCCACCACGCCCATGCCGTCGTCTCCGGGAGCCTGGTACATGAATATCACAGGGAACATTTCCTCGAACTCTTCGACACACGAAAGGCAAAACACTAGGCTACCTCCAGAATCGCCTGTGCGTGCCCGCACAACTCATCTAAAGAGCCGTTCCTGGCGTCAGGTATGGTGTAGTCAAAGGCATAAGTATCTAAGTCCTTCTCAGAAGCAATGTCAAGGTTTCTGCCGTAGGGGTTGTGATGCTCGTATCTATCTACTCGGACAAGCGTAGCTCCCATATCCTTTAGTATCCTCGCCTCGTTCTTGAACCTGAGGTCGTCTATGACATACCGGCCTGTATCAGATTTGAGTCTACTTAAAGCAATATTAACCCAGTAGTCCTCATCATGATACCGCATGAATTCGCCAAGCCTGATTAAGAAGTCTCTTGGCGACCATTCATAGGCATAAAACTTAGCCTCTTTCTTTGCTGGACTTTCAAAATCATGCTCGGTAAACGGCATTAAACTACGGGCAACCCTGCGTATTTCTTCGGCAAAGGACACTTTAATGAATTCATATTTCTTACAGAAATGGTTGGCCAGGGCTGTCTTGCCAACCCCACGGCGGCCACTTATAGCTATAATATGCACGAAGCCTCCTAGATATAGTTATTGGCTTTAAGAGACTTAATAACAGACTTAACGTCAAGCGTAACAACAATGTCCTCTTTGGCGGCGTCCGCGCCGTAAACAACTATTTTGCCCTCGTAATAAGCACAGTAAGCGTAGGTTTTCTTGATCTTTCCGTCAGAAAGGCTGTATATCCCTTTGATAAGAGGATTTGACTTGAGGCCAATCTGGCTAGACGTGTGCGTCTTTGGGGCGTTCTTCATTTGAGTAAAATCTCCTTAAAGAATCCGGCATAGTTGAGTATTCCCATGCGTAAGGCTCGGCCTTCCTGAGCCCTTCCATGAGTAGGAGCAAATCCCCTTTTTCAAGGTCAAGAACTTGTAGAAGAAGCAACCGCCACATCAGCGAATACCTCCTTGGCTAGTACGTCCTTAAACCACTCAGGCAAGCCACGAACAGAGGCTCCCTTGATCGGTCGGATAAAGAGGCTGTAAAGCTTCTCTTTAATCATGCCCTCGTCTTCTTTAAGAATATCGTCATGTACACGCCCAATGATTGCGCCAATATCTTTAAGCGTTCCTGTGTATTGCCCGTCCTCCTTCATGTGGGTAAGGGCTTTATTCCATCTAACTTCGCTCTTAAACGAGTCAAGGAAGCCCTGGAGGCTACTGTCTTTCTTCTGCTTCTTCCAGGCGGCCCCGTTATGCTCCTTAAAGGACTCAGATACGTACTTACCAAAGCACTCTTTGGAGTACCCGCAGGACTCCTGAATGAAGTTCTTAACTACAAAACCCTCAATCTTAGTGCCCCCGTAGTACGAATCGCGGTTTAGAAACTCTTTTAGGCCGTCAAAAGACTTTACTTCTCCTGCGAACAGAAGCGCAACAGCATCAAGTCCCATGGAGTCGGCAACCTTCTGTAGAATCTCATGATCGTCTAGCCAACCTAACTCTGTCTTAGCGGCGTATAAGACAATGTTATTGCGAGGAACGCTTCCATAGGTAAGGGTATTGTGTTTATGGGTACTTAGCGCTTCTCCGTAGAAGTAGGTATCGGGAAGCACCTTGTCCTCGATGGAAAGGAGGTAGTCAACAGCCGCCTTAAACAGCTTGTCTACGGGGCGACAGAAGGCCCCATTCTGGTAGATTATGGTGCCCTTGGACCTGATTACAAAGACTCCAAGACCAGTTCGACCCCATCCCAATTGCGACCCATCCAATTTCTCAGTAATTTCAACATATCCATCAAATAGATTGGCAACCTCTGGAGTCCCAATCGTATATATTTTGGCGAATGGCGGTATCATTTAGTTCTCCTCCTGATGCTCTACTGCTTCAAACCTACATTGGCTTCTATGGAACAATGTCTTAACAAGCCCTGTGGCACTATACTTAGACTTCATGACGACCAAATCAACGGGGGTAGGGTATTGGAGTTTATCGACGGTCTGTATGAAGGTAATAACGTCTCCCAATTCCTCCAGAGTTCCAGTACCCTTAAGCTGTTTAAGGTTAGCCCCCTGGTCGTTTCTATTAAGTTGCGACATAAGGATAAAAGGTAGCTCATAGTCGCCTGCCATTTCCTTGAATTTTCGTACAACATTTGACTTCTCTCCTACTGACTCAGCATCAGACCATTTAAGAGCCTGAAAGAAGTCTACACAAACAACTTGAGGCGCGAACTTCCTTATCCCGTCCTCAATCTTTTCCACGGTAAGCCCAAAATCTTCTACAACCATGATAGGAAGATGCTTCGACCTAGGCACAGCCTCGTCGATTACTCTAAACTCTTCGGCTGTGAAGTTGCCATTCTGGAACTTCTTAAGGTTGATTCCAGTCTTCATGGAGACAATCTTATCCCAGATAGGCTCTGCGCCTACTTCTGTAGGGAAGAAGAGGCACGTTTTGCCTTGTTCCGCAATATTGACCAGGAGTTGTGTGGCAAGGGTTGTTTTTCCTTCGTTTGGTCTTGCGGCAAAGATGTATAGCTTCTGATTTCTAAATCCCGATACCATCCTGTCGAAAGGGCCAATACCTGAGAGGAGCCCAGTGCGGCGCTCTCTAAGCGCCGATAAATAAGGTATGCTATCGCCCGACAGTGTTCTCGGCTTCTCGACAATCTTGTTAGGTCGGGGCTCATCTTTATTACTATCTGAAAGGTCTTTTGAACATACCCGTCGAATATCCGAAGTTCTATCCTCCGTGGACAGTTTTCCCGACTTACAGTGATGCGCAAGTTCGTTAATCTGCCCCTCAGTGAACCCCGCTCTATTAAGGATTGCAATAAACTCGAAATCTGCCTCGCTTCTACTTCCAGGGATAGCGGGACCTCGGGTAAGGATATCGAGGCGCTTATTACTCTTTCTGAGGCGTTCAAATCTGTCCTCCAGTTCAGTTAAAACAACCCCACTTTTCTCTTCAACTTTCGGAGTCTGTTGAAAGGAGTAAGAAAGGCGTCCAGTAGGGACTTCCGTAATCGGGGCACAGCTACGGTTTGACCTTGTGTTGTGAGAACCCCAGAGGCGAATGATGCGAGGAATGTCGTGTATTGAGTCGATTTTAATGGCGGCTGTCTCATAGTTTCTCCTTACGGCGTCCATCCACGCTGATAAGGACTTAGTTAATTCCAGTACATTGGTGACTGGTACAGGACTGATAGGAAAATATACATGGCAACCACTCCCAGAAGATACCACGCTAGTTCCTTCAAAATCCGCATGTATCTTTCTACCAACGTCTAGGGCCTCCTTATGCTGTTCTGGAGTAGACGCAAGCCCCTTTTCCCTAACAGGGTCGATATCTATGACGAGGCAACTAACATGAGAAACATCAATAGCACGGCCACCATTGCGCCGCCTAGGATTAATTCCGACGTACGCATCGGATTTACAATACTCTTTCGCAGTTCGTATGAACTCTTCCTTGTTCTTGCAGAAGAAGGAAGTGCCGTTTGATAGGATTCTGATTTCCGTGTATTTTTCATCTTTAATGTCTCCGTGTCCAAGGATATCGTACTGCTGTCCAAGTAGTTCTTCAATTGTCCTAGTGCTATTCATATAATTTGCTGTTGGGGGGGAACGGTGCACCCACTTCATCCCCCGATCATAAAATAATTAGTATGTCAGATTAAATTAAACGGTTAACCTCCACCGAAAGGGCCATTAAAGGCTTACGCTCTGTTACAGACAACGCCTAACGGACACGGTGCGGTAATCGCCATACAGCGATTGGGCCACACGCACGGCTCGAAAGCCCTACTAGCATGGCCAGCCCGTGGCGTAAACGAAACAAACAAGCCACAAACAAACAACGCAGTAACAGCCGTGATAAAAACAATCCCAATATTATTGGTCATTTAACCTCCTTTTCTTACGAAATATAGCCTAGGGTCGGAATCGAACCGACATGCTCCTTCTTACAAGGAAGGTGCCTCGCCATTCGGCCACCTAGGCGTTAAGCCAGGTCGAGCTACGCTTATGCTCCAGGTATTTGAGTTGCGTCTTCTTTGGCCCCGGGAGCAGACCAGCAGGTTGTCTGGTAAGCACAATATGAGCATCTGAACGAAGTTTTGTACTCTACCCCGTGCTTCACGCGCTTATCTACTATGGCTCCTTCTTTGTTAAAAACCACTTTATAGTCCCTGGCAGGAACCTCCCCCGCGTTAATCTTTACTTCTAACTCAGCCCATCTTTCTTTTATCGCTGTGAATGACAGGTCTTCAATGAACTTTATAGGGCCTTCTGGAAGCGTGGAACGGTACATGAAACGTCCAGCATCATCCCTCCAGACATGATACTCGGCCCGATAACCACTGTCCCTTGCGACGTACACAAGGCTAGCCCATTGAATATTCTCATTAGTGGCGAAGTAGCACAGAACCTGGAGTAGGTCTGATTCCTTCGGTCCACCTTCTTTAATCATCCTTTGAAGTCCATAACCTTGTACAGTCTTAATCTCAAGGCAACCGGCCTCTCCTTTGTGAGTAACCAGCCCGTCGAGTCTAAAGGAAACCTCTCTAGAAAGCCCATCAACGAATACTTTGCCGGTGGCTTCTGGGATAATCGTAATCTTTTTCGACTTACTAAGTCGTATGGTAATCCAGTCATGAATAGCATTCCCAAAACCTGCCTGGAGTCTATTAGTAAACTCCTTCTTCTCTGATTCGGGCTCTCCTGTGGCTTTGTAGTATAGTTGGCGCATACACGCGCCAACCACTCTGCCGCCGGGAGTCTTCATCGTTGCCGATGAGGGATTATGCCTATATTCATAGGCTCCACGAGGGGCCTCGTTGCAGACTTCCTCAAGGATTTCGAGGAACTTAGGAGGGTTTAGCTTCATGTTCCTCTGTAACATCCAGGATTGATAGGGCGCGAACAAGGTCTTCCATAATTTCGTCTGTAAGTGCCTGCGCCATACTGGCTACGGTCTCGACGTAATCGGCCTGGTCAAGAGTAGACGACGTATAACCAAGTGAGGCCTTCCAGCCCTGCTGGATAGCGTACTGGCGCATGTTGAAAAGGCTCTGACGACGAACGAAAGCTGGGTCCGCCTCAGCCCCGATGATACCTTCGATTGATTGTCCCATGTTATTTTGTCCCCATCTTGCCAGTCCCGATGAACGTGGCAACCTTGTCTACCAGGCGGATAGTCTCCTGAATACGCTCCGCATCTGAGTCGTACAGAGATTCCATCCACTTACCCACAAAGGGGCTACCGAACACGGCGTTAGTGGCGTTCCCACGGGCGATACGGTCCTGGATGTCTGATGATTCCTTGCCAAAAGAGGAAGACTTAAACGCTTCCTTGGTCTCAGTGGCGGCGGGGGATTGACCTCCTGTTACAGAATACGCCGTGATGTTATTAAAATCTCCGTTAACCCTAATCGCCGCTTCGATAACATCGCCCTTCTTGAGGGTGCTCAGCCCGCCAGCAAGTAGCCTGTCTGCGTTATACCAGGTCCCGCTACTGATAAAACCCGTTCCCTTCTTGTTAAAGCTCTCTACGGTCAGTTGCATGTTTAATCTCCTAGTTCAATACGGATTCCGCCTATTACCGTCTTTTGTGTGTATGATACGAACAAATCTGTATTCTTTAAATAACTTATACGTCGTAGGTTGTATGCTATTCCTGCCGACGGGTGGACTTCTTTTTCTTTGTAGAAGTACGCCGCGCCGACTTGCCCCGAGAAGTCTTCAATGTAAAAGAGTCTAATGTCAATTCCCACGACTTCTGGGGCGGCAAGTTCGATTCCGGGCGCGAAGGAAACTCCATACCACCTACTCCGTAGATAGGTCTGGCTCTCGTCGCGTAATAGGCGTTCCTCTCGCCTGGAGTTATTACCCAAGCGGCGGGCGGTGTCTCCGGCGCTGTTATTGATCGCTGTTGAAGAGGTTCGATTATCCGGCTCTGGTAAAGCAATGGGATAATAATGTCCGATGCTGTTATCATATAGGTCCGTAGTGGTTGTCCCGTTCCAGTGTCTGCGCCGTAATGATTCAGGTCCAGAAGCTTCTGAACCTTTGGCAGAAGAAAGCTGTGCAGGCGCTTTATTACACCCACGATAATAGCGTGCGGCAGAGGCAAGGATTCCGAAGAAGGCTAATACCTTAAGAAACCGTGTAATCCTACTATAGTCGCCCATCAGCTTTGTAAATATGCGCATAATTTGAATGTTCTCCAGACAGTTCCCTGTGCGTGTACCCTTTGTTGATACGTCTTGCGGCTCTCTTCACCTCTATTTCAATGATAGGGAGCCTTAACTTTGCGGCTGGGTGAAGCTGAACGTACTCAAGCGTCTTCTCGAAAGCAGAATGCACGGCGTCCTGCGCCAATGTTGTGTCGTATACTATTCTTGACGCAACCTTAACGAGATAGGAAAATCTATGCTTGTACAATTCCTCGACGGTAGAATAGTATTGTATGGCATGAAGCTTGCTAGGAACTGCCATGAGGGTATTATAACATAACGCATAAGGTTTGTCAAGCAATTGTGCGGGTCCAGTCTTTTCTAGTCAGTGTTAGAGGAAGCTTTCTGGCCCACATGACGGCCTGGTGCGGTACAGTCCCTTTAATGCCGGAACCGCCATACTCATTAAAAACACTACCAAGACAACTGCCATGGAGTTGTACAGCCGCAACAGAGCTACTTATGTAATTAGTTAAAAGAAGGCCACTATCGTTTAAATGATCCTTGCATAGCTGGTATCCTTGCCATGAATATAGCTGTTCGTCAGGAGTAAACCCATCAAATGCGTCAAGCAGAATGACATCGTATCTTCTGTCACTTGAGCGCAAGAACTCTATGCCGGATAGGGACGATACATCGAAAAACCTTTTATCGAATCTAAACGTATCTATAGCTATACGTTGCATGAACTCGGAGGGCTCTACGACCGTACCGCCAATACCGTAGGTTTGCTGTAAGAAGGTTGGAACAATGCAAGCTCCGCCACCTAAGTAAAGAATATTGCCGGGCTTCTCTTCTAAACAGCCTATGAAACAGGTTATTAGGTCGTAGAATGGACTAATAGGTCGTATGATACCATCCGTAACCTTTGCTCTTCCTTGGCAATCATTATCCATATACACGCCTACCACGCCGTCGCTATCCACGACCTCTATCTCTGGCTGTCTATGTAAAACAATTCTCATAACTCTCCGTTTATAACCGATAGGATTGTAGCCTCGTTGATAGGCGTGAAGCCCCAAGCGTCTACCCCAACGTTAATCATTCTCTGTTCTCGTTTAATTTTCCAAGCATTATGTACGTGGCCATGCAGAAGCCATTGACCAAAGTCCACGGGCCTACGTTCTGCATACCTATCCACAGGAGCGTTATCCCCAACAAAAGGATAATGAGATAAAGTGACAGTCTTATTGTTGAGAACAATGTCCAACTCCTTATGAACGTCGGCAAATCCAAAATAATCCTTCTGAGGGATTTTTGAATACTTATCATGGTTGCCGAGGATAAGTATTTTATGCCCGCGTAGCTGACGCGTGATGCTCCTGGTTGCGTGCCCGTTAAGGAACGCAAAATCGCCAAGCACGTACACAACATCAGAGCCAGAAACAGAGCTATTCCAATTATGTATAAGGGCGTCTTGCATATCTCCTTTGCTCATGAAAGGGCGGTTGCAGAAGCCTATAATGGCTTCGTGGCCGTAATGGCTATCCGCCGTGAACCAATTCACTCCCCCTCCCCTGCGGGCTTCTCGTCGCGGGGAGCGAGGGCGGCAACCATCACTCGACGAGCGGCGACACGCTTGCATTGGACGCATTTATTGCAGGGTTTTTCACTTTCTTCCATGTGAATCACGCAAGCTATGGATGTCTGAGCGAGTATCGCCTCAACTCCGACTTGTAGCGCCTCCCTCAACCTCTCCGCTTCGGAGGTCTTGGCGGCAAGCTGGGCGCGGAGCAGTCCGACCTCCACAGTCATCCGGCTGAGCATCACGGCCGCGTCTTTGATGGTTTCGTTCTGGTCGTTCACTTTCCCTCCAGCGTCTTGAGTCTCTCTTGCGCGGCGGCGAGGGCCTGCCCTGTTGCGGGTCAGTCTCAGGTGGTCCCAAACTTCTTATGTAATTAATTAGTCCTATCTGTCATATCTAATGTTCTTTAGAGCAAGCCCCCTAGGCTTGCGTCGCATCCATTGGAGTTATTCATTCGTCCTGCGGACTCATTCATGGGATGCTTTAATTATATATATTAAACAAGAAAAGTCAAGTTCCTCGACGAGGACTGGCTATTTCCCATGTGACAAGTTTCGGTGCTTTTGCCGTGCTAGAAGTGTCGTTAGCACGGCTGTCGTTGCTCATCACATCCTCCGATCGACCACGCCCCTATACTGGGTCCACCCCAGCCGAACTCCTCGCCGGCATACGTACTATTATTTCCAATTTCATCCGTCAAGAGAGACCCCGTACCACCCAAAATCCGTACTTTTATCCCAGCCCCTATCTTTACAGTAAGCCACCATCGCGGCGTGACCGTTTAGGTCCCCCCCACGGTCAAGCACTACGTCCCTCATCTTCTTAAGGGCTGATAGGGCCTCAGACGGCTCAAGGCGGCCTGCTACTACGTTAAGCAGGGCCTCGCACCCTAGGTCAGACAAGAAGGCTCCTGGGGCACCCTGGCTCGATTTGGACCTATACATGAGTTCCTTCTGGGTTATCTTGTTCATTTTATTGGGTAATTATCCATGCCCGTGTCTTTTTGGACTTCATAGCATTGTCGTATACCCGGGCATTGTCGTATACCTGAGAATCGCCGTATACCCGAGCATTGCCGGATACCCGAGCATCGCCGAATACCCGAGCATCGCCGAATACCTTAGCATTGCCGCATATCCGAGCATCGCCG
>ERZ1292625.249-Hain-H41-01um-R1-249-length-92721-cov-18_pt2 | contig 33869 bp, 70 predicted proteins | sample MGYA00564400_ERZ1292625 | MGnify/ENA primary metagenome ERZ1292625 (study PRJEB36523, sample SAMEA6512639) | groundwater metagenome | collected 2019-01-08 | study: AquaDiva: Metagenomics assemblies of 32 groundwater samples
TGGTGAGGAATATATTAGACAATTAGAAGCAAATGTTTTAGGAATAATAAGTAGAACAGATGAGCCACTTGAGAGTTAAAACTACCTATGAAGTAATGGGCATTTATGGATGTACAGATATAGAAACATTATACTGTCACCATAATATGTCTTGTGATTGTGTTACATTTTATAATTCAAAAGGTGAAGTACAAGATATGGTATTTATGGAATGGTCAAATGGAAATGATTTGTGGGATGCAATGAATAGATTATGGTTTCCATTTAAAGATGAATGGGGGAAAAAGTTAAAAGATAATGTCGAATATTATATAAACATAGAATAGATGATTAAAGATAAAGAAAAAATAGTATATAATTCAATAAGTAGACATAGATATAATTCTTTACCATCTCATGTATCAGATGAAATGTTAATTAAAGAAAATGTTCATCGCATTATTGAAAATCTACCATTGGATAAATTAACTGAACTTTTTAAAGTAGATATTATTAATCCTAAAAAAGAATTAAGAAACCCTAGTCTTCATTTAATATCTGAAGAAAGATATAGTAAATTAATGGAACTTAGAAATAATCATGAGATAGAATTTAATGTAAGTATTAAGATATGATAATTAAAATAAAAACTGATAAGTTAGAAATTGAATTAGAATCAAAAGCTATTACCAGTAATACCAATGTATGGAGAGAAGATCCTATTAAAACATTAGATGATATAAAAGATTTAATAACTAAAGTAGTTGAAGAAAGTAATAAATTAGAAGGATGATAGATACAGTAGAAATAAAAAAGTTAAAAGGTCATTTGTGTATTGAGATAGGAACTATATTAAATATGACAACTCAATTAGAAGAGCCTAGAACAAGAATAATTATTACAGAAGATACTGAACAATTTATAAATCACTTTGCAGATGTTAGAATTGAAAGTGATCTTAAAAAGATTTATAAAATAAATAATATTGAATTTACTATTGGTATGTATTATACAACTGAAGAAGTAAATAAAATAGATGATGTAAGTAATCTTGATGTAAAACAATTTAATAATAAATAAAATTGTATATTTACATTGATTTGTTTTATATTATTTCAATTTAGGTACTGAAAAGTCTACTATTAATTTAGCAGACTTTTTAAGTTTTATTAAAATAATAATTATATATTTGTGACTGCAATGTGGAGAAGTTGGTATCTCACTAGGCTCATAATCTAGGGATCAAGGGTTCGAGTCCCTTCATTGCTACAACATACTCATCACACTTCCCGTAAGATCAGTGCGCTCATGATGAGTTTTTTATTAACAGTAATTAAATACATACCATAAGAACTGTACTTAATTCATTTTACTCCGCTAGACTCTACTTCTAGTTCCCCACAAGATACGTTTTGTGGGGTTTTTGTTTTATTGTAGAAAACCAGTTTCTAAAGGATTTTTAATAAATGGAAATTCTATTTTAATTGATTTAAAATATTTACTAATTATCCTCTTTTCTTTTCTTCCTTTAATAACAAATATTTTTCCTGATTTTATTAAACTATTTAAAATAGATGATATTGTTAATATATTAAATTTAACATGATTCATGTTATCATAATAATCATAAATATTCTCTAAAGTGAATTTATCAAATAATGTACCTGGATCATTTTCTATTTCATAACAATCATCAGTTTTAATAAATTTTAATTCTTTTAATGAATATAGTTCAAAATATTCTTTTATAGAATTATCAAATATAAACCATTCACCAGTTAATCTAAATTGATCAAACTTTTTATGAAGTTCTTTTTCATGATCCATTGTTCCAAATTTACAAGCTATTAAATCTAATGTATGAGGACAACCTGTTTGAATATTTTTAAGTCTAATCATAGGAGTTTCTGAGAATCCTATTTTTACAGTATTGTTTTCTGAGTTTAGTATTAAATATATCATGATTTTTAATTTAGTTTTTGGATTTTAATGATAAATATAGCATATTAACAATTTTTACAGTATAATTCTATTACTGACTTTAATTCTTTATTTCTATCTGAAGTAGATCCTTTGAACACGTGACGAGGATTAATTCTATATAATCTTGGTTTTAGTCTAATAATAATATTCTCTTTTAATAAAGTAGTAAATGCTAAATCTAAGGATCTTGGTTTACAATTAAATTCCTCAGCAATTAACTCTTTCATCCCACTTCCCATTTGAAAAGGTTGACCAGTTGAATACTTCCCAATTAAATATGCAAATAATTTAATTCTTATATCAGTACTACCCTTTAATACAAGTACAAATGATGAGTACATTAAAAAGAACTCTTCTGTAGTATTAGCAAGATATGTTGTTTTATTTGTAATAGTTTCTATTACTTCACCTGTATTAACATCTACTATTTCAGTAGTATGTGTACCAGATGATTTTAAATATGATTTTTCCATACAATTAATTTATACACAAAGTTAATGTATAAATAGAACAAATCCAAGTAATTTTGAATAAATTTTTAATACTTTTACAGATTTCACTGTAGAATTTATACTATGAAATCTGTATAAACTGGTTATGAAATCTGTAAAAGTGTTTTCTTATAGTATATTATAAATCAGATTATTAAGTATGTTTTAGAGAGTAAATTCCCTCTATCTATCATACAACTATTTTTAAGACTATAATTAATCAACAACAAACCTTCATTATAATCAACAATCCACAACAACATGAATCAACCCATATCAAACATACTACTCAAACATATCATATTACATCATTTTTAATTGATTTAAGAGCATTAAATACATTTCAAGTACTAACTCTTGTCGAGAAGCAAGATTGATCAATAAAGATAAAATAAATGGTGTATTTTATTTTTTGTATTTTTTTAAACTTTATTATATCTGATAAAGTTTATTTCTGATTATATGATCCCCCCTATTAATATTTTGAAATTTTATTATAATTTTTACAGGGGGGGTATTTCATTTTTTTGAAAGTTAGTGAGCGTACTTAAATATAGACCACCTAACAGACCAACCCTACCTAAATCTTGGACAAAGGGAATACCCCCCTATTAACAATCTTAAAACATAAGTTATGGCAACAGCAACATTTCACAGTTTTCGTGGAGAGAAATCCGCATTGATATTAGTTAGAGCAAACGCATTTGTATTTGCTGCAACACCTGTTTACGTACCGAAGGAAGCTGTAGCAGCTGACATTGAAGAAGGTGATTCTATTGAGATCCCAGATGGATATACATTAGTACCTATGGTGAGTGAGGATGGTGAGGTACGAGTTACCAAGACAGGAGAAGTATTACACATGTTGGCTTATTAAGTCAATGTGTGTATCTTTGTTTAAACTTTAATACTATTAACATGAAATATACAGCATCAAGAAGTTTCCTATCAATATGTAGAATATTGAAAGAGTTTGGTAACCTTAACTATACTTCATTATCTGAAGCATTAACAATAAAATTAAATGAGTTTCCAGATGAAACAATTGATGGAACTCATATCATTGTATATACTATAGATGATAAACTAGAAGATCCATTAATAAAGAAAGAGAAATATCAAGCACAATGGAATTAATACTATTAAATAATGATGTCTTAATACTTATACCATATATAATTAAGCATTATTTAATACAATTACTACAGTATGTGCGTATTGCCTTGTAGTAATATAAACTAGCAGATACACCATAATTGACTCTTGACTGATGTTGATTATTCTTGTATCTGCTTTTTAAGTTAAACTTAATACTAATAATATGGAATATAAATTCGAAATAAATGATCTTGTTATAACCAATAGATTTGATAATGCTATCGGTTTTATAAAAGAAATTGATAAATGGGATGATGATACACCTTATAGAGTAGATTATATTGAAAAACAACATACATTGGGTAATTATGATTGGTTTTGTGAAGAAGACTTAACTTTAATAAAAAGTAATAGTTCTAACGAAGGAATAACTGATTATTCTGTGTTTTAACATGTCAATAATTGATATATCAAACACTTAAATAATTAATCGTTGTAAGTTATTGATTATTAAAAGTTTATAGAAGAAATTTGTAGTGTGATATATGCTTCGCAAACCAACCAATTTAACTATTAAACCCTCAAAACATACCATTTTCAACATTATCTATTAAAATAAAGCATTAATTTAAATCATTAAATACTCAATAAAATGAAACATATTACAAAACTCAAACTAGCAGCTATCCATCAACTAATGGATGCTGAAGATAGATCAACTGAATATATGATCCAATATATGCAAGACACATGTAAAGTTTCATTTGATACAGTAATGAACTATCTTCAACTACCACAAGAAGAAAAACAAGCTAACTTCAAATTAATCAATGAATTACTATTATTCATTGAAAGTTTAGATTTAACTGAATAATACTAAAACTCACAAAATGAAAGAATTAAATAAATTAGTAATTAAACTAACATTATTATCATTAATAACAATAATATTAATGAGATTATCAGATCAAAAAATAATTCATGATTTCTTTGGTGATGAGTATTGTACTGGTAATATATTAAAGAAAACATGTGAAATTGGATGGGCTCACAATGGGTATTTACATTCAAACGCATATCATTACTCTGCATCACATTGGTTCTCAATAATACTATCATTAGGAATATTCATTATTAACATAATAATAATTGTTTTAGAATGTGAAAGTAGTTTAAAGAAAAACATTAACTCATAAACATTAAATAACTATGATACAACCAGATAGTTCAATAGAACCAACATTAGAAAACGCTCATAAATATTATCCAATAGGTACAGTATTTAAAAGATTTGTAACAGAATATGAAGAAGCAACCGTAGAAATACTACCAAGATTAAGTCATGTTGATAAAAATATTTACGTAAATGACGGAAAAAGGTGCATTTATGACCATGATATTAAAAAATGGGCAACAATCATATCATCTCCTAATCAACAAATAGAATCAGTTGAAATCACTAACTATAATATATTTTAATATGGAAGATTTAAAAGTAGGAGATATAATAGAAATTACAGGAAATAGTAATTCATCATGCTTTAATATAGGTGATATTGGAACTATAAAAAATGTCATAGGTACAATATATCAAATAACAAGTGATGTTCCGAATTTTAATATAAATAATTGGAATGTATACAAAAATGAATGTAAATTAATATCCCCAAAAGAATCAGAAATTAAAAACTACGATATATGGTAAAAGAAATTAATCAAGAACTTTATCAAAAATTAAGAAATGATGAAATAATAATTGATTTTAGAAATTGTACTGATACCGAAGGATTAATGAAATTAGTAAAATATAGAAATGCTAATGAAACTTTAACAGGTAACTGTAAGTATTATAGTAAATATGGTGCTATAGATTATCTTTCATCATCCGAAAAAGAAAAATTAGTACCTTTTGATCAATTCTTTATAAAACCTCAAGAAATTATTAACTATTCAATCTTTTAAATATGCAAGAAATACAAGGTAAAGATTTACAACCTGGAATATGGTACAAAAGAATACAATCAAATACTAATGATATATTTGTTCAAGTAAGATCTACTAATAATCATGAATATATATTAGAAAACTCAACTAATCTTAAAGGAGAGTTTCACGATATAAATAAAGGAAATTCTTATTCTCATGATGTTCGTAAATATTATCTACCAACGCAAGAAGAATATGAACAATTTCCATTCATGAAACCTGAACCTAAAGAAATCAACAATTATTCAATTTTTTAAAACAACAAATAAATAAAACAAGTTATGGCAACAAAGAAAAAAGTATCGACAGCATTAGCAGTATCAATGGATGTACCATCTGCATTAAAAGCACTTGAAGCAAAGATTCAATCATTGAAACACATTGAAGAATCAGTATACAAATCAAGTTGTAAATTAGATGGTTTTCCAGATATTAAAACTGAAACTTCAATTACTAATTTAATCAAAGTATTCTCATCTATTCAAGCTAGAGAAGCTGCATACAACAATGCAATTGAAACACTTGGTTTGAAACAAGCTCCACAATTCAATTTAGGTGGAACACTTGAAGAATGGAAATCTGATATTCAATTACGTATTAACATCATTAATCACAAAGAAGAACTTGATACAATGAATGAGTTCAAAAAACAATTAGAATCATTCGTTAGTAAAGAAGAACAAAAAGAAATGCTATTTGCTAAAATGAATGAACATTTTAAAGTATAATTAAAAGTAAAGGTTAAACATTGAAACCTAAATATAAAGCAAGAAAGACTTACCATGTTAAATGATGGCTCAAAGTGCAAGACTTTGTAAAGGATTAATATGTTATATTTAAAGATGATAGCAGAAATGTTATATGTGTTGTTCCCTTGAGAAAGGATATTATTAGGAAAGTTCTTTGTAATGATTAAATCCTTAAGCTAAACATAATGGTGAGCTGATTTACAAAATGAAATCTTATAACACAAATGAGTTCTCAGCAAGTGATTATGCGACGAAGGTGTTTTTAGAAATAAAAATATGAATAGCAGAGAGTTAATATGATACCCGAATGGGAAATTCCACGAATACCTCTTATCACATGACCTTAACAGATATGTAACTGGACCGCTGCCTGAGCAGCAGAGAAAGTTTAATTATGCTGAAGGTGCTAATAAAAATTAAATTCTTAAAAACAAAAAAAACATGAAAAAACAACAAACAAACTTTCAAACAACTCAATTAAGAGTTGATTTAAATTCACAAATTAATCAACACAAAGTAAATATTGATAAATCTTGCTTTATTAAAACTGATGAAGAAAAGGAACTTCTTAAAGAATTAAAGAAAACAAGGGAATTAAATGCCTGGGAGAAATAAATCAAATATCTTAAAACAAAACAAATTATGGAAAAGAAATTAACAAGATCATTTGGAGGTAATTTTAAATTAATTACAGATCGTAAAAATACTCCAGAAGCACAGTTTGAAAAAAAGCATTTAAAAGCTTATTTAAAAGGTAAAAAATTATTTAATAATAATTCACCTTTAGTATTAAAAAGAATGAAAAATCCTGATTTAGTTAAAGTAACATTTAAATAATATGAAAACATTACCAAGATTTACAATCCTGATTAATTTAGGACATCGTATTGCTAAACTTAAAGTTTATGCTGAAAATATTCAACTTGCTATTCTTAAAGCATACAATCGTTTCAATCATAAACAAAATTGTTTATCAAGTTATTCACCAAAAATGAAAATAGCATGAAAGATCAAAATAAAATCGTTGCAAAATCAACATTAACATCTCAACAAAGAGTTAATGAAGCATTCAAATTAGAAAAGATTAAAGAATATGATGATTTACATTTTGAATTTCATCAAATCAATATTAATACATCTCAATTTGATGCACTTTTAAAGCTTTCTAATGCTCAATTAGATATTCAAATAGGTAATCTTTCAAGAGATATTAAATTATCTCAAGAACTAAAAGGATAACTATTTAAACTTCATTATATACTGAAGTGACTACTACAACAATCCCATATGACTTTGATCGGTCATATGGGATCTAATCTTAAAACAAACAATATGAAATCATTATTTATTTTTACAATGTCAATGTTCAGTATAGTTCTAGCATTCGCATATTTAACATTGAAATTTCCACCAACAGAAAAACAATATGATTATAGAATAAATATTATTAATGATAAAGTTTTACTTTATAACAATAATGATAAGTTAATCATTACTACAACATTAGATTCATTAACACAAACAATTATTAACGATAATCTTTAACTTATGAAAGAAATTAATTTATGGGAAAATATTGAAATACAATCAACACCAACTATTACTAATGGTACAATATTAGATAGAGTTAAATCATATGAAGATGCTTGTGTTGAATTAAATATTTGCAAAGATCCAAGTGCTTCAACTTTAGATAAAATTAAAATATTCGCAAAAGCATTAAATGAAGGAATTAAAATTGATTTTACAAACCCAAACCAAAATAAATACTACCCTTGGTTTGATTTTTCTGCTGGTGGGTTTGGTTTCCACTGCTCGGATTGCCACTGTTCTTCTTTCGGCTCTGTGGTCGCTTATGTAACATCTGAAGAAAAAGCAGATCATTTAGGGAAATATGCAATTGATTTATACGAACAATTATCTAAAGAATATTAATTATGAGAGATTTAGAAGACGACAAAAATGCAAGAGAGTTAATTCAATTAGCTAAAATATTATTCTTTGTTGTGATACCTTTTATTGTATTAGCAACAATAACATTAATTTACATTTATTCACATTAAATTATGAAAGTAGAAACAATATTAAACGGAACAGTTAAATTAGTATTAATTGCTGAAAATCCAATTGAACAAGCAGTTTTAGATCAATTATCTAAAACTCCAGAAGTATCAGTATCATTAATGACTAATACTACTCAAATTTTAACAAAAACTCTTGATAAAGGAGCTTTATTATTAGAAACAAAATCAAGTAAATAACATTGTTTTAAGAAAGAAAATACCAAGTTTATTCTATTGAATAGCTTGGTATTTTTGTTTTTAACAATTTATATAAAACTTTACATATTAGTATATTACTTCTTAAATACTAATATAGATTTTACCATTACTACATCATTCAAAAACCAATTAATTTATACAACTGATAAAAGTTGAATCGTATGTACTAATAATAAATCTGAACTAAAAGAAGAACAAATAAATAAAACAAACAATTTAAAAATTAAACAAGATGAACAAAGGAACAATTGAAACACTAAAAAAAGGAGAAATTTTATTAGTATCAGCAAGAAAAATTAAAGGAACAAAAGTTGAATTAGAATTTGCACAAGTTGTAGAAACTGAATCAGCTCGTCCACAATCAATTATTGGATTATTAAATAGATCTGATGATAGATTTAATCAAGTTAGACCAATCCATGCTTGGATTAGTGCAGAACCAAAAGATGCTACAGAAATGTTAGGAATTGATTTTTCTTCATTAACTGAAGAAGGTCAATCAATGGAATTAAATGTATTAAATCCAACAATTGCTGGTCAAACATTAAATCTTCAAATTACTGAAACTACTAAAGGTTCAGAATATGATGTTGCTAATATGGAAACTACAGCTAAAAGAGCTGGTAAAGATGGTGATTATATTTTAACAACAAATGGTGAGTTTATCTATCGTAAAGTAACTGTTGTTACTGGTCAACCAAAACACTTTGTATTTGGTGAAACACAACGATATACACCAACATTAGATCAAACTGTTGCTGATGCTTTGAAAGCATAATTCTAAATAAAAACTTCCTCTATTAATTTAGAGGAAGTTTAATTTCTTAAAACTAAAGACAATGAAAATAATAAAATACATAGGAACAAAAAACAAAGGTAAAATTGAAGTTGAATATAATCCACTTGGATTATTAGGTAAATGGTTAGGTATTAAACCTATTCGTCTTACTTACTTCCATACAATTGTAAGATACCAAGATGACAATTCTTTGGTTTGGTATTATAATGATTCAATGATGATTAAAGAATTTGGTAAAATACCAAAAGCTGATAAATTTATTAAAAAACAATTAGGATTATGAAGAAAATATATCATTTAATAGTATGTATATTCTATCTTTTCTTAATTATTTATTTAATAAAACTTCCTAAACCTAAACAATCTCATGTTTTACCAACTGAAAGAGATATTGAATTATACAATCAAACAACTTACTGTAAATGTGATAATCCTGAGATTAATGGGTGTTGTATTATATGTGGTGAGGACTTAAAGTAAATAAATAATTATGGAAAAAGAACTAGTCACAAACTCTCAAGCTTTATTATTAAAAGAATTGGGATTTAAAGAAAGATGTAATTATTATTGTGAGAATGATAAATTAAAATTACACAATAATAAAAATGGTTGGGATTTTAATTCTTCTTTTATAGAATGTTATTCTAAACCATTTAAACAACAAGTGTTTGATTGGTTTAGAAAAGAACATGGATTATTTTGCTACATAAAAGAAAGCTTGAAAAGTAAAACAACTTGTTATAAAATTCATAACCATGATGATAAAAATTATGGTCCTTACACTCAACCTAATTTAATTGAAATAACAGAATTTGTAGAAAAAAATTATAATGAAACAGAATTAATTTGTATAAATGAATTAATAAAAATTATTCAAAAATGAATGGTAGAAAATTATTTAGAGAATATGCTCAAAGTATTGGGAAAGAAGCAAAAGAGTTTGTGAAAATTGAATCAGAACCGTATCAACTTGATAATTTAATTACAAAAAGTAATTCTGGAAAAATAGAAGAAACATCTATTAATTACAAAGATATAGTTCTTTGGATTATTAAAACTAAAAAATTATAATTATGGATTTAGAATTAAAATACTTAGATTTTGTAGAACCAAAACCTCAAATTTTTGGTAAACATAGAAAAAGATTATCTTGTAAAAAACCATTTCCTAAAATATGGAAAATGTTAAATCGTACTCATATTAATAATATGATTACTAATAAAAGAAATAAAAAGAAAACTTTTAATACTATTAATGAAGAAATTGATTAAATATGGGTAATGATTATAATATTGGAGATCTTGTAATGTGCATTGATGATTCAATCAAACCTGGAATGGAGCAATTTGTTGCTGAAAATTATCCTAATTGGGTAAAACATAAACAACAATATCACATTAGAGAATTTGTAGATAATAATGGAATTGTAACTGGAGTATTATTAGAAGAATTACATAATCCTGAAATTTATATTACATTATTAGGAACTATTCAAGAGCCTTCTTTTAGAGTAAACAGATTCATTAAAATTCAATCAGTTACAAAAACTGAAGTAATAGAAGAAGAATTAACAAAACCATTTGAAGTATTTGAAATAACAATTAATTAAATTTAATAATATGAATAAAGAACAAGCATTAAAAGAAATAGAAAAATTAAAAAATAATATTTCTGAATTAGAATTAATAATTAATAAACCAATTGATTTATTTTCAATTGATACCTATTCAAAAGTATGCAAAAAATTAAATGAAAAAGAATATACTTTGGAAGATTTTTCATTTTTACCAATTGAAGATCAAGAAAATATATTAGTAAAAACTCAAATTAGACAAATTGAAAAATTATTTAATTCTAAAAAATTAGATTGGAAAGATATTAATATTAAAAAATATTACCCATGGTTCCATTCTGACGGTGGTGGTTTCTGCTTTCATGGTTCGTGTTGTAACTTTTCTTGTTTCCATTCCTTTGTCGCTTATTACGAAACCAAAGAAATATGTGATTTTATAGGAAAAACATTTATTCATTTATATGAAAAATTAACTAAATGATTTATGAAAGTAATTTACGATATTGAAACTTTGTCGAACGCTTTTTCATATTGTGATATTAATCCTAAAACATTAGAAAAAAAAGAATTTATAATCCATCAAGATCAAAATGATTTTGATGGATTTGTTCTTTATTTGAAAACTTTATCTGGGATGATTGGTTATAATAATATTTTATTTGATGCCCAAGTTATACAATTTATATTAATTAATAAACATAAATTCAAAGAATTAACAGATAATAATGAAGGAAAAATAATTGCAAATGAAATTTATCAATTTGCTCAAAAAACTATTGAAATGACTAATAATGGAGGTTGGGCAACTTATCCAGAATGGAAATTTTTTATTCCTCAATTAGATTTATTTAAAGTCTGGCATTTCGATAATAAAAATAAAATGACAAGTTTAAAATGGATTGAATACATGTTGGACTTACCCGATATTCAAGAAATGCCTATTCATCATTCTGAAAATGTTACAATACAACAAATGAAAAAAATGGTAATTCCATATAATCATCATGATGTATTTGCAACTCATGAATTATATAAGATTACCAAAGGTGAAACAGATCATCCATTGTACAAAGGAATTGATAAAATTCAATTAAGATTAGATGTTCAAGAAGAATTTGGAATTAAATGTTTAAATTATAATGATGTTAAAATAGGGGATTCAATAAATAAAATTACTTATTCTAAATTATCAGGAATACCAATAAAAGAAATTTCAAAAAATGGAACTTTTAGAAATAAAATTAAAGTTTCAGATTGTATTAAAGCTAATATTAAATTTGAATCTTTAGAATTACAATCTTTTTATAACGAATTTTCAAAATTAGAATTTGATCCATTAAATTTAAAAAAAACTAAAGGTAAAACATTTACATTTAAAGGACTTACTATTTCATTTGGTTTTGGAGGGATTCATTCGGTAGATAAACCTAGAATAATTGAAACTGATAGTGAATATTATTTAACTGATAAAGATTGTACAGGAATGTATCCTAGAACAATTATTGAAAAAAAATTATTTCCAGAACATTTAGGTGAAGCTTGGTATAGAGGATGTGAATATATATATAATGAAAGGGCATATAAATATAAACCACAATCTAAATTTAATTCAAAAGCTAAATCATTTGCTGAATCTTATAAATTAGCAAATAATGGGGGAAGTTTTGGTAAAACGAATGAATATTCATCCTGGCAATATGACCCTTTAGTAACTTTTAGTATTACAATAACAAATCAGTTCTTATTATTAAAATTTGCTGAAATGATGTTATTAAATAATATATCAGTAGTTTCATTAAACACTAAAACATTGGTGTTTTAAAACTCCTTTAATTGCTGGAAGTTCCTAAAGCTTTATTGGCTACAACATAACTCTAAAGAGTAAGTGTGAATGCTTGAAAACAATAAAGATGTCCAAATGGATAATCAGCAGCGAAGCTCTTTTAAAATGGAGAACGTTCACAGACTATCGAAAAGCTATTTCCACAAAATAGAACTGAGTAGAGTACCTTTAATTAGGGAAATGGGGAGAATTATTAAAATATTTTACAGACGGATTTGCATTTTAATTACAGATGGTGTATATTTACATAAATAAAATATATAATTATGATAATTAAAATTAAAAATCAAGAATATTTCAATATTCAAAGACAATATGGAATTTATGCAATTCGATGTTTAAAAAATGATAGAATTTATATCGGAAGTACTAAACAAAGCTTTAGAGCTAGGTTTAGCAACCATTGTAAATTTTTATCACAAGGAAAACTTAGTAATAAAGAATTACAAAATGATTATAATTTATATGGATCTGAAAATTTCCAATTTGAAATTATATCAATAATAATGAAGGAAGAAAATATTGAAATTGGAGAACAACAATTTATAAATAGTATGAATCCTTATTATAATGTATATCGAATTGCTAAAAATTCTAGTACAACAAATTTAAACAAAAAATTTACTGATGAACATAAAGAAAAAATTAGAGAAAAATCAAAACTTTTTAAACATCAAGATATTGAAAAAATAACTAAGCAAAATAAAGATGGTGCTAATAAATATGAATTAACAAATAAAACTACTAATGAAATAGTATTTTTAAATTCAAAATTAGAACTAGAAGATTTTCTTAAATATAAGCAAATACAAAGATATTACAATTCTTATTATAAAGAATGGTTTATAAAAGTTATAAAAACTCAAAAGAAAAATGTAAAACTATTTATTAATAATAAATGGGAAACATTTGATTCTTTTGAAAAATGTGATAGATTTCTAAATAAATGGAGAGGGTATACATCCACTCAAAGTCTAAGAAAAGTTGAATATTTATGTGGGTATCTGGTAGAATTTAATAATTAAGATATAGTCGGGCTTTTTTCGAAAGATTAAAGATAAATGGATGGACAACTTTGTTATGTAAGATATGATCAAAGAGATAAATATGAAGAACTTTCTAAAGAATGGGAAATATTATCTCAACATACATTAGAAGAAACTTTATATTCTAAATTTATTCAAACTTCAGTAAATGATTATATTGCAATAACTACAAGTAATGATATTAAATTAAAAGGAGATTTTGTTTCTGATTTTGAATTACATAAAAATAAATCAGGTAGAGTAATACCTTTATCATTGCAGAATTATTTTATTAATAATATTCCAATTAATGAAACTATTAAAAATTGTACAAATATTTATGATTTTTGTCTAGGTGTTAAATCAATTGGTAAAAATAGATTAATTGCTTTTGATAAAGAAAAACAAATTGAAACCTCTCTTCAAAAAATTAATAGATATTATATTTCTAATAAAGGTATTTACATATTAAAAAGATTACCAATATTAGAAAATAAAACTGCATCTATGCAATTAGATATATTTGGTAATGTTGATGATGGAACAAGAGAATCAAGAATTGAAGCAAATAGCTTACAAACTATTTTCAATACTTATATTGAAAAACCATTTAATGAATATGATATTAATTATCAATATTATATTGATAGATGTAATAAAATTATTAACCAAATTATAAAAATATGAAAAATGGTGATTTAGTAAAAATTAAAAAATAAAACGCTAAAACAAGTGCATTAGTTTAATTGGTAAAATCCTATTTTTGGACTAGGGATAAGAGTTCGAATCTCTTATGCACTTCGAAATTGGTTCAATTCCAACAATCCTTTGGTACACAGTAGTCGAGTACTGTATTAGTCTTAGAGGTACAAAAGATGTCCCAGGAGGGAGTATTGTAAGGTAAAGGTAGATTATATAGTGCTTAATTGGTAAAGCAGAGAAGACTAACTCTCAGTTGCAAGTTCGAATCTTGCTATAATCACAAATAATATAAACAAATCAAAATTAAAACAATGGAAACAAATCAAAAATCATTTAAAGATCATATTAGTCAAAAATATGATTTATGTTATCAAGAAATTCAAGAAGGAATTAAAACAAATGTTCCTAAATGGAAAATTTCAGAATTAAAAATTGAATTAGGTAAATACAATGATATTCTTAATGAAATTAAAAAATATGAAAATTTAAATAATCCTAAAATTCAATTAACATTTGAAGAAGCTGTTAATAAAATAGCTAATGATAGAGGTGTTATAATTGAATATCCAGTAATTAAACGTGATAAAAATAGTGAAGATGCTTCTATTGTAAACTTTAATATAAAAGAACAATGTTTTTATATTGATGAAGAAGACTTTAATGAAAATCATTTATATCAAATTGTTAGAACTCAATATTATTTAAAAGGTGATAAAGATCAAATTTATAAGGATTTTGTTAAAATGTTAAATAAGTAATTATGCAAACTCAATTAGAATTACAAGAAGAAATTATAGAAAAAACAGGTATAAATGTTTGTACTTGTGGAAGTTGTGGAAGTGTATTATTACATAAATGGATTGAAAATATAGATTTTGAATGTCCTGATTGTGGATTTACAAGTGAACCATGTGATTTTCCAGATCTTAATTATTAAAATTATGAAAAAATATATTATAGAAATAGAACTTGACCCAGTTGAATTTATTGTCATGGCTAAAAATCAAAGTGAGGCAAGAAAAAAAGGATTGGAAAAATTAAAAAAGAAAAATCCAATATTAATGATTAGTAGATATTTTCCAAAAAATCGTAGATTGATTTGGATAGATGAGTTATAAGTAATTTAAAAACAAACATATATGAGTAAATGGTTTAGTACTAAAGTACGCTATACTAAAGAATTAGAATCAGGTAAACTAAAAAGAGTGAATGAACAGTTTTTGATAGCTGCTGAAACTTTCGGAGATGCCGAAGAAAAGATTATCAAAAAACTTTCAGAAACAATTAAATCTGGATTAGATGTTATTGCAATTGCAACTGAAGACATTCATGATATTATCTATAATCCTGAAGCTGAATTAGTCCATAAGTGTAAAATTCAATTTCTTGAAGAAGCAGATAATGAAACATTAAAGAAAATAACTCAAGTATTCATTGTAGAAGCTGATACTGTAAAAGAATCAATTATTGCAATTAATAGAATGATGGCTAATACTACTTTAGATTTCTCAATCACAGCAGTTGTTTTAAGTCCAATTGTAGAAGTATTTCCAAATGAAGATACTCTTTAATTAAAGTAAATAAATATTCATTAAAAGGACTCTAAATGAGTCCTTTTTTATTTTATAGTAATATGGAAATTCCAGTAGAACAAGTAATCTATGAAATAGATAAAGAAATAAATAAACTTCATAGTCACAAAGTACAACAAGTATTAAAAGATTTAAGAAATAAATTCAGAAAATTTGTTTCACCCAAATCAATTAATGAAAATGTAGAATTTGAACAATTTAAAAAACAATTTGAATGACAAAACTTAAAATATATCCAATTGGATCTAAAGTATTCTTAGTACATAAGCAATACAAAGACAAAAAGTTAAATGGAGGTAAAATAATACCTTGTAAAGTAAAAACTTATGAGAATGTAAATGGTAAAATACTTCCTGTATGTTCTATTATAGGTGATTCAAGAAAAACAATAATGGAAGATTCATATTATCTATTTGATAATGTTAATGATGCTATTGAAGCTATTTCTCCTGAACCTATATCAATAGAAAAAATTGAAATAAATCCGATCAAACCAATTCCTCAAATTGCAAGAAAAGAGAAATATAAAGTTGCAGCAATGCAATCATTAATTTCTTCCAATAAAGAATTTGATGAAAAATTTATTAGTAATATTGCAACTTATTCGGAAATGATTGCAAATGAAATGATTAAAAGAGAAAAATTATGAAAATGTATTATGTAATACTATTAATTGGATTAGTTTCCTTTAATAGTTGTAAAAAATCAAAACAACAATGTAAAATAGATAGCGTTGGAATATTAAAAGTTAATGATGATTATTATGATAGTTATTATATCCATATTGATAATGAAGCTGTAGGAACTGTTTGGAGTAATCTTGATAATTACTTTGAAGTAAGTGAGGGACATCATTCTATAAAATATATCAATCATCTTTATCCAAATATTGTTAAATATGATGATATTGATATGCCAGAATGTGATACTTTAGAAATAACAATTCCTTAATTATGGACAAACGATTAAAAATACAATCAGAAATATCCCAATCAATTGTTGATAATCGTTTTATTGGAATTATAGACGTATCAGCACGTTTGGGTAAAACCCGATCTGTTATAGATGCTTTAAATACAGTATCGAGAGAAATTGAAGTATTGATATTAGCTCCTAAACTTCCAATATTAGAATCCTGGAAACAAGAAATAGTAAAATGGAATTTAAGATCCAATATTAAATTAACTTATAGTTGGTCAAATTCATTAAAGAAAGATAAAAAGTTTTATGACTTAGTTATTTGTGATGAGATTCATGATTATAATTTAAATGTACTTCAATTCATTAAAATTAAACAATTACAAGGATCGAGAGTATTTGGAATGACAGGTACATTAACTGATGATGATTATTCAATAATTTATAAAATCTTAAAACTTAAAAAGATTTATGAATATTCTTTTCATCAAGCTATTATTGATGGTATAATTGCTGATTATAATATAACTTGTATTGGTTGTGAATTAGATAATGAATTAAAGTATATTGAATCTGGAAGTAAAGATAAACCATTTTTACAAACTGAATATCAGGCATATCAATATTGGAATACTAGGTATAATGATGCTATTGAAAATAATGATTTTCATTTAATTAAAAACATCATTAATAAAAGATCTAATATCATTTATAATTCTATTTCTAAATTAAAGAAAACTCAAAAAATTATTCAACAATTTGATAGATGTTTAATATTTACTGCTAGAACGAATATAGCTGATCAAATAGGAGATTCTGCATTTCATAGTAAGTCTAATAAAAATGTATTAGATAAATTTATGAAAGAAGAATATAATAAATTATCAGTTATATCAACTGTATCAATGGGTATTACTTTTCCAAATTTAAAAACTATAATATTTAATCAATTAAAATCTTCTGAATCATTATGTATTCAACAAAGTATGAGATCAATGTCATTAGAAGATAATAGAATTGCTGATATTAATATAGTTTATTTAAAAGATACACAAGATGAATTTTGGATGAATAATGCGATTAGTGAATTTGATAAAAATAAAATTAAATATATTTAATATGAAAAAAATAATAATTACACAAGAAACATATCCTGATGATCCTAGAAGTTGGGATAATATGACAAAAATAATATGTTTCCATAATAGATATAATTTAGGTGATACATTTAATAAATATAATTCTTCAGCTTTTGATTCTTGGCAAGAATTATCTGAACAACTCCATAAAGATTATAATATTGCGGCAATTTTACCAATATACATGTTAGATCATTCTGGAATTACTATATCAACAGGATCATTTGATTGTAAATGGGATAGTGGTCAAATAGGATTTATATTTATTACTAAAGAAACAATAATTGAAAATTTTGGTGGTAAAAATCTTACACTTAAAATGCAACAAAAAGCTGTTGAAATTTGTGAATCTGATATAGAAATTTATAATCAATATTTGAATAATGATGTTTATCGTTTTAGAATTATTGATGAAGTTGAATATTTAAAAGTCCCACTTGCTAATTTTGATGATAAAGGAATAATGATACTTGATCCATCCAATTACGAAACTATTATTGAAGATAATGAAATTGCTTCTTGTGGAGGATTTTATGGAGATAATTGGTTTGAAAATGGTATGAGTGATCATATTCCCGAAGAATTACATGAATTATTAAAAACAACCGAAATAACTTATGAAAATTGAATTAAATCTAAACAAATTAAGAAAAAACTTTCTTTCTCCAAATCAATTCATTTTACTCTATTTATTATATGAAAAAGAATTTGATACATTATTACATCTATTTGGTAAAGAAGGAAGTTTTAAGATTAGAAATTCTTTACGTGATTCTGAATTTTTATTAGATTGTCCTGATAGATTTACTGAAACTTTAATTAGTAAATCACATGTTGAAAAACTATTAGGAATTAAAAATTCTGAGATTAACTTTGCTGATTGGTATCAAATATACCCTATTAAAGTTGGAAATAGAGTATTAAGATCTAGTGGGTGTACTACTGAATCTTATAAAAAACATAAGCAAAAATATTTAAAACGAGTAACTACAATTGAAGAACATCAATTAGCTATCAAAGCTACTGAAGCTTTTGTATCTCATCAAAAGAGATCTGATAACCTCAGATTTCTTCCTAATATAGAAACAGTATTAAATAATTCTAAATGGCAAGAATGGGAAGTATTTATTGAACAATCTGGAAGAGAAAGTTTAAAATGGAATAATGAAGTAATCTGAAAACAAATTAATTATGACAAAAGAAGAATATTTAGAAAAATTAGAAAACTATAAAGAAAGGAAAAAGCAATTAGATGAAAAACTAGATCTTTATAGAACAGAATATATTGAAAGTAATAAACCTTGTAACATTGGTGATAATGTAAATATTACATTAAATTCAGGAAGAAAAGTTAGTGGTGAAGTATTATCATTTGATATATTAAAAGAACTTACAGTTTCAATTACTTCTTATAAAGAAGAAAGTACAGTTAAATATATTACAGTTCCTCACAAAGATGTTAAACTTATTTGATTATGAATAAATTACACTATATAGAAAGTGCTTTAGATTCATTAAGACAATTATTAATGGAAGCTATTAGAACTAAAATAATGGTAAATGGTGAAGATTTAAGATTAGAAAAATTTGCTAATTGGGACCCATTATCAGAAGCAGAAGTTTTACCAATAACAATATCTACAACTGGAGAAGTTAAATGTATTTATACAACAAATATACTAAGTTTAGAAGATTTCTGTACTGATGATTTAACTTATATATTAAAACAATTAGAACTATGATAACAAAACAAAAAGCAATTGATATATGGTCTTCGTATAGAGCATTATTATCATTACCAAATGCTCCACTAGGAAATAAAAAGGATCAAGTAGCTAAAGAATGTTCATTATATCTAGTAGATGAGATTATAAATTCAAGTCCATCCTTACCAATATTAAGTGATAATGGTACTTATGGAAGCGATATTGAAGAATCATTAAAATATTGGAATGATGTTAAATCAGAAATAGAAAAATTATGAAAAATAAAAAATTAGAATTAGGAATTGAACAAGCAATTAGATTATATTCAAACGCTTCTCCAGAAATGAAAGAAATATTTGAAGCAACATTTGGTAAAGATTTTCATAAAGTTGATATTACTGATAAAGTATATGACTTAGACACTTTAATTGAATATTTAGGATATGACCCAAGACCAATGAAAGTATTATCAACTCATTCTGAAAAAGAACAACAGTTTGGTAATTATATCAATGCTTGTGCTATTATTAAAAATGTTGTTGAATTATATAATGAAGGAACAGTATTAGATTGGAAAAATTCAAATCAATATAAATGGCGACCATATAAATATTTCTCTGGCGGTTCGTTGGTGGTCTCTTTCGGCCTCTGCGATTGCCTCCTTGATGGGTCGGTCTTTGAATTTTATAAATCAAAAGAATTATCTGAAAAAGGTTATAATAATTTTAAATCTTTTTATGAAGATTTCTGGAATCATAAATAAAAAATAGTTATACAATCTACTCTAGCAGTTCGTAAGTAGTCAATTTCAACAACTACAATTACAACCTTAATGAGTCAGTCAATTACATACATTTCATTGTATAACTTTAGCTATCGCTAGAAAAAATAAAACATCAAAAGGCTTTGGTAAAATAATATTGAAGAAGACTTAACACATGTAAAAAATGAAAAGACATGGAAATTTATTCGAAAGAATCATTTCACTTGATAATTTATATTTAGCAGAAAAAAGAGCAAGAAAAGGTAAAAGTAAAAAGAAAGAAATAATAGATTATATAGCAGATTTAGATGATAATATTATGAAACTTCATTATTCTTTGAGATATAAGACGTATGAAGTTTCTGATTATCATCATTTTATAATATATGAACCGAAGCAAAGGAAAATCTCGAAATTGCCTTATGTTGATAGAATCGTTCATCATGCCGTGATTAATGTAATTGGATCAATCATTATTAATAGTTTAATTTCTCAAACTTACAGTTGTATTAAAGGTCGTGGAATACATAAAGGGTTAAAAACTTTGAATAAATATCTTAAAAATAAAGAAGAAACAAAATACTGTTTAAAACTAGATATTCAAAAATATTACCCATCAATTCCAAATGATAAATTAAAACAATTATTTAGAACAAAGTTTAAAGATAATGATTTATTAAATTTATTAGATTTAATAATAGATTCACATTTAGGTTGTCCGCTCGGTAATTACACTTCTCAATTTTTTGCTAATTTTTACTTAAATAAATTTTGTCATTGGTTAAAAGAAAATAAGAAAATTAAATATTTGAGTATTTATTGTGACGATATAATTATACTTCATTCATCAAAAGAATTTCTTCATAATTTAAAAAAAGAAATTAAAGAATATTTATGTAATTTAAGTTTGATATTAGGAAAGTATCAAGTTTTTCCAGTTGATTCACGAGGAATTGATTATTTAGGTTATATAAGTTATTCAACTCATATTAGATTACGTAAAAGGATAAAAAAGAACTATATTAGAATGATTACTAAATATCCAAATCGAAAGTCATTGGTGAGTTACAAAGGTTGGATTTTACATTGTAATGGTGTAAATTTACAAAAGAAATATAATAACAAATTAAAACAACAAAATGATAAAAATAAAGAAAAAAGAGTTTCAAAAACTCTATCAAATCGCTTGTGATGGTTGGAAAAATAAATTTAATGAAAAATTTAAATCCAATTTATTTTCTGATTCAATTGAATTTGAACAATCATTTATTATTGAAATGAAATCTGCATGTACAAAAGAACAATTACCAGTTTTCAATAAGATATTTGAAAAACATTTACCAAAAGAAGAAAATCTATTTGATGTAACAACTTATTCTGAGGTTTGTAAAAGATTAAATGAAAAAGAATATAATATTAAAGATTTTGAACAATTTGGAATATTAACTAATAGATTATTTAATATTACTAAAATATTACAAATTGCTAAATTTTTTAATGGTGATTGGGTTTCTAAATTTGATGGTGTACAATATAATTACTATCCGTGGTTCACTGATGGTGGTGGTGGGTTTATCTTTTGCGGTTCTGGCTATGCTGATTCTTTTTTCTGCTCTATGGTCGCTTATTACAAGGATTCTAAAACTTCAGATCATGTAGGAAAACATTTTATAGACATTTATAAAGAATTACGATAATTAATAAAAGGTTAAATATAGTTTAGTTCAATGATGATAGTAGTGAGTTTATCTTTAACGATTCTAACTATGATAATTCTAATTTCAACTCTATAGTCGCAAATTACATATATTTAATATTTAACCTCAGCAATTGCTGAAAAATAAATTTGATTAAATTCAAAAAATACAAAATAGCTTTGGTAGGTAAGAAATTATTCGAAGAAGATATGAGAATGTAATAAATTATAAATTAATAATATGTCGAATACATGGAATAATCTAAAACAAAACATTAAAAATGGATTAGAAGGAAAGAATCAAGGTATTCCATTTAGAGGTTTTACAACATTAAGTGATTATGTATGTAATATTCAGCCTGGGAGATATGATTTAATCTTTGCTGCTTCTGGAAATGGTAAGACTTCTTTTGTTAATGGTGCATATGTATACGGAGCAATTAAATATCTTCAAGAAAACCCAAATCATATTAATAAACTAAAAATCATATATTTCTCATTAGAATTAACTGCTGAAGAACAATTGGGTAAATATATGTGTAGTAGATTATGGGAAGATCATGGAATATTAATAAGCTATGTTAAACTTTTATCAAAAGGTAAAAACAAATGTGATCCTAAAATATTACCATTATTAGATGTTTACGAAGAAGAAATGAAAGAAATTGAAGATAAATATATTGACTTTCATTATTATACTGATCCAAAATCTTTCATTTCAACTTTAGTAAAGTATGCTCAAACAATAGGTGAATTAGTGACAGATGATGATGGAAATGTGATACAGTTTATTTCGAATGATCCAGATTTAATTACATTAATTGTAATAGATCATATTGGATTAGTAAGTTTAGGAGAATTACCTGATATTAAAAAAGCAATGGATTCTATTTCAAAATCATGTGTAACTTTTAGAAATATATTTAGATTTTCTCCAGTAGTAATATCTCAGATTAATAGAAGTTCTGAACAAATGGACAGGAGAGGTGATGGTGATAATTGGATGCCTATGAGTAGCGATACAAAAAATTCTGGGAATTTAATTGAGGACTGCAATACTGCAATTGGTATTGCTTCCCCATTTGCTTTAATGATTGAAAATTGTTTAGGATATGATATTACAAAATTTAAAGATCGTTACAGACTTGCTAAAATTGTAAAGAATAGAGATGGTCCAACAGGTCAAATTTGTAGTTTTTCATTCATTGGTGAAATAGGTCAATTTAGACAATTAAAAGGTTATGAAGAATATCTAAATAAAAAACCTCAAGAAATAGCAGATGTTGATAATTATTATATTAATTTACATAGCAATGATTAAAAACTTTCTAAATTGGACAAAAGATAAATTAATATCTAATCCAGAACTAAGAGATTCTAATTCACGATTATATTTTAATTACTTAATTGATTCAGGTTATGATACATCAAAATCTATAAAAGATTTCTTAAAAGATATGGAGCAAAACGAAATTCCATATTTAGATACCATAGGAAGATGTAGCAGACGAGTTCAAGAAGAAAATCCTGAATTAAGAGGTAAGTTATGGAGTAAAAGAAAAATAAAAGAATTAGAAGTAAAAGAAGAAATTTTGAGTATAAATAATAGATAATTCAATAAGAATGTTGTATCTTTGTTTCGCATTGTCGCTGATGTAATAAAAAATATTATTAAAACCCTGTGATGAGGAAACAGCGACTTCTGATTCATGGGGATTTTTATTTTATGGAAGAATGGAAAACAATTATTGAATATTCAAATTATCAAATAAATAAATTAGGTGATATTAAAAGTTTAAGTAGATTAGTAATACAAAGAAATAGAAGTTTTTATATTAAAGAACGAATATTAAAACCACAATTAAATTCTTATGGTTATTATACTGTAAAATTATATGATGAATTATCAAGTAAAACACATACTATTCATAAATTTGTAGGTAAATATTTTATACCAAATATTTCTAATTTTGAAATATTAAATCATATTGATGGGAACAAATTAAATAATCATTATACTAATTTAGAATGGGTTACGCATAGGGAAAATGATTGTCATAGACAAGATAAAACTAAAACATCATCTCAATATATAGGCGTATCTTTTAATAAAAAATCAAACAAATGGTATGCTTATATAACTTTTAAAAATAAAAGTACAAGTTTAGGTTATTTTAATACAGAAGAAGAAGCTTATCAAGCAAGATGTAACTTTGAAAAAGAAAATAATATCATTAATAGATATTTATAAATTAAAAATTAATATTAACAATTAAAAATTAAAATTTTGGGACAATTAATCTACCTTGTAGGTAAATCAGGAATGGGTAAATCTACTTCTTTAAGAAACTTAAATTCTGAAGAAACTATTATTATTAATAGTGATCAAAAAGCTCTTCCCTTTAAACAATTTTCATTAAAATATAATGATCAAAATAAAAACTATTTTAAAACTTCTGATGTAAATGAAGTAATAAATATTTTAAAGATTGCTCATAAAGATCCAAAAATTAAAACAGTTGTCGTAGATACAATTTCGCATATTATGACAGACCATATAATGGATCCTGTTTTTAGAGGAAAAAATGGATTTTCAAAATGGGGAGAGTTTTCAGGTTTGATATACGATCTTATTAATATAATTAATGAAAAATTAAGAGATGATATTATTGTTTATTTAATAGCTCATCCTGAAACCAATTCTGATGATTTTGGAATTGTAAGTGAAAGAATTGGGGTTCAGGGTAAGCAACTTGAAAAAATGTCACCAGAAAGTTTCTCATCTGTAGTACTTTATGCAGAAATTCAAAAAGTACATGGGCAACCAAATAGACATGTATTTAGAACAAAAAGTTCAGGTAATGATACATGTAAAACACCAATTGATATGTTTTCTGAAGATATTATTGATAATGATTTAGTTATTGTTGATAAAGCAATTAGAGAATATTTTGGAATCTAGTAATTAATAAACAAATATAATAAATAAAAACAAACAAAATGACAGAAGAAATCACATGGGGATTGCCAAACAAGCAAACAAATTCAAGAAAACAAGAAAGATTTGTAGATGCTGTAATTACAATGACTGCAATTACTAAAGAAGGTGTAAGTCGTAAATTTAGTTTTAATAAAGCTGCCAAAGAATTATTAGGATTAGTAGGTAAAGAATCTTATATTCAAGTAGGATTTGGCACAGATAAAATCTTTATTAAAAACATTGGAGCTATTACTGAAGATAATGAAGTTCCAAGTGGAGCATTTTTATTAGCTAATAACATGACTATTGCTGATAAAGGAACTTTTAATTTTATTATCAAAAACTTTCAATTAGATGAAACTATTGAAAATCATTTACATTTAGCTTCTATTGAAGGTAAACCATTTGTTGAGGTATCAATGATTACTTCTGATAATGTTTCTGGACAAGAACCTTTGTTAGAAGAAGTATTGGAAACTATTAATGAAACTCCAGTAGTAGAAGAGGTAGTATCAGTTGTTAAAGGATCATTAAATGAATCAATTTCTGAATCTGAACCAACTCATGTTACTGAAGAAATTTGGGAAGATGAACCAGTAACAAATGCAAAAGCTGTTAAATTTGCAATTGATAATACTGAAGAAGAAGTTATTGAATCTGAAATAGAATCAGAATTAGAAATTACTTTTAATCCTGAAGTATCAACTGATGAACCAACTACTTCAGCACCTGATTTAGGTGATGATTGGTAATCAAAAAAGAAATAAAATAAAATAAATAAAACAAATTAACAATTAAAAAATAAACAAGATGATAAATTTAAATGATAGTAGTTTTGATGCTAAAGAAGTAAAAATCTTTAACGGTGGTGTAGCTGGGATAGTAAATAATGTAACAGTTTCTCTTGAAAAGAAGAAACCAGAAGATAAAGAAAAAGCACCTGATTATAAAGTAATTTTTACTGATGAATCTGGAGCAAGTTGTAATACTTCTTTTTATTATGTAACTGAACCTACTCAATATGCAACAGTAGAAAAACAAATTGCAAATCAAGGTAAAGTATTAAAACATTTACTTCATGCTGTAATTTCACCAAGTTTCCAATTTCCTCAATTTGATACACCAAAAGCAATGTTAGATGGTTGTATGATGACATTGAAACAAAATGCTGTTCAAGGAGCTAAATTCAGAATTTTCTGTAATTATGGATCTATTCAATCACCAAAACAATTTTTACAACCTAGATCATGGGTCCCATTTATTGAGTCAATGTCAGTAACTGAATCAAGATTAGAAGTTGGTAAAATTGATCAAATGGAAAGAATTGAAGCAGATTCACAAAGTGGAAGTGCTTCAACTACATCAAGTTCAGCAGCAGGAAGTCCTGCGAGTACTGACGGTTGGTAGATAACTGATAATCAATTAATTAAAAGAGAACTATGTAATGTAGTTCTCTTTTTTATTCTAAAAACAATTTTGAATGAGAATTAATATAAAAGAAATATTATTTAAAATTGATCTTAATTCAATTGCTTATGACAATCATTTAACAAAAGAAAACTTACTTCATGAAGTTACCCAAGAAGAAATTTATTCTCACTATTTAGGTGAAAATACTAATGATTGTAATATAATGTGTAGTCCTTTTAGAAATGATTCTGTACCTTCATTTGGTTTATTTTATCATAATAAAGAACCTAATACATTAATGTTTAGAGATTTTGCTACAGGTGATTGTGGTGATTGTATATTATTTGTATCTAAATTATTTTCATTACCATATTATGATGCAATTAAAAAAATCATGTATGATATGAATCTTATTTCAGGTTCTGATAGTTCAATTGAAAGAACAAATTTAATCAATATTGAAAAGATTAAAAATAAAGAAATTGTAAAAATTGGTATTAAGAAAAGGGATTGGGAACTAAAAGATAAAAATTATTGGTCTTCATTTGGAATTAAAAAATCTACATTAGAAAAATTCAATGTTAGACCAATATCTTATGTATTTTGCAATGATCATCCTATTAAATGTGAAGAATTAGCTTATGCTTATGAAGAATTAAAAGATGGAATATTATCATTTAAAATCTACCAACCTTTAGTATTAAATAAAAGATTTAAATGGATAAATAATGCAAATTATACAGTTCATCAAGGATATACTCAATTACCTGAATCTGATGATTTATTAATTATTACAAAATCATTAAAAGATGTAATGGCAATCCATGATATTACTGGAATTGCTGCTGTAGGTATGCAATCTGAATCAGTAATGATGAAAGATTCAGTAATGGATGAGTATAAACGACGATTTAAGAAAGTTGTTTGTCTTTTTGATAATGATCCTCCAGGAATTAAATTATCTAACAGCTTTGCTGATAAATATCACATTCCTTACTTTCTAATGCCAAATATAGAAAATGTTACTGATTTCTCTGATCTAGTTAAAGAAGTAGAGAAAGAAGAAGCAGAACAAATATTTTATGAATTAATAAACAAAATAATATGACAAACTTTATTAAAGATATAAATTGGGAAATTAAAAGAAACCCTATTTATAATCAAGATGGTAATATTATCAATGGTTATCAAGAAATAACCAGAAATGAAAATGATAGTGAGAAAAGCAGCTTATTATCAGTAATGAAAAATAGTTATAATCCATTATCAATTGAATATTTCAAAGATATTATTAATAAAATTTCTACAGAAACAGAAATGGAATTAGCTGGGTATAATGAATTTAAAAAAGGTAAAATTATAACAGCTCAATTGAAATCTAATAAACCATTTGAAATAGGTGGTTCTAAAATTGAAGGATATTTAACTTTAGGAACTGGATTTGATGGGAGTCAATCATTCTTTATTGGACACACTAATGAATTTTTAAGATGTCAAAATCAATTTGGTAGAATTGTTAAGAATTTTACTTCCAGACTTACTAAAAATAGTGGAGTTAAAATTGAAGAAATATTAACTCAATTAATTCATTATAATAAGTTTGAAACTGAATTATATGAATCTTTTGAGAAAATGCAAGAAGTTAAAATTGATCATAGATTAGTTAAAGATTGTGTAGAAAGATTAATTGGTTTATCTAATGAAGAAAGATTGGATAATACTTTAATTAATATGAATACTTATAGTAAATTAAATGATTTAAGAGATTGCATTATTTCTGAATGTAATGAATTAGGGGATAATGCTTTTGCTTTATTCAATGGGGTTACTAAGTACAGTACACATCGAATGAAATCTCAACAAGTTGATGTATTTGGTAATTTATTTACAAATAAAGGAAAGATCAATCAACAAGGATATGAATTAATTACAAATGAACTTTTATTAGTATGAATAGTAATTATCAAAGAGTAATTCCTAGAGATTTATTTAATGAATCTAAATTATTAAAATGTATAGGTAGATTATGTTTATTAATACATGATTTCAAAACCCCTTGTAAAATGGGTATTGGGGGATATGCTATGAATGGTGAATCATTTCAAATAGCATTGATGGATGATAATAATTTAACAATTAGTAATTTAGAAATTAGTATAAATAAAAAACTTCATATTTTTAAAACTACTTATAATAGTAAAAATAATCACCCTTTAATGTGCGAAATTTCAGATTATTCAGAAATATTAGTATTTAATGAAAGTGGAGAATTTACACAAGAATTTATCGATTATTCTAAAACTATTTAAAATGATAGAAATAAATATAAGTAATTCTCCAGAATCAAGTTTATATTATTTATTACATATTAATAATATAAAAGTATTTAAATTAGAAAATGGAGAATTTAAACTTAACTATAATGATAAATTTTATGATAGACCAAAAGGAAGTTATGAAAATTGTATTAATAAAATTAAATCAATAATCGATGATAAATAACAATTAAATGCGTGAAATAAAAATAGAATTTCCAAAGTTTATAACACATGCTTCTTTATCAAAAAATGTATGGAAGAAAATTAATTACAATGCTGTCTATGCATCCCCACATTTTCATGTAAGAAATGCTTTTACGGGTGCTTTACATTCATATATTGAAAAACATTTACCAAAAGATTTAATAATCAAAGGTCCTATTTCTACTGAAGTTGTAGTATATGCACCACTTAATTATGGTAATGTAAAATCAAAAATGAATAAAACTACAGGTCAAAGAGAAATATCATGGAAACCAGCAGCAATAGATTATGAACCAACTTGGGATATATTTAATTTAGCAGCAGTATGGCTCAAAGCTTTGGATGATGCTCTTGTTCATACTCATGCAATAAAAGATGATAATGTATCTCATTTTAATGGTTTTGGTGGTAGATTTGTAGAGATTAAAAACTTAGAAGATAGAAAAATTGAATATATAATTCGAGAATTAATATGAGTGATTATAAAGTAAAAATAGGATTAAATCAATCCTTATTAAAGAAAATATTAGATCATCCTCAAAATTTTTTATTAGCTCAAAAGAAATATGCTCAACAATTAGAAAATAAAAGAAATGGAATAGTTGAATCTATTCCTGAACATTTTTTATTTGGTCATATTGTGGATCATAAATTAACTGAGGATAGTGATTTCGAAGATAGTTTTTATATTGTCAAAGATGAAAATAATCCAAGTGATAAAATTTGTGAAATAATTAATTTATTTTACAATGAATATTCAAATAGTGGATTATTAGAAAATCATAAACAAAGATTATTAGAAGCTGCTTATAAATTAGATTATGGTAAATCTTGGAAAGCAGAAACTGTAGTAAGTAAAATAATCGAAGGTGGTAAATCTTATTTTCAACAATTACAAAAAGCTAATAATAAAATAAAAATTACCCAAAGTGATTATGATAAAGCTACACTAGCAGTAGCTTCATTAAAATCAGAAGTAAGTACTTCTTATTATTTAAGAAAAACAAAGACTGTAGAAATCTTTAAAAAACCAACTATTGAGTTTACTTTTTCTAATATTCTATTCAAAGGAGAATTAGATATTGTAACAGTTGATCATGAAAAAAAGATTATATTTCCAGTTGATGTTAAAACTACATCAAAGCCAGTTCATAAATTCATTAATGAATTTTGGAGTTATATGTACTATTTCCAACCTGTAATATATACTAAAGGTTTATTAACTCATCCAATATTTAAACCATTAATTGATCAAGGTTATACAATTGGACCGTTCAAATTTTTAGTAGTAGAAAAAGATGGATTTAGAAAACCAATGGTTTATAGTATTACTGAAGAAATAATGAACTTAAGTATCAATGGTGGAACTTTATCAAATAATAAAAAAGTAATTGGTGTAAAAGAAGCAATAATGAAGTATAAATATCACTTAGAGAGTAATAACTGGGATTATCCTTCTGATTATTATCAAAATGGGGGAGAAGCATTAATAACAATATGATAAAAAGAAAATATACCAAAACATCTACTTTTCTTTTCCCATTATTAGAAATCCCAAAATCAATATTTCAATGTGAAATTAAAAATGGATTTGGAAAAGTAATTTTAACAAACAGATTTGTAAACGCTTTTGTTTACAATTCAAGTATTAGAAAACATGTAAATCATTTATTTGTAGTAATTAATAATTATCAAGATCCTGGTTTTAGAAAATTCTACGATCAATTAACTGATTCTGATTACTACTCAGATGAATATGAAATACATGATCATTTAGTAATAATTTATAGTGTTCCTGATAAATTTAAGGAAGATTATGATAAAATATTAGATGGTAAATATTCTACTATTTCTGAAGAAGCTAAAAAAGCAATAAGAAAGAATTTCTTTTATGATAAAGATCCTTCTTTTATACCAATGATTCTTGAAAAATCTAAGTTATTAAAAGAATCAATGGAAAGAGTTTTAGGAGCTGATATTGGAGATGGTGAAGTATGGGCAAGATTTGATGATGAACAAGAAACATTAAATCATTCAAAGTTAAAGTCTTGTGAAACAGTAAATAAATTAAATAATAGTAACGAATTTAATTAATAAATATGAGTAGAATAACAAAAACATTATCGGAACAAATAGCTAATAAATTAATAGAACCTAAATTAAAAGAAGCTAAGAAATTACAACAAGAATTAAGTAATAAAATAATTAAATACCATCAAGATCTAATTCCTCAAGAAATAAAAGATTTAGCAAATAAACATAAATCTTACTTTAAATGGGGAAATTATATTTATTCAAATTTTTTAAATAATCATTATTATTCTTATACAAGCGACGCATCTAATTCATTATTAATATCAAATGGCTCATCTTTAGAATTTAAAAATGAAAAAGATAAAAGTTTTTTTCAAAAATTATCATTAGAAAGCGAAAAAAGATTTGATGTAATTGAAAAATTAAAAGAAGAAATTATAATTTCATTACAAACATTAAGAACTTATACAAATATTCAAAAATCATTTCCTGAAGCTGCTGAATATTTACCTATATCAGGTGCGTCAACAGCATTAGTTGTTAATTATGATAAACTTAGAGCAAAATTAAAATAATGAAAAGAAATAGACAATTTTGGGAAAATATATTAGGTAGAGCTTGGACTAATCATTTACAAGAAATATTAAGATCTGACTATATGGACAAACTAATGGATTTTCTTGAAGTTGAATATTCATTGAATAAAATATCTCCTTCAAATAAGAAGGAGGTATTTAATTCTTTTAAAGTATGTCCTTGGGAAGATATTAAAGTTGTAATAATAGGTTCAGATCCAGCATTTAATAGAAGTTCTAATGGTTTAGCATTTGGTACAAATGAAACTAATATTTATCAAAATAGATCATCTATGGAAATTAGAAGATCTATTGAAAAAGATTATGGATTAATTGTTGATTTTGATTTTACTTTAGAATCATGGGGTAAACAAGGAGTACTATTACTTAATTCTTCATTAACAGCTAGAGTAAATGAAAGAAATTCACATCAAAGACCTTGGAATCAATTTGTATCAACTATAATAAAAGAGATCAATGATTATAAACCTGGAACGATATTTTGCTTTTGGGGAGAAGATTATCAAAATTTAGCATCATTAATTAATGTTCGATACCATGATATTTTAACTGCTATTCATCCTAATTGTTCTTCTAATATTCAAGAACATTGGAATTGTGATCATTTTAAATTAATTAATAAATTATTATATGATAAATATGGAGAAGAAATCACATGGTAAAAGAAAAGAATGTAATTATTGTCATGAAATATTTCCAGTTAATAAGTTTAATTTTAATATTAAAAAGGATACTAGATTTTTAAAAAGTTTAAATTGTAATAAAACATATGTTTGGTATTGTAACACTTGTAAAAAATGTAGCTTAATAAAAGCAAATAAAGCAAAACATGAATATAGAATAAAATTAAATAAAATTAAACAATTAGAGTTTCAAGATAGAAGAACTGATTTTATTCAACATTTTTATGACATTGCTTATTTTGGAAGTAAAAAAGAACCATATTTCAATGGAGATTTTGGAGAACAAGAACATTTAGATAAATTAATGAATCTTAAATTAGAAGATTTATCAGAAAATGAATTAAAATTTTATGAAGATTATAAAAATAAAAACTAAATAAAAATGGGATGTAATTATTATGCAACACCTAAAATAACAAGCGAATTAAAAAATAAACTTGTTGAAGCAGTTGAATCTGAAAACTTTATACTGTTAAAAAAATTAATACCTGAAAAAATTCATATTGGAAAAAGTTCAGGTGGTTGGCAGTTTTGCTTTAATCATAATGATTGGTATTATTTTGAAAGAACAAAATTGTCATTGTATCAATTTTTGCTTAATTGTGATATTTATGATGAGTATGATGTTTTTATTTCAAATGAAGATTTTTGGAACATGGTATCTATAAAAGGTAATGGTAAAGCACATTTAGAATGGAATAATCATATTTGTGGCTTAATCGAATTTGGATTAAATTTCAGTACATCAACTAATTTCAGCTAAGTTATAAAACAATAAAACTCTTTGAAATAATATGAACAATAATATACAACCAGAAACAATTACTAAAATAATTTCTTTAACTGCTGCTCAAGTATTAATGCACTCACTTGAGCAGCTAAAAGGAACGAAGCATTATAAAGGTAAATTAAAAGAAAAAGGAAACCAATTCTTAATTGCTTTATTTAATGATTGTAAAGATGATATTTCTAATATTTGGAAAACAGATGAGAAATTATCAATGAATTTAAATCAAGCAATTGAAGATATTGCTAAGGCTTTGGCAAAGTCAAAAGATCCTACAGTATTTCTAATAATAAGAGAATTATTAAGAGAAGATATTGATTTAGAAAAAGTTAAGATTTTGGAATTAAAACACAAACCTAAATTAAAGAAGTCATGACAATAATTTCTGAATCAGATGTTAAGGCACGAAAATTACATAGGTGTAATTGGTGCAATGGATGGATTAATACTGGTGAAAAATACAATAAACAAGTTATTAAAAATGACAAAAATTGAAATTAGAAATCAAGGAACTAATAAATTGATATACGAAG
>ERZ1292625.1104-Hain-H41-01um-R1-1104-length-35157-cov-16_pt2 | contig 33855 bp, 37 predicted proteins | sample MGYA00564400_ERZ1292625 | MGnify/ENA primary metagenome ERZ1292625 (study PRJEB36523, sample SAMEA6512639) | groundwater metagenome | collected 2019-01-08 | study: AquaDiva: Metagenomics assemblies of 32 groundwater samples
AAGCTCTGCTTTGAATTCCCGGGCTACTCTCGTACAATAACACTATGAAAAAGAATTCTGAATTCCACGACTATGTCCTCTACGACCTCTTGGGCAATGACCCGCGCATCACCTCGCGCAAAATGTTTGGTGGTCACGCGCTCTATCAAGATGGAGCTATCTTTGCACTCATTATCGAGGACACCCTCTATTTCAAAGTCGATGATACCAACCGTGAAGAATTCTCATCGCGCGGAAGCAAACCGTTTCAGTATGACAATGGCACAAAGATTATTACGGTAAATTACTGGGAAGTTCCGGAAGAAATTACCGAAAACCGAGATGCACTTTTCGAATGGGTAAACATCTCCGCAAACATCTCGCGTGCATCAAAGAAAAAATAGTTAGACTTATTTCCCTTTCGACATGTCCATCACATCCAAGACGTGCCAACCGTCAGCGCGCAAACTTTGCACAGCTTTGATAATCGCTTTTTGTGCCGAACCATAGACCTTGAACGTCTGCTTACTACTCCCCACCACAACCACCATTTCAAAAGTCTCATTATTAAGTTTCTTGAGCTTCACGCTCTTTCCTTTTGCTTTCACATTCCCCTCTATCACCCCCGGCGCCACCAAAATCCCAATCTTTTTGAGAAGTTTCAAGACATCTTTCGCGCCCTCTATGACCGTCGTGTGCGACCCCCGTTCGTTGATGTGCATTCCCATAGGGTTAAAGTAATGTTGATAAAATAGGGTGGTTTGGTAAGATGTAAGTAATCACTACGAAAAAGACCCCTGCAAGGTACCGTCCTTGTTGGGGGCTTTTTTACAAAAACTACTTCCCCTCCCCCTTCCTCTGTTTCATCGCCGCCTTGATAAATGCCGTGAAAACTGGATGCGGATTGAGTGGTTGAGCTTTGAATTCGGGGTGAAACTGTGTACCGAGGAAAAAAGGGTGCTCGTCGGCAGGAAGCTCGGCGATCTCCATGAGCGTACCGTCAGGTGAAGTGCCCGAAAATACGAGCCCTGCTTTTTCGAGCGCTTCCACATACGCATTGTTCACCTCGAAGCGGTGACGGTGGCGTTCGTCGATATGCTCCTCGCCATACGCAGTGCGTGCAATCGTGCCTGCTTTGAGTGTTGCGGGAAATGTGCCAAGGCGCATACTTCCGCCCATCTTGCCTTTTTTCACGAGCTCTTTTTGCGCGTCCATGATGTCAATCACGAGATTTTTTGATTTTGGATTGATCTCGCGCGATGTTGCGTCGGCAAGCCCCAAAACATTGCGTGCGTACTCGATCACCGCGAGTTGCATGCCGTAGCAAATGCCAAAGTACGGAATCTTGTGTTCGCGCGCATAGCGAATCACGTTTAGCTTGCCCTCGACTCCGCGTGAACCAAATCCGCCAGGGACGAGGATACCGTCAACCGCCGCGAGTTCCGCGAGCGGCGGGTTCTCTTTTTCAAAATCTGCGGCATTGAGCCACACGAGCGTCGGCTTCCTGCCAAGGTGGTACGTAGAATATTTAAGCGCCTCAATGATGGAGAGGTACGAATCGGAAAGCACAAAATCGCCCGTATCAAAATATTTTCCTACAATGGCAATGCGTACTTCATCTTTGTCTTTTGCATTGTGCACTTTGCGCACAAAACTTTCCCACGCGCCCCAACCTTCGGTCTTGCCCCGACTTTTGAGTTTGAGGCGTTTCAAAATCTTCTCGCCCAATTTGTCCTTTTCAAAATTGCCGGGCACGTCGTACACACTTTCTACATCCGGCGCCGAGATCACACTCTCTGGCAAAACATTACAAAAAAGCGCAAGTTTTTCTTTGCGTTTGGTGTCGAGAGGGACGTCGCTCCGGGCGATAATGAAGTCGGGTTGAATGCCGGCGCTGTTGAGCGCTCGGACGGCGTGTTGTGTTGGCTTGGTTTTCATTTCGCCCACTTTTGCAGGGCATGGAAGGTAGCTCACAATAGCAAAGAGCACGTCGTTGGGCTGGCGGATTTTCATCATGCGCGCTGTTTCCAAGAAAAGAATGTTCTCGTATTCACCCACGGTGCCACCAACTTCAATCACCACAATCTCCGCCTTCTCCGTATCCCCCGCGCGCTCAATACGCTCTATCACCTCGTAGGGAATGTGGGGCACCACCTGCACACATTTACCCTGATATGCGAGCGCGCGCTCTTTTTGAATGACCGAGAGGTACACACGCCCCGTCGTCATGTAGTTATTGCGCGTGAGCTCGGTGCCCAAAAAACGCTCGTAGTTTCCCATGTCCTGGTCGGTCTCGTCGCCGTCGTTCAGCACAAATACTTCACCGTGCTCGGTAGGGTTCATGGTGCCCGCGTCCACATTCACATAGGGATCAATCTTCATTGCCGTCACTGCATAACCATGCGACTGGAGGATTTTACCGAGGGAGGAAACCGTGATGCCCTTTCCTACTCCGGAAATGACCCCACCAACCACAAAGATATATTTGCGCGTCTTTTTTTTCATGTCCGTGAATACTGTGATTGATTAAATCTATATGGATAAATATTTGCGCACCGCAAGGTAGCTGGACACTGCACCCAGTGTTGCCCCTGAGAGCATGAGGATAAAGAATATCTGCACAAAGTTTGCAACAAAATAATGAAGCAGGTCGACACCACCATAAAAACCCTGCGTGGCGCTCTTGAGCCAATACGTAATTGGGTAAAACATAATGACCGTCAGCGTCCCCGCAGCAAGTCCGTAAATAATACCCTCAACAACAAACGGTCCGCGAATGTATCGATTGTTACCTCCCACAAGGCGCATGACACCAATCTCTTCACGTGCAATGAAGATAGCGAGGCGAATGGTGTTGAACGTAATGAGAACAGAAATACCGATCATGATAGCGGTTATAATGCTTCCTAGTTTCTGCACACCACCAATGAGACGCGTGAGGCGCTCGATGGCGACTTTATTGTCATTGTAGTTAACCTTGCCAACAATAGAAAGCGTGTCCGTAGAGAGAGCAGACTTACCCTGCAAAAATTTTGCGATTCCCTCGTATTGAGAAGGTTCTTTTGCTTTCACATTGAGAACACCGGTGAGCGGATTGCCACCAATCTCATCAAGCGCCTGAATAATACGGCTGTCATTCTCGTGTCGAGCACGGAAGTTGGCGAGTGCTTCATCGCGCGAAACGTAGGTTACCGATTTTACTTCACTTTGCGCAGTAAGTTTTTCACGCAATGCTGCAATGTTTTCTTCGCTAGCATTGGCAGTCAGGTAAATATTGATGTCGATTTTGTCTTCGAGCTCTTTGAGTGCGGTGCCAAGAAACGCTGTGAGCAAAAGCGTGGAACCAATCATGAAAAGAGCAACTACCATCACAAAAACCGCCGAGAGCGAAACACTGCCGTTTCGCCAAAAGTTGATAAACCCTGCTTTGATAATTCTTCGTGTGGTAACCCAGATCATATATATGTGATTATGTATCTTATTCTAACATCTCTCCCCGAGAAACTATAATGAGTAGGTTCCGGTTGGATCATCTCGAATGATCTTCCCTTTTTCCATAGTCACAACCCGTCGCCCCAAAGACTCAACCACGCCTTTATTGTGCGTTGTCAGGATTACGGTCGTTCCCAGATCGTTGATCTTCTTTAAAATTTGAATGATTTCGTAGGTGTTGATAGGGTCGAGGTTCCCTGTTGGCTCGTCGGCAATAATAAGGTCAGGATGGTTCACAATGGCACGCGCAATCGCTACACGCTGAAGTTCTCCACCGGACAGTTGTCGAGGAAAGCTCCACATTTTCGCAGTGAGGTCGACGAGTTCGAGTACATGGGGCACATCAGACGCAATTTGTTCGTCAGTTTTGCCCGCCGCTTCCATCGCAAACGCGACATTTTCAAATGCGGTCTTGTTGGGAATGAGGCGGAAGTCCTGAAACACGGCACCAATACGACGACGAAGCTCCGGCATGTGATGCGACTTCACTTTTTGAATATCCACCGACTCAAATGACACAATACCGCCAGTTGCTTTTTCTTCACCAAGAAGAAGCTTGAGGAGCGTCGTCTTCCCTGCCCCCGAATGCCCTACAATTGATATGAACTCTGCTCGCTCGACAGTAAACGTAACCCCCTCAAGGGCAACAGTCTTGTCAGGGTACACTTTTGAAACATTGTCGAAGTAAATCATCCCCTCATTGTAACAAATTTTTCGAGTTGAGGAAAATCCGCCAAAGCGCGACAAAAAAGCCCCCGTTTCGCTTCGCAAAACGGGGGCCATACACACTCAACCACGGATATTTCGGTCGCAACCAAAGGACTTGCGCGACACGATTCCGCAGAATCGAAACAAAAAGAACTACTTTCTACTGACACTGCGTTGTGGGTAACCCACCATTTTGGTTGACCCAATAACTCACACGAGTACTGCGCCATCCGAAACCGGCAGGCCCGGCAAACGGGTCAACGGCAACATCGCTCGACTTCCCCCACGTTTGATTACGAACTTCGAAATGCAGATGAGCTCCATATGCTTCACCTGATTCCCCAATGGTTCCCAAAAGCTGAGAACAAGATACTTGCGAACCTTGCGCTACTACCACACTGCCCCTTCTCATGTGACCATAAACACTCGTTTTTCCATCAGGATCAAGAATGCGGACATGATTACCGAAACGGTTACCGCACTCTAAGCTATAAAGATAATGGCCTTTATCGTAGCAAGTATTCTCGGTGTAAACCACCGTCCCATTTGCTCCCGCGAATACTTGACCGACAGAAAGCCAAAAGTCGATGCCGTAATGGCCATCGTATCTCGCGACAGTACTCCCGTCATACCGCAGAAAACCGGCTCCGGTGTTGCGATCAAACCAATTATTTATCCAAGGAGAAGCGGATGTGAGTGGGTGACGATAACTCGTCGCTGACGCTTCCCCTGAGACCACACCCGCAGAAGCGAGCACAGAACACAAAACTGCCAACTTTGTCATTTTTTTCATACAAGAACCCTCATAATTTAAAATTGAAAGAAAAACTATCAACAACAAACTACCGAGTTTTCATACACACCCCTTTTATGAAAGAACAAATTTACTTACTTACCAATGCGGACACGTCTACTGTTTTCCATTCACCGTCTTTTCCTTTAAATTCGACTGTTTTGTCTTGGACTACCCAGCGAGGGAAACCAGACCTTTCTCCAAGGTCTCCAATAGTATGAACAGACAATGACTTTGAATCATTGGAAATCTTGACAAGTAAAGCCTGACCTTCATCACCAACAGACAAAACAGAACGCCTGTCGGATGACCATTCCGCACTATTGCCACTAAGAGCCGTGACCCCAGGCAAACGAGTTGGCTCGCCTCCTTTTACGATGTCCGCTGACCAAAGAGCATTACCCTCTCTCCCCGACAAAAAGTACACGTACCTTCCGTCAAGAGAAAAAGTAAGCGGGGCGTAATCATGGAAAGAGTTTGTCGCCAAAAAATCCTTCCCTGTGTTGATATTGTATACTGCGATACCATTATTAATTGAAGTGGGATCTTCTCCCATATCTCCTGCAGTATAACTATCGGGAAGCCTATGGTATGCAAGTTTATTTCCATCTGGAGAAAACGCTGCGGAAGAACCCTTAAATCCAACAGTGTTAAGTAAATTTCCACCCCCATCAATGAGGCGCACTTGGGCACTTGCTGTAGACACCGCAATCATATTTCCTTTTGGAGAAATGTTTGCAGACTGGACATCTTGATATATCTTCCTTGCCGTTCCCGTCTCTTTGTCAATAGCCCACAAATCATTTTCTAGCGGTCCATGCATACCTTCGGGTACTTTGACGAGATCCGTGAACAAAACCATTTTATCACTCTGCGCCAGCACCATATGCATTCCCGTAGCCACTTTCTGTCCACGCTCCACCGCAACGCCATCTTTAAGCTTGGTGCGATACAGTACGCCATCTTCTACAGAGAAGAAACCTTCCCCCTGAAGAAGTGTGATGTCTGAAGTAATCCAAAGTGGTTTGAGTGCCGCCTGTATGTCCGCAGAAAAACCGGCTCCTAAAACAACAGGTTCTTCAACTTCCTTCACCACCTCTTTCACTGGTATCACGACAGGTGTTTCTTTCGAAAACAACGAGTTCCAGAAACTTTTTGCTTCTGGCGTCGTAGCTGCAACACCATCAGTGCCATTACTGCTTCCCGGAACAGTCTTTCCGTTCATAACAAAAGCAACAAAAATAACAACCGCAATGATTGCGGTTCCTCCGATAACGAGATTAGATTTTTTTGTAAGTGTTGGAAACATAGTAGTACTCCCTGTGGTAAGTATGATGAGTTAACAATAACACAGGTGCGACAAAAGTCGCACCCAAAAAGATACTAGCATGGATGGCAAAAAAAAACAAAATGGACGTCGTCCACAGCTTTCGCTACATTCAGTATTACAAACACTCCACCTAGTACCCAAAATCTGAATCTGGAAGCAACTTTACAATAATTTCCTCTATCTCGCGGAGAAGTTTGATTGTCTCTTTCCCTGACAAATCACCCTCCCCTTCTTCACCTAAAGGGAAATGACTGACATAGAGTTTATTTTCAGAAAAATAATAACTAAAATTTTTACCCGCATCCTCCAAGAAAGCCATTCGGTCTGGGGTTAGGATCTCCCTGAGTTCTTGCTGTTTCACTTTTTCAATCTTTACAAAAAAATGTTTACTAAAATTTCCTTCAAGCTCAACCAGATCATCCCCAGCTATTCCCAACAAATCCTTGAACTGCGACCATGTATCACCACGGGAGTCTAGGACAAGTTTCGGGAAACTGTTCTTAGATTCAATCATATACATAAGCCTGTTTTTCCCTTGGTTTGACGTGTAATCAAAGATCCGAAACGAGTGATTGCGGAATCTGCCACTCATTACATTTTTCACGGTCGGCATCCTTCCTGCCCGCGGATCTGCAAGCTCTCTTGTGAGAATACTACTGTCAGCCTCTGCACTATAATCATACCCAAGATCATTGGCGAGTTTTTTTAGAGCTTTCTTTACTAAAGCAAACTCGATCTGACCTCTGCGAATCAAAAAAACCCCAGAGTAAAATACACCGCCCGTTATCAGCACCAACAAAGCTATCCAAGAAAAATTATCTGGAAATAAAAAGGTTGCAGGAATCAACATCGAAAAAACTACTAACGTAACTACATATCCACGATAATCCATAAACCTAACGTCACCTGGTTTAGTTACCTGTTCATCAGCAATTATATTTTCGATGCGATCAAATGGTGAAGGTTTCATACATTAAGATAACAATACTACAACTCCCTTTCTGCCTCAATGAACGCACCAAGCTCCCCATCTTCGAGCACCGCGTCGACGTTACTCGTCTCCACGTCGGTGCGATGGTCTTTCACCATTTTGTAGGGATGAAGCACGTACGAGCGAATTTGATTCCCCCACTCGATATCCGTGGTCTTGCTAATGTACATTCCACGCTCCGCCGCCTTGCGCTCGTCTTCTCGTTTTTTGTACAGCTTCCCCTTGAGGAGCTCGAGTGCTCGTTCGCGATTGTGCTCCTGCGAGCGCTCGGTCTCCACGTGCACCGCAATTCCCGTTGGCACATGCACCACCCGCACCGCCGTCTCACGTTTGTTCACATTTTGCCCGCCGGGACCCGACGAACGACTAAACTCAACTTTCAAATCTCTCTCATGAAACAAAACATCCTCATCCCCATGCGACTTGAAATCAGGAATGACCTCCACCATTGAAAACGATGTGTGGCGTAATTTTTTTGAATTAAACGGCGAGATACGCACCAGCCGATGCACTCCGGATTCATTCTTGAGCGTACCATACACATTCTTCCCATGAATCTCGAGCGTGATATTACGATAGCCATTGTGGTCGTTCTTGTTTTCGTGAAGCACCTTCCATTCAAATTTTTGCGCGTCAAAAAATTTCAAATACATGCGGAGCAACATCCCCGAAAAATCCTCTGCATCGTCCCCGCCCGCGCCGGAAAAAATAGTCATCACTGCATGGCCTTTGTCATACTTATTTACACCAGCAATTTTTTCTTTGAGCTCTGCAATTTCCTTGATGATTGCCTGCGCGCGTACTTTGTCGCTCCAAAAATCCGTGGCAACCATTGCCAGTTCGAGTTCCGTGATTTTATTCCCCATCTCTTCCTTAGTCATTTGCATGCAAAAAGTATACCAGAAGACGAGCAAATCGAGAGCTTGACTATTGCTCCTATATTTGTTATAATTGCATTAGACGATTTTTGTTACATTCAACTCAATAAAGAGGAGTAGACCAATGAAACCGACTGACTGGGCTTCGGTTGTGTATGCACGAAACCCCCGCAATGAGGTCGTTTTGATTCTCGACCCCAAAAAACCCCTACCCCACGGCTGGAAGTTCCCCGGTGGCGGAAAGAAGCGATTTGAAACCCCCGAAAAAACTGCCGCAAGGGAACTGGAAGAAGAAACGGGACTCATTATTGATGCGGATGATTTGTTCCCAGTAGGTCATGTGGACAAAAGAACCCACACATTATTCCTTTTTTACGTAGCTGTCCCAGACTTCGGTAGGTTAAAAGAATACGGCAACGAAGGAGAGTGGGTCGATACCTTTGATGCACACAACCTCCTCCACATGAAAGACTTCTTGCCCGATCATCGACCGTTTCTGCATTACATCAAAATGCACGAGACGGAACTGTCTCAGCACACCCCCCCCACAAAAGACGTCAGCATCCCCCTGTGTCCACGCTGAAAACCAACCGCGCCGAACTCACCCGAGTTCGGCGCTTTTTCTTGGAGTATCTTTATGATTTCACCACGCGCTTTGCTTTGCTTTATTGAGCCAACCCCGGGAATTGAACCCGGAACCTACGGTTTACGATACCGTTGCTCTACCAGTTGAGCTAGGTCGGCACACAGCACACAACTTAGACAATCAAACGAGCATCTCTGATCCTCTTGCTCTGAGTCCGATTCTTTCTGCCATTCCCTTTGTTTAATGCAGCATAGGTCGGTGAAAGAGCATCGCAATTGGGACAAATTAAACGCAGATTGCTTTCTGTGTTATCGCGCCAGTTTCCGTCTATATGGTCTGCGACCAAAGGAACTTGCCCTGTCTTCACATTAACTTGCGCCCAATCACAGAGGAGACATTTATTTGCATACTTTTCTCGCAAATATCGTTTAATGTGTGTCGAGACGAGCCCCAAACTCGACAACCCGCTGATTTTCCCCGCTTTCCAGCCCATGATATATGATTCATGTTGATACGCAAGTTGGCAGACATTACTACAATACTTGTATCCCGAACGTGCAGGTTCTTGCCCGCAATGCAAGCACCTCCCCTTTGATATTTTACTTTGGGGCATACATAAATTATATATTGCCTGCAGACCAATAGCAAATATAAAAGAGGTCGCACTTTCAATCAAAGACTGAAGTTACGTTGATGTAAGGGTGCTGCGATTTTAACAAGCGAAGTACCGCTTTAAAAATCGGGAGCCCACGATCAGAATTGAACTGATGACCTTTTCCTTACCATGGAAATGCTCTACCAACTGAGCTACGTGGGCTTATGCTTAATATTAAATTCAAAAGAACTACTACCAGAGACTACCTCATTTTCAGTTTTTTTTCAACCTACTGACAGGCGAGCTTCGCCGGACCTCGGTTCGAGCCCCAACCTGCATTACACAAAATCCCCCCCACGCTTTTAGCGTTGGGGGGGGATTGTTATTTGCGCAGTCGACCGGACTTGAACCGGCAACCTTCCGCGTGACAGGCGGATGCTCTAACCAGTTGAGCTACGACTGCAATATCCTCTTTCCTGCTTAAACTGTTACAATGCGTGCATTCTAACAGAAAACACACTGTAAGACAAACCGAAAAACAGGTTTGCAAAACAGGTGCCGATGAGTGGAATCGAACCACTGTCTAGGGCTTATGAGTCCCTCGTTCTAGCCATTGAACTACACCGGCATTCAAAAACTACCTCACACAGAACCACAATACACAATTTTGCCCCTTTTTGCAAAAACACCGGAACATTTTCCGGTGTTTTTGCAAACATTGTTGCGGGGGCCCGAATCGAACGGGCGTCTTCAGGTTATGAGCCTGATGAGATACCGCTTCTCTACCCCGCTATACTTTACCATTATCTCCTCCAGTATCTCCGCCTCATAACCTGGTCAGGTTATTCGCGCTACTGTTCCTCTTGGAGATACCGCTTCTCTACCCCGCTATAATCCTCACACTATACCACCCCCGCCAGATTTTGCAAGACTATCGAGAACCAAGAGAAATTAAATATACCCCAACTCTCTGAAAACTTTCTCGAATTTTCCAATAGTATCTCGTGCAGTTTTTTTAGAAAAATCCATTGTCGCGGCCCCTTCATGGGCAATTTGATTACGAACTTTGTGAGCTTCCCACGCATCACTATATGAAAGAAGGTCGGTTGGATCCATGGCCTTAAGTTTCTCACCAATGGAATCGCCACGATACCCCTCTGATTCCAAAATTTCATCAAGCATATTATCGGCCTCAAGAATTGCGAGTTTCCATTCAGCGGGATTCTCTGCGTTGGCATGATTAAGCACCACTTGCCATTGCACCATTTTTTCTTTTGCCTCAATTTCTTCAACGTCAATGGGTTCGTACTTTTTTTCTTCTTTGTGGTGGATTTCTTTTGTACGGAAACTAAGCCAAAAAATACCAGCAGTGAGCAAGACGGTCACAACGGCAATCACTTTTTTCATTCCCTCAAAAAAAGGCTGGGCTCCACTCACATCAGGAAAATATCCTTGCACAAAAATGCCTATGTTGCGAAGGGCTTCTCCTGACGTGATCGTATCAATAGTGAGCGGGGTTATGACAATGTTTACATACAACACAAGTGCCACCACAGCAATAATGACCAAGTCCATCATAAGCGCAGTTCCGGTGAGAAAATCTTTCATACAATATTTATTATACTACACACGCGCCTTTTCAAAGTCACGACCAATCGCAAAGAGTGCATCCTCGCGGAAATGGGGTGCAATGAATTGAATGCCGAGCGGAAGCTTTGCGCCACCCTCTTCTACAAATCCCGAGGGGACCGAGATGGCAGGCACACCAGCAATGTTCACCGGCACGGTAAAAATATCCGCGAGGTACATCTGAAGTGGGTCGCTCGACTTTTCACCAATTTTGAACGCTGGTGTGGGTGTTGTAGGAGTTGCGATAATGTCCACACTTTCAAATGCGTGTGCGAGCTCCTTTTGTAGCATCTCACGCACAGCGTTTGCACGACCGTAATACGAATCATAGTATCCCGAAGAAAGCACGTACGTACCCAAGAGAATGCGCCGACGCACCTCGCGACCAAACCCCTCCCCCCGCGTGCGTGCGTAGTCATCCGTGAGATTTGCACCATCCGCATGGTACCCGTAGCGCACACCGTCAAAGCGCGCGAGGTTTGAAGAAACTTCCGCGGGCATGAGAATATAGTACACCGCGAGACCATGCGCGAGCGACGGCAAAGAAATTTCTTTCACTTCATAGCCCGCTTTTTTCATGTGCGCAATTGATTGATCGAAATTTTTAAGCACGCGCGGATCGACCCCTTTCGCACGCACAAAGTCCACCGGCACACCAATCACCTTTGGTTTCTTTCCACCCTGTGCGAGCGTCTTGTCTGCTACCGAAGTACTATCAAGCGGATCATGCCCCTTGATAGCGTCGAACAAGATTTGCGCGTCTTCGACGGTTTTTGCAAATGGACCAATTTGGTCGAGCGAGGACGCCATCGCCATCAAACCCGAGCGCGACACACTGCCGTAGGTCGGCTTGAGCCCCACCACACCACAAAACGCCGCAGGCTGGCGGATAGAGCCGCCAGTGTCAGAACCAAGGGCTCCAAGCGCCGCCCCTGCCGCAAGCGCAGAGGCTGAGCCTCCCGACGAACCCCCTGGCACGCGTGTTTTGTCATGAGGGTTTTTCGTCACCCCAAACGCAGAGTTTTCCGTAGACCCACCCATGGCGAATTCATCCATGTTGGTACGCCCGAGAAATATTGCGCCCATATCACGCAACTTTTTTGTCACCCCCGCGTCGTAGGTCGCCACATAGTGCTCGAGCATTTTTGACGACGCACTCGCAATCTTTCCTTTTATTAAAATGTTATCCTTCATCGCAAGAGGAATCCCTGTGAGCACGGTCGCCTTCCCTTCATCAAACATTTTTTGCGCACGTGCCGCCTGTACTTTTACATCATCAAAAATTTCTAAATACGCATTGAGGTCGCGCGTTCCCTCCGCTTCTTTGAGCACTGCTTCGGCGAGTTCGAGCACGCTCATTTTTTTGTCCATGAGGAGTTTGTGTGCTTCGGTAATCGTGAGTTTTTTGATATCCATATTAGAGAATTTTTTTCACGAGAATGCGATTGTCGCGACGCTCGGGAGCAGCAGAAAGAATGTCTTCAGTAAACATACCGGACGCATGTGGTTCCACGTCGTCGCGAAGTACGTTGCGAAGCTCACCTGCGGTCGGTTCGCCAAGCTCCGCCGTCGCCTCTTTGATGTGCGAGACATACTCCAAAATCCCCTCGAGGTCATCGCGAAATTTCTTTTGCTCGTCTGCCGACACCGAAATGCGGGCAAGCCCCGCCAAATGCTCAATATCCTTAATCTCAATCGCCATATGGGTGATTGTAGCACGATTTTAGTGACCGAGCGAGACCAGTCCTTTACCCTTTAACCTCTTTCCTAAATACGACCAACATGATTGCTATCTTTCACCCCGGACAATATCTCTAACAATTCGCCAAATCAAAGCCACAACAAAATATAGGACAATGGCTACGGCAAAGAGCACGGCTCCAAGTCCGCACGTATCCGTACAACCATTATTACCAGCGACAATGAATAGATCAGCAAAAAGATACGTAATAGAAAACAAACACCCCAAAAACAAGCGCGCAATCGAGCCCTTTTTTGGTTTTTCTGTTGAAAAAGATATTACAATAGCTAGCGTAACAAAAATAGGAATTATCTCAAGAACATCAACATGAAGAAAACTTTTTTTGACAACAAGATAACTTGTTATCAAAATAATAGTCGATAATAAAATTGTTATCAATGACCTCCTACGAAGCGACATGCCATCACCCGAAGCAGCTGCCTTGTTTAAACTTACCGAACCTTGTCGAACTGAACCATCTCCAAAAGGTTCATCAGTAAAAAATAATTTTCTTAAAAACCCAAACATAGTATAAACATTATATATCACAAGCACACAAAACAGAAGGTTTACTCCAATACCCGCACGAGCTCTTTTTCATCAACGATTTTCACCCCCAGCGACTTCGCTTTGGCGAGTTTTGAGCCGGCATTTTCACCGGCGACCAAGAAGGTTGTTTTTGCGGAAACACTTTCGGAAATTTCACCACCTTCGGCACGAATGCGCGCTTTTGCTTCGTCACGTCCGAGAGTTGGCATGGTTCCCGTCAGCACAAATGTTTTTCCCACGAGTTTTCCTTTTTTCTGCGCCGTTTTTTCAGGATTTTGAATACGCACATGGGTAAGCAGGCGTTCCAAGAGTGCACTGTGATGCGTGTCCGCGAACCAATCTGCAAGGGAGCGTGCTACAACTTCCCCAACACCATAGATTGCATTAAAATCATCAAAGGTTCCGGTACGGATTTTTTTCACATCTCCAAACGCATCCGCGAGGTCGTGCGCAGTCTCCTCCCCCACATGGTCAATAGAAAGCGCGGTCAAAAACTTCCCGAGTGTGATCGTGCGCGCTTTATCGATAGAGGTAATCAAATTCTCTGCGGATTTTTCCGCAAAGCGCGGGAGTGAGAGCACATCGCCGAGCGTGAGCGTAAACAAATCATCAAAATTCCCTACAAGCTCGGCGTCGAGAAGTGCATCGATTACTTTTGGCCCACACCCGTCAATATCAAATCCTTTCTTTGAAACAAAATAATAAAATTTACGACGTTTTTGAGCAAACGAGTTTTTGTTCACACAACGGTACGCCGCCTGTCCGGGGATACGCTCGACGGGTCCACCGCAATCCTCGACATACGTGGGAAACACAAACGGCTTTTCTTTTCCCGTCCGCATTTCTTTCATCACATACACAATGTCGGGAATGACATCCCCCGCTTTCTGGAGCACGACCGTGTCCCCCACGCGCACATCGAGGCGCGCAATCTCGTCTTCGTTGTGGAGGGTCGCGCGCGACACCACCGACCCCGCAACAGAAACAGGGCGCAAGTGCGCGACCGGCGTCACCACGCCCGTGCGCCCCACTTGAAGCTGAATATCCTCCACCACCGTCGTCACCTGTTCTGCAGGAAACTTGAACGCAATGCCAAATCGCGGAGCTTTACCCGTGTAGCCAATTGCGTCCTGATATTCTTTTTCATTCACCTTCACCACCACTCCATCAATCCAATAATCCTGCTTGTCTTTTTTATTCTGCCACGATTTCCAGTAGGCAATCACCGCATGCATGTCCTTGCACTCCTTAAAATGTGAGTTGACCTTGAATCCCAACTTGCGCAAGAGCTCAAGCTCGGCAACTTGCGTCTTGGGTGTTTTGTCGCCAAACTCCGCCACGTCATAGACAAAAATCTCGAGCTTGCGCGCCGCAGCAATTCTTGGATCAAGCTGGCGCATTGAACCCGCCGCGATGTTGCGCGGGTTCGCAAAAAGTTCCTCCCCGCGCTTTGCGCGCTCTTTGTTTTGCGCGTCGAACTCATGCTTTGGCATAAAAACTTCGCCCTCGACCACGAGCGAAAGTGACTCGGCAAGCGTGAGTGGCACCGACTCGATGGTGCGCACATTGCTCGTCACATCCTCCCCCACCGTGCCGTCGCCACGCGTTGCACCCGTCTCAAGCGTGCCATTTTTATAGGTGAGCACCACTTTGAGTCCATCGATTTTGAGCTCGCACGTGTACGACGGTGTCACCGCGCGACCATACGCCGTTTGCAAAAAACGCTTTACCCGTGCGTCGAACTCATGCATGTCTTCCTCGGTAAATGCATCGTTGAACGACCACTGGGGGACAGTATGGCGAATTTTCTGAAACTCCTTCATGGGTTCACCTGCGACACGTTGCGAGGGAGAGTCCGGGGTCACCAGCTCCGGGTACGCTGTCTCGATATCCACAAGCTCACGCTTGAGCGAGTCGAGCGCCTCAGGGGAAATCTCGGACTGGTCGAGCACGTGGTACAAGTACCGGTGGCGCTCAATAGTCTTCCGCAACACAACAAGCCGCTCTTGTGCGGCTTTTTCTGTGGTGAGGATAATAGGGTTATGTCCGAGCATACGCACACTATACTACAAATCAATATGAGAGCTTAACTGCACGTTCCACACGGCGGGGGTTGGGTCCGCCAGGAGGGCTACATATTTCACTTTGTCCACGAGACTCAATAATAGTAGAAGGAGCAGGGGGCACAGCCAATGGATCTTTGGTAATTTTGACGCGTGCACATCCATCATACGCATCAACGACAAACGCCCCCGAGCTTCCCGGCAACCAGCCACCAATACTACTATTCCCAAAACAATCAACTTGTCCTCCAGAAGGATGCGTTTCCCAATACAGCGCGCACTCAAGCCCTGCATCCGCTGCCCCAAACGCGATTTGTGACTGTTTCCAAAACGACGACAAAAGAAGCTCTTTATAGGTGCGCGTGTACACCCCCACACCCACTGCAAGGGCTACTGAAGAAATAAGGATGGCGATGAGTAAGACAACGCCACGCTTTTTACTAACAACAGATTTTGATGGTGAGTAATTCATATGATTAGTTCGTCCAATTAAAAATCGCCTCCGAAACAACGACTTTTCTCAGCACCCCGCCTCGCGTCCATCCCACAGTCGAGGTGATTTTTCGTTCTATTGTTCCACCTCCAGTTATAGATATTTCACGCGAAAATGGCGTTGAGACTGCCCCCAATGCCTGTCCGTAAAGCCCTGTACCTGCATCGATCATCAAAGGAGAACAACTGGCTCCGCAAAATATAACGGCACCTAAATCTACCTTATAACGAGGTTGGTTTAACCCTGACATCCAACTCGCTCCGGGAACACCGGCAATTACCTCTAGTACATTGCTATCTCTTTTTTGTCGCACCGCCTCAATTCCCTCCTGTGCCAGATTGATAGCAATCATCTGATCGCGCGCAATGGTCATCTGCATAAGGGATTTGCTTATTGCCGACATTGGACCCACCACCGCAATAAGTAAAATACTAATTGCCACCAAAGTTTCAACAAGAGTGAATCCACTGCGGATGTGCACATTAGTAAATCTATCAATATTTTTTTGTTGACGGATATTCATCATATATCAAGTTGTCTTTGCGTTACCATCGTCTGCATTTTAAACTTTGTGGTTGGCTTTGGCGCCACACCGATTTCTCCCTCAACTAAAATAATTACATAAGGCTGGATCGCATCCGCAGAACTACTCCCCCCCACTACAAATTTTAACGTTTTTATATCAATCTCATGGCTCGTGGTGGGCGTCCAAGGAACAAGACCTAGAATTGAAACACTTTGGCGCAAAATACAACCTTTGTTAGTAATGACGCCGGCATTGTTGGTTGCATAAAGAACGTCTCCACATCCGGCAGGAGTGGCAATTGGACTTCCTGGACCTTCACCACGCTTATAAAAAAAACGGACACCGTCTTGATCATTAAAAGCCATGCTCGGTGCCGATACTGCAGCGGCACAATCAGCGGTTCCACTCACCCCCGGACTCAGTATTGCCGGATCCGGAATACACCCATACACCGTCCCCGTCTTGATGCGACGCGACATATCTTCAAGTGACAAACTCAAGTTGTCGGTCGCAATCCGCAAACTGCGTGAAACGCGATCAGCATTTACCATCGCCAGAAAAGCGCTTGAAGCAACTGTAGTAACAATCGCAAAAAGCCCAACCGCGACCAATGTCTCCACCAGTGTAAAGCCACGCTGTTGAACTGTTCTCACTCTTGATGATGTCGCATGTCGATTATACATATTATTTCAATGAAATTTGCCCTGTTGATGAAATGGTGGTGGTTGAAAACCGCTCTTCGTTTGTAAGTATAATTACCCCTTCTTTGTACGATTCCGGCAGAATCACGCTGCCACCACTAAAACAATCTCCCGAAACAGAGACGGCATCACAAGGACTGACATCCATAATAAACCCATCGGGATTGGGTCTACGAAAGGTGACATCCATGTTACCTCCACTGCAGTTGCCTCCTTGACATTGCACGTCAAAAATTTTAATTGGACTCTTCCATGAAATAACCTCTACTATTTTTTCACCAGGAGAGCCACCGATTGGCCCATTATATTGATAATTTCTATTTTCATCAATAAAAATTGACACTTGACTAGGAAGACTTTCCTGAAAATGCACTCCGTACACACAATCAAACGAGGAGACACCGCACACAATAGCTGCCCCACTACCATCCAGAGAACTCTTTGCTGCAACGCCATACACTTGCGCCTGACGAAGTGCTAGCACAATACTCTCGGTGGCATTCGTAAACTCGGCGTTGTTATTAAACGTGTTGTATTTTGCAAGAGTTACCGCAGAAAGAAGTGTAAAAATAGCAATCGAAATTAGGAGTTCAATCATGGTAAACCCGCGCGAGGTGAAGTTCGCGTTGTTGATTCTTGAGTGTCGTTTAAAAAACTTTAATTTCATAAAAGAGAAAAAAATGTCACCGACCCATCAAAAAAGTTAACATGAGTAAAGTATACAATGAAAACACCTAAAATGAGAAACGGTCCGAAAGGAATTTCGCTTTGCATCGAGAGGTGTGCGGAATCGCGTGTGTGCACAAATCGCTTCCAGAACGGGAAGCGCTGCGCGAGCATCACCAAAAGTGCAAACGCCGCCCCAATCCAAAAGCCTAAAATAACCGCCGACCCGCCGAGTGTCGCTCCCAAAAACCATCCAATGCCAAGCGAAAGCTTCCCGTCACCCAACCCTATCCACCTCCCTCCTGAGACGAGCCAAAGTGCCCAAAACGGAAAGAAAAGCATGGGTCCCGCAATTAGCGTCCACACATAGGGCATCTCAAACATGCGCGAAAAACTCGCGTTGGTGGTAGAGAAAAAATTGGCAAGAGCAAGAAGTGCAAACAATGCCGAAAATGCATCAGGGATAATCTGGTGACGTAAATCATATACGGCAATAATAATAAGTGTGCAGAAAATTGCGAGCGCAAACAAGGATGACTCAATGGGTTTATGAAGTGCGTATACTCCAACAAACACTGCTCCTGTCAAAACTTCGACTGTTGGATACTGCCACGACAACTTCACAAAACAACTCCTGCATCGCCCACGTTGAAATACAAAACTCAGAACCGGCAGGAGCTCATACCACGATAGCGTCTTGCCGCACGCAAAACACTGCGACCGCCCCTTAAGTGGCGACGCACCACTATTGTAACGATACGCCACCACATTCAAAAAACTCCCAATGAGCGTTCCGAGGATAAAAACAAATATCAAATTAAACCATTCCATCCCATTATCATATCACAAGAATAATATTTTAATCTTCAATCCAGCGTTTAAAAATCCCCCTTAATATCACGAGGTCTCACCTCGTGGGAAAACCTCGTGGGCGAAAATCAAAACACCCGCTGAATAGCGGGTGTTTTGATTTAGGTGGGATAAGATTAAATAATATTATACCACATTTGTTTTTCTACGAGGTGAGACCTCGTTCCCTAGACCTCGTTCCCTAAGTTTTTCTACGAGGTGAGACTTCGTTCCCTAGAGAGGTCCTTGTTCCCTACTGGCAAACAGATGCTCCAGCAGTTCCTTTTGGTGCAGGAGATGCACCAACAAGAACTATTACACCAGAAGACACGGTTGTTGCATACGGTACTCCAGCTGCTGTAGTCTTTCTTGACACACCAGTACTGTCAGTACACCATGCACCAGTACCACTCAATGATCCGGCAACGGCATAGGAAGTAAGGGTATTTCCACAATCAAGCACCGTTCCGGCAGGATAGCTACTTGTGCCGGAATTATCATTTGTAAGTGATGCTAATCCTGAAGTATCATCGCCGAAGATTGCTCCTGTGTTGGTATCTCCGGCACAACCACCGTCCACAGTACCAGGAGCAGCACTGTAGTTATTGTTGCTTGCATAATAAATCTCCGCGGCAGCACGAATACTACTGAGCTGTGACTGTGTCTTTGCATCGTTACCTTTGTTACGAGCACTGTTGAGTGACGCAAGCACCACTGATGCAAGAATACCAATGATGGCGATCACCACGAGAAGTTCAATAAGTGTAAAACCTTTTTTGTTCATAATAAATTCTAATCAATAAAATCTTTGTCTAATAATTTCCTTTTCGAGAGAGAGCGGTATGGCCATCGGCCGCCCTCTCTCTCTGCGTGTTTGGGGTAGTAACGTACGATCACTACTCCTCACTTCACTATATTATACTACGCCCAATTTTTGACGCAAGCGGACAACAGCACTACTGTGGATAACCGACACATTCTTGCTTTAAGTATTCCCCGCAATCTGATAAATAGGTACAAGGACCGCCGCGAGCACCCCACCCACTCCAATACCCAAAAGCACAATCATCACCGGCTCGATAAGTGAGACGATGGTATTAATGGCATTGGTAACCTCGCGCTGATAAAACACAGTGAGTTTACCAAGAATACCCCCAAGTTCTCCTGTCTCTTCTCCCACCTTGATCATTTGAATCATAATAGAAGGAATTTCAACTCTGCCGGAAAGCGCAACAGAGAGCGGCACCCCTCCCTTAATAGCCCCAACAGTCTCGGTGAGAATTTGTTTATAGATTGGGTTGTCCACCACGCTCGCCGTAATCTCAACTGCACGCACCATAGAAATACCGTTGGTAAGCATCGTATGCATGTTGTCTGAAATGCGCGAAAGATAAAGAGTTTGATAGAGATTTCCTATTGCGGGAAGCTGAAGTTTCGCCCGCGCAAGAATGTTGGTTCCGCGAATGTACTTCCAAATAATCAGCAACGCTAGAATGATAATAACGAGAACCAAGGCTCCATAATTGATCAAAAAAGAACTCATTCCAATAACGGCTATTGTATAAAACGGCATATCTTGTCCGCTGGCAATGATGATTTCTGAAAGTTTAGGGATAACCAACGTCAACATGAGAATCATTACCACCACAAAGGTGCTGAGGACGAAGATTGGGTAAATAAGTGCACCGCGCGCCTTGGCAAGGATTTCGTACGTTCGCTCCAAATAGTCCGCTAGAGAGAGAAATGTTTCCGAAAGTTTTCCCGACTCTTCCCCTCCCCGCACCATATTTACATAAAAATCCGAGAAGGCGCTAGGGTGCTTGTAAAGCGCATCAGAGATAGAGACACCGTTTTGGATATCATCGGCAATCTCGGCAAATTTACTGCGGAGAACAGGCTTTTCGGACTCAGCGGCAAGAAGGCGAAATGTTTTAAGAGCTGGCACATGCGCTTCAAGGAGAGTGGCGATTTGGCGAGAAGAGATGGCGATGTCTTTGAGTGTAATGCGAGAAAAAATATTGATATCGTACTCAAAAAAATTCTTTTTCGCCACGGGTCCAATAGAAACAACCACAGCCCCCGACCGCTGAAGTGAATTTACTGCCACGTCTTGATTGAGCGCCTCGATATCGCCAACAGTCTCTCTCCCTTCTTTTGTGACTATTTTATATGAAAAAAGCATAAAATGTTGTATTAGATCTGAAGCATTCGTTCAAACCCACGCGGATTGAACGAATACGTAAGCCCACTTTCCGGAGTAATTTCTCCTTTGCGTACCAAGTCTGCCAAACAGCGATTCATATCAATCATACCATCTTTCATGCCTGTTTCGATAATGATATCAACTTCATGAGTACGCCCTTCGCGAATGAGGCTCGAGACTGCATCGTTGTTGATAAGAAGCTCGTATGCAGGAATAAGTCCGCCAGAAATGCGCGGAACCAAACGTTGCGAGAATATGCCAATGAGACTTCCCGCGAGCTGTACACGAATCTGAGCTTGCTGATCTCCCGGAAAAGAGTCAATGATGCGATCAATGGTTTGCGATGCGTTATTAGTATGGAGCGTAGAAATCACCAAGTGCCCTGTCTCAGCAGCAGTAACCGCAGTCGAAATAGTTTCAGGATCTCGCATTTCACCGATCATAATAATGTCTACGTCTTGACGAAACACGGCTTCAAGTCCAGTTTTAAACGACTCAGTATCAATGCCAACTTCACGCTGATCAATAATCGATTTCCCCGGACCAAAAATATACTCTACGGGATCTTCAATGGTAATGATGTGCTCAGAGCGCTCACGATTTACAAAATCAATAAACGAAGCAAGTGTAGTTGATTTGCCTTGCCCCACCGGACCCACCACCAAGAAAAACCCTTGTTTTTTGCGCGAAAACAACTCAAGGATAGGGGGAAGATTGAGTTCCTCCATGGTTTTCACATGACCCGGAATCGCACGAAGTGCGATTCCGACAGCACCTTTTTGGAAAAATGCATTCCCGCGAAAACGTCCTCTATTATAAAATTCGTACGGAAAATCAATTTCTCTTTTTTCAAGAAATTTTTCTTTTAGTCGCGGCGACAAGAGCTCGCTGGCAAATGCCATCGTGTCTTCGGCCGTCATCACACGCGTATTCATAAGAGGGACTAAATTCCCAGAGATTCGAAATGTAGGATAATACCCCGCAGACAAATGAAGGTCAGACGCGTCTTCATTGAGTGCGCGGAGAATCAAATCTTCGAGTTCTTTTTTATGATTTGGCATAGTATATTAGTCTACTTGAGCGAACGACTCTCCGCCATTCATTACAACCATAACCCTCTCCACCACCTCGGAAGGTGTTGCAGACGCTTTAATAATGTAACCGTTGGCCCCCAAGTCGCGACCCTTTTGAACATCTTCTGCTTGTCCAAGATTTGAAAGAATAATGATCTTTGATTGAGGTGCGAGGTTTTCACTTTTTATCAAACTCAAAAGTTCAAATCCATCCATGGATGGAATAACAATATCGAGAAGCATAATGTCTGGCATTGCTCCCGCTTTTAATTTGTTGAGTGCATCAATGCTTCCAAATGCTTGCGTCACTTCAAATCCCTTTTCTTTAAACTTCAGCGTGTACATGTCCAAAAGAAAATTATCGTCGTCGACAATAAAAATTTTCTTTAATGATTCCTGTTTTTCTTTCATAATATTTATTATAGTATTTTTTTCCTCAAAACACTAATTGACTGATTTTAAAACATGTACTAAAGACCATTCACCTCTTGAAAAGGAACACGTCCGTCCATGCATTTAAGCATTGCGTCTTCTTTCATAGTGAGCATACCCTTTCGACGTGCCGCCTCCCACAAGCGAGGCTCCGTAGGGTCTTCTAAAATGAGTCGTTCTATTTCTTTGTCGACATTGAATATCTCGAATACCGCCGTACGTCCGCGCGTACCAGAAGAACACTCAGGGGAAGGTGTGGCTTCATGAAAAGGACGCGCGAGATTGAGCGTTCTTTTGGTTTCTTCCGGAAGATCGGCAAATTCTTTATCGATCATCACCTTGATAGCGCCCTCGATAGGTATTTCTTTCGCCCCCTGAGGACACACAACCTTCACCAAACGTTGCGCAACCGACAAAATGAGGGTTGGTGCAATAAGATAAGGGTCAACCCCCATATCAATAAGGCGCGGAATAGCACCGATAGCATTGTTGGTGTGGAGCGTAGAAAACACGAGGTGTCCCGTAAGAGCGGCTTGAATAGCAAGCTGAGCTGTTTCTTTATCACGAATTTCACCAACCATGATAATATCCGGATCTTGGCGAAGTGTTGTGCGAAGTCCTGTTGCAAACGTGTAGCCAATTTCAGGACGCACCTGAGATTGGTTCATGCCGGAAATATTGTATTCAACTGGGTCTTCCAAAGAAACAATATTGAGGGTCTCGCGATCGAGCTCATTTAACATTGAGTAGAGTGTTGTTGATTTTCCCGACCCCGTAGGACCGGTAATCAAAATAATGCCGTACGGGCGTGCAAGCCCATCGCGCACCAACTTAAGATCTTCTGCACGAAAACCCACCTGATCAAGAGGTTTTACCCCCTTGTCGGTATCCAAGATTCTCATCACCACCTTTTCGCCATAGTAAGCGGGAAATGTAGAGACACGAAAATCGATTTTTCGACCATCGATGCGAGCGGAAAAACGTCCGTCTTGCGGTTTACGCTTTTCGTCAAGTTTCAGATTTGCCAAAATCTTAATGCGCGCCACAACTGAATTATGAACACTGGGAGGAAGAATCAAGCTGGTAAACAATTCACCGTCAACGCGAAAACGTACGCGTACATGATCTCCTGTGTGCTCCACATGAACATCGGACGCGCCTCCCTCGGTCGCATGCCGAAGCATGACAGCAACGATTTTCGCAACCGGAGCATCTTCTACGACGCGAGCCTTTATAACATCAGCGCTCTCCTCTGGACCTGTTTTTTCGGATTCTGCAATAATCTGATCCCCTGCTACGTCCTTAATATCTACTTCGAGCTCAGAAAGAGCTTTGGTGACCTCGCCAGTAAGCCCTCGATAACTCTCTATGATTGACTCAAAATCTTCCGTTGAAATAAGGAAAATTTTGAACGGCATACCGAGCTTTGTTGCAGTAAATTGAAGCGCATCGCGTGCACCAATATTTTCAGGATCAGTTACTCCTATCTCAAGAACGCCATTCGTAACTCCGATCGGTGCAAAATGATAAAAGGACGCTGAGTCTTCTGGTATGTATTTTAAAATTTCAAACGGTGAGCCCTTTTTTTTAAGATCTCGAATTGGTAAATTATAATAAAGCCCTCGCCCTCGCAAAATATCTTCCTGAGTAAGTCCGTAATCCAAAAGCACTGCTTCGACACTCTTGCCATCTTTAGCAATGCGCTCAGAGAGACCTTGGAGGTCTTCCCGTTTCACCATTTTATGAAGAACGAGTGTATCAAGAAGTGCCATAAATCACAAATTTAATATGAAACTGCCGCCCCCCGACCAACTTGTCGCGCACGTTCTTCTTCTGCAATTGCCCTCAACTTCCACACCGTAGGCAGAAATGGGTTTTCTCGACCAATTGCCTCTTCGGGGATAGAAACTGAGAAGTCCCGAAGGTTGGTAAACGCGCGAGAATTAAACAAGCCGGTTGTATCGGCAACCGCCTTCTTGAGCTCTCGTAGCTCTACAATCGTGTTGGCAACCTGTGCCCCCAAAACAACTGTTTCCCCTGTGGTTGCGCCCCCACGAAGCACCAGAGATTCTTTTACAACATCACTACCTTCTTTTGCAAAGATAAAATAAGCAAAGAGTCCGGCTACAACAACGAGTAAGCCGATAGCAAGATTAACAATGAGTTCTTTTGTGTTTGGATTCATAATGATTATTGTATTGAATATGTCTCAATCTGCATCTGATAATCATACAGGGGTACTGTCGATTTTTTTGACCCCTCTTTTCGAGGAGAGAATGAGAGCTCAGTCACATTCATCAGAATCAGACTTTTTTCAACATCAGAAAGGAAAGAGAGAAATCCTTGATATGTTGCCGTAAAAGAGAGCTGTCCTTCCGTTGTAGTGTAGCTTCTATTTTTGAGTTTTGGTGCAGTCGCTTGAAGACCACCCGTGCGAGAAGCAGGATCAAGAGAGAACGTATTTTTGATATTTTCCAAAAGACCACTCTGGTCTTTTTTGTCTCCACCACCGAACAAAGACGCTTCTTGTGATTTACTAACTTTAATATCACGAAGGACAATCCCTCGGCTGACCGCCATGCTTTTGAGCATATTAGCAAAACGCAAATGGTCAACCTCTTCGGGGATAAGCAAAGAAAAACGTGCGTCACCGTCTTGAGGAATATTTTCAAGTTCAAGTTCGGTTTCCTTCAATAGTGCTTTGCTGGTTTCAATATTACTCGACACTCCGTCCAAGGTGGCGATATTTTCACGCAATTCTTTGGCTTGTTGATATTCAGGAGTAACAACTGTCACCGAAAAGATGATGGTGGTCAGGATGATGATGAGCGAAGCAATAGGTTTCCACATAATAATTATTTAAATAAATCAAAAAATTTCTTACTCAACGACGGACCTTTCGACGAGGTCGTACTTGCGGTTGACGTTGCCTTTATTTCTTTCAACGAAACAGGTGTACCCCCCACCAGAACGTCCCCCGCCATACCAGAAGATACCGGTACTACTGAAACAGGAACCGTTGCCGAATCTTTGAAATTTTTAGCATATGAGACAAAAGAAGGAGCCACAACTTCTTCAAGAGAAAAAGCAACACTCCCCATGGGCGTCAATTTAACGTTACTTATGGTAAAGCCAAGCAATTTTTCATTTTGCTTCTTGAGCACATCCGACTGAAAGGCAAGGGATGCATACCCTGAAGCCTCCCCTTTGAGCAAAACTCTCGAGCCCTCGTCGGTATGCTTAAAATTGAAACTTTCCAACACAACACTTTGGAGCGTGCTTTCTCCAATAAATTTAAAAAGGGGAGAGACTATGATATGACTCTCAAGAACTTCTTTCCCGATTCGCGTTCTTGTTTGGAAAACTTTTGCTTGCGCAATAACTTTTGACTCTTTGAATTCTTTATTGATGCGCGCGATATCATCTGTTCTTTTTTTTATTTGATTGCCAAGATTAATCTGGTAAGCATAGAGTCCTACATACACAGCTATACTCACAAAAAAAGATACTGTCGCCAATACCCCCAAAACACTTCGCGGTCGGCGACGTGCAAGAAAAGGATCTTGTCCGATGAGAGAATTTTTTGGGATGAACGAAATTTTTGTAGAGTCGTTTGTCATAATTTGTGAAAGGATGCTTTTATTATACCTTATACTATTTTATTCTTCCAGTCCTTTTAATGCAATTCCCAAAGCAATTGCAAAATTGGGACTAATCGATCGCAATGTTGGCCCCATAAATGCAGGAGATTCAACGCGTGCGAAAGGATCGCCGATTACAACCTTTGTCTTTGGAAAATGGACTTCCGCGAGTTTTGCAATACCTTTTAAAAGCGACCCGCCGCCAACCAAAACAACGCTCTCTATTTTTCTTTCGTACTGTCGTTCATAATTTTCGACAACTCGTTTTACTTCATTGAACATATTCACCAAAAGAATCTCCGCAACCGAAGCAACGCGCCGCCCATCTTCTGTGCCCAAGATTCCTGCACGGCGTTTCATTTCTTCGGCCTGCGCAAAAGGAATATTGAGGGATCTGGAAAGAGTAAGCGTGATGTCCTGTCCACCCATTGAAATAATATGCGACCCGCGCACCACACCCCCCTCAACCAACACAAGCTTTGTTGTACCGGCGCCAATGTCAACAACAACCATCGGCGCAAGTTCGCGCCCTATCGTTCCACGGAGCACGCTAAAAATCTCCATTTCAAAATGAAGTGCGACATCGGCAAGTCCAATATCCCTTTTGAGCGCATCATACCTCTTGAAAACATCGTTGTGCACAGCCGCAAGAATGACTTCGCGGTAATTCATAAAAGGAGGTGCCCCTTCGGTGATTTCAACTGCCTTCTTTTCCCCTTCTTGGCGCCTAGGCAACGCCCACCAATTAAGAGAGACCTCACTGAGTGGAACCGGAATATAACGACGTGCCTCAAGCGGAACCATTGATTCAAGTTTTGCATCCCCTACATCAGGAAGCTTTACAATAACCAAAAGACTAGAGCTAAATGGAATTGCAAAAAAAACGTGCCTACTTACGATTCCTGTCTCGAGCAACAAATCACGGAGCGCTTGCGCAAGTTTTTCTGGAGGAAGGTTTGTTGCTTGCCCTACGCTTTCTCCTCGTAATGGCCCTAGCGCAATCTCACCATAATTTTTAAGCACCACTCGCTCTTCTTCACGCGCAATCTCCACCACCTTGATTGATGAAGTACCAATATCAACACCTACAATACTCCCTTGGTGCATTTTCGAAAAAAGATTCTTTACTGATTCAGTAAGAGACGCCATACAATATGATATTCTTAGTATAGCATGCCAAAAAACTCATCCTATCAAGAAACTCCTTAAAGTTATCCACAAGTGAGTGAGTGAAATCAAATCCGCATTTTCGGATTTGAATTTCCGAGCGAACGCCGTGGATATTCGATTTTGCGAAATCGTGTCGCGCAAGTCCTTTTAGCGCGACATCCCCCGATCATATCCACAAGTACCTACCCATGAACATTATTTCTCAAATTCTTAATATATTTTTCCCAAATTCATGCATTGAGTGTGGTAAACATGGTGTTTTGTTGTGTGCCCAATGCACAACGAACATTCCGCGAGCACCACAACCGAAAGAGCCTTACATCCGCGCACTCTTCGCCTATCATTCACCCATCATCAAGAAAGCAATCTGGAAATTTAAATACAAAAATACGCGCGGATTCGCTACAATATTCGCTCCCGCCCTCCAAAATGAAATAATAGAAACGCTTGTAGAGCATTTGCACATCTCAGAAAAAGAAAAACCTCTCCTCATTCCCATCCCCCTCCACCGAAAACGGCTCACTGAGCGTGGATACAACCAGAGTGAACTCCTCACGCGCGCAATCATGAAACTTTCAGATGTGCCACTCTTTGAGGCCGCTCCTGACGCACTTGTCCGCACACGGGCAACGAAACCCCAAGCGCGAAACGACAACAAAAAAGAACGATTAGAAAATCTCCGCGGTGCATTTTCGGTTCTCGACACGGGTTGCGTTCGCGGTCGAGTAGTTATCCTTGTCGACGACGTCACCACCACCGGCGCCACACTTTCCGAAGCCCGCAAAGCACTCCTGCTTGCCGGCGCTCGCGACGTTATCGCGTTTACCTTGGCACACTAACACCTCTGTCAAGGTTCGACCTTGACAGAGGTGTTAGTGTGCCAGTTTCGACTTGAGCTCCATCGCGCGCTCCATAATACGTTCGCCAATTTCTCCCCAATCAAAATATTGTTTGTAGTCTGCCGGATTGATGAGTTTTATTTCCGTAACAGAATCAGCGGGGTCTTTCACAAACGGACCATAGGGTCGAACGGCGCATGCATAGCGAAGCTGATACACAAAGCTCCCATCGCGCGTGTCAATCATTTTTTGTGCACCAATAGGGACACTCGTCAGTACTTCCATGTTCGACTCTTCTTGTATTTCGCGCACAAGCGTCTGTTCGAACGTCTCCCCTGCTTCAACAGTCCCACCAATGAGCCCCCACGCTTGCTTCTTTCCTCCAAACCCAATCACCAGCTGGTCCCCACAAAAACACACACCGTACATTTGGCGACAGAGTGCTGGATCCAAACTCTCAAACGAATCCATGTCGGTATATTCAAAAATGTATTCAACGCCACTTTTGCCTGTATAGTGTTCAGTAATTTTCATAACAACAATGATTATTCTCGATTATAGCAAAAACAATCCGTCGTGTGATCATTCACCATCCCCACCGCCTGCATGAATGCATAGCAAATCGTAGGGCCGACAAACTTAAACCCGCGTTTCCGCAAGTCCTTACTCATCGCCTCGGACGATTCGGTGCTTGCAGGGATTTTTGCATGGGCACTCCAATGGTTTTTCTTGGTCACCCCACCCACGAACTGCCATACATAGGCATCAAAACTTCCAAACTCTTTTTGCGCTTCCAAAAATGCTTTTGCATTCTGAATTGCCGCCGCGATTTTAAGTTTATTACGCACAATACCCGCATCGCCAAGCAGTTGCGCAACTTTTTTTGCGTCATATCTTGCAATCTTTTTCGCATCAAAACTGTCAAACATTTTTCGATAGTGCTCGCGTTTTTTCAAAATCGTAATCCACGAAAGCCCCGCCTGAGCACCTTCGAGAATCAAAAATTCAAAAAGAAGTCTGTCGTCATGCACCGGCACACCCCACTCGGTGTCGTGATACGCACTATAGAGCGGGTCATTCGAGGCCCATGCGCAACGCTTCACATCAACCATACGTAGGAAAAATTATCGGGAAACAGAGTCAGTGGTATCAACTTTGATCATCACCCCGGCGTCGGTAGCTGCACATTCTCCCTTTGTTGTCACCACTACCCCAGCGACTCCCGCCATACATGCATTTGAATAGGTTTTTCCATCTCCGCCACAGACTGGGTCATACTGTGCCGTGCACATCACTCCAGTAGCTGGCTTTACTGCCACACACTCCCCCTTTGTGAAAATCTTCACGCCCGCAACATTCGCACAACCTTCATTTGAATATGTTTTCCCATCTGCGCCACAAACAGGCTCTACATACCCAAGACACGACATCCCTTGAAGAGGCTTAAGTGCTGGGCACTCTGCAAATTCACACCGTGGACCCGTGCGCCCCACACTCGAGCCATCGGCGCAGAGTTTCGCTTCTTGAGTACAGAATATTTTTTCAATCGGCTTTGGTGTTGGTCTGATTGGCTCAGGTGTTGGTTTTGACATTGGGCTTGGGCTGAGTGAAATTTGCCACTTTCGATTTTGGCAAACCCAGTTTCCCGGCGCGCCTGGTTGTGGACCGCAGGCCTTCAATGCTTCTGCTTTCTTGTCATAAAAAGGATTTGTACCAGTTGAACCTGAATCATTATAAAGAGGATTCTCAATTTTTGCTTTAATGTCCTCGAATTTTGGCTTTCCCGGTTGGACAACTTTCTTCACCCCCTGCTCTTTGATAGCAAAGTCAGCGATGGCACTACGAATACTGCGCGCTTTTACCTCCGCGGCACGTGCTTGCCCGAACGCTTCGCCAAATTTCCCTGCTGCAAAAGCTGCTTTCCCGTTTGCAAGAGCACCCGCTGCTGTCTCCAATCCTGCCTTCATACGGTCGCCAAAATCTCGCTTGGGCGTCTGGCGCTCGATAGTCATGTTGGTAGAAATGCGTGCAGGAGTATTGTCGATGCGTATGGGTCCTGTTTTTTGTACTCCCGACTCATCAATCGCAATTCCTGGTTTAACCTTACGCGTACCTGCTTCGTCTATCGCCATCCCTGCAGGCTCTACACCATGTTCATCAACCGTAACCCCTCCGCTCCGCTGTGCGCCCGTTCCTTTAGTTTTTATCGCCATCCTCTCTCCTGAAACATCTGGGGCGCTTGCCACAAACTTCGCCAACTCTACCTTCAAGAGTGCGAGCTCCGCCTCTGCTCGCTTTATCTGCTCCTCTGCTTTTATCTTAATATCGCCATCCTTCTCAACTCCCGCGAGCGCGGTGCTTTGAATTTTTTTCTGGAGAACATCCACTGCCCCCTGGAGATGATTGTCGCGTGCGGCTTCTGGTTTTGCTACGTTTTTCGCCGCATCCTCGGCATAGGGATCATTGTTCCATCGCACGGCGATCTGGTTCAACAGTGTTGCATGTTGCAAAGACTGTTTGTCGAGTTTCTCAAGCAATGCTTTCACATTTAGGTTTCCGGAACTTCCTTTCACATCAGCAAGTCGCTCTTGCAACCGGTCATGTGCTTTTGAGTAATTTTCAAGTGCGCGTTCGATTGCTTTTTGGTTCTCCGGGCTCGCCTCCTCTACCTTGAGCGCCTCTGCTGCTTTTTCGTTGGTGATGCGTAGCTCAAGTTCTGCCTCCTTTATTGCATCCCACGTAAACGCACGGCTCAATCCTCGTTTCCATTCTTTCCAGAAATAAAAATTGCTCGTCGTCAAGGTGCCCACGTCCGTGACGCCTAAATCAGTATTGGTAATCATCCCTGTCGCCGCGTACGACGCAGCAGCCGCACCCCCGCCAGCCATGCCACCAACCGAGCTAACCACTGCAAACGCAACATTACTCAACCCCAACAAAACAGCACCTGCAAGCACCCAAGAAATGATGTATTTTTTCATATACATATAGTATACCGCTAAACAATGAGTATCCACAATGCTATTGTTAAATTTTAATATTCAATATTATATGGAATTGGCAAAGGACCGAACAAATGAAGAAAATCTTCATTTGTTTAAAAAGTCGGTTCGAACTTTGAAATCAAGGACCGAACCGTACTTTTTGAGCCACGCGGAGCGTGGAAAACCCTTCTGGATTCTGAATTCGGCGGGGGGAATGCAGAACAGACGGCACTTCGTGCCGACCATATTTTTGGCGGAAATTTGAATTCCGAATTTTGGCGGAGGATGTGAGATTCGGTCACGAGTTACTAGATGTGCTCGGACGAGTACGCCCTGCGCGCATCAAGTACTCTCGACCCCACCTCGCGCCTGCTTCGCAGACTACGCTTCGCTTCGTGCGCTCCGGCTTTCGAATCTCACTATTGCCTTCCGACAGATACAAACAATCACCGGAAAATCCGGTGATTGTTTGTATTGCGGAGGATGTGAGATTCGAACTCACGGACCCGATTAAGAGTCGACGGTTTAGTAAACCGTTGATTTAAACCACTCATCCAATCCTCCTTGGGTTTTTGGGACGGCGGGAATTTCTCTCCTTGCAGGAGCAGTACACCTTTGCGATTTACTCAGAGCAAAGCTCTTTATAAATAACGCAAAGCTTTTCGAATCCCGCCCGCAATGTGCTCAAGCACATTGCTCGTCTCCGCAGTTTTTCACTGCGTTCAAAACTGCGGTGTATATTAGACAAAGTTCGATTTCATTTTGAATATAATCCTGACGAAAGCTACTAATCGCACGCGCGGAGCGCGTGGTGGCTTGAAACTGCCTCGTACGCCCCGATTGCGTGGTGAAGCGATACAATGCGCCTCGGACACGCTCGCGGACTCGCGTGTGCAAAAACCAAAAAATTTCCTTGCATTTTTCTCGCGTCTCCTCCCCCCACCCCTCCGCCGCGAAGCGGAAAAAGAAATGGAAAGGAAATTTTTGGTTTTGCTTCGCCGTTTCAGTCTCCGAAAAGAGCAATCTTATTTTAACATTTTTGTTTGCTCTTTTCTCCACCCTCACGGCGACCGAGGCGCTTCCTCTCCGCGTTTAGTGGTAGCTCTAAACTCTGTGCCTTCGACGGCGGAAGTGCCAACTCAGCAAAGTGGAGCCTCGCCATACAAAATTCTTTAAGGAATGGCGAGGCGCAAATCATATATGTGTTTGCTCCTCCCTCCCGTGCGCACACATCATCCCCGCCGTTTTTAGGAAAAATTATAAAACGGCGGGGATTGCTCCCAAACACCATGAATATTTTATATTACTCTCCTGAATCTTTTTCGGTAATTTTATAAAGTCGTCCGTGGTATGGATCTACTATCCAATCGGCTACATATAACCAGGGTTCATCTTTTTTAAAATCAAAACGTATTCCATGAGATAAGGCACTGGCAGAAAGACCAGCATTTATTATGTCATCCGGGAGTATTTTTGATGGATTGCGTTCTATTTCTGCGTAATAATAATCACTAATCTTCTCGTCGTCCCCGTAAGTTTGAAATCCTTTTATTTCATTCTTAAACCGTGTATTTTCAGGGTTACTGAATAACATCATTTTCAAGATATTTGGCTCCCACATTTCCCCTGAATGAAACCAAAAATATCTTGTTCGAGCATTATGCACATCGAAGACTTTTTCCTTTACCATGTCCTCGCTGTGCACGTGCGGGAATCGATTTCTTAGATTCGAAATGTTTTCTGGGGAATTATTTGCTGAGCCAGTATTGTATCCTTCTTCGCCGAAAGCAGCCACGACGTGACGGAGGATTTTTTTATTCAAAAGGGCGCCTTCCGTAACCGTGTTAACTAAAATTCCGTATTCGCTTAGAGCATCGTCTGCAATCTTTCTGGCGTCGTCGCGTAATTTTTTTGAAATTTCGTGTAGCCTTTTTACATCTTCACCCCCCAGTTTGTCTTCTTCTTGAAGAAATAGCTGCCGATCTTCAGTTTTAAGTGTGGACATTAAATATTTTTTCAGCAATGTGCGCATTCCTCTCTTCTCAACCTCTTCCTCTAGCTTCTTTTTTGCTTTCTTTGCTATGGCTTCTGGCGCTGCTGCTTTCTCAAAGCTAAGGGTCCTGTCTTTTCTTTCTACATAGAACTTGTTGCTTTTTAGAGATAACCAATCTTCTTCTAGTTCGCGTTTATATTCGTAACCCGTGAGAAGACTAGAAAAGTCGAAGTTAGTTTCATGGTTAAACTTACTGTCCAGCGTAGCTAAACGAAATATATCGTAAAGTAACTTAAGGGTATCTGGAATACCATCACTGATATCCGTTGTTTTTACTTCCAGCATGCGCTCTTTCCCATCGGAACCCTCCATTTTTATAATCTCCGTTGAAATTTCTTCAAATGTTTTTGTTTTATCTATTTCTTCTGGCACGTTCCCGAGTCTTGTCTTAACTTTTTTGATATCTTCTGAAACACGATAGCGCAGTGTCTCGCGCTCTTGTTCAAGGGTTTCTACCGCCTTATCTCTATCTAACGCACGTTCCGCTTTAAGCTGTTCAGCAAGATTATCTCTGTAACCCTCTGCATCAAATGAAAATTTCATAATTTTATGATTATATTCTATTTTCTTAATAACTCATCACTCGTAACCCCTAACGCCCGAGCAATTTTCTCTATCGTGAAAAGCGTCGGATTTCCTTTACCTGATTCAATATTGCTCATTTGAGCGCGGTCAAATCCGAGAGCGCGACAAATATCGCCTTGCGACATTTTCTTTTGTTCGCGGATTTGCTTAATGTTCTTTCCGAGTTTTATTGACGATGTTTTCATGTCCACAATTCATAGTTTAGCAGTTTATTGTGTTGTATATCAATAATGTGATATATTACAATAGGTGTGATGTTTGATAACGGCGAAGCAAAACCAAAAATTTCCTTTCCATTTCTTTTTC